>ERZ772960.2725-NODE-2725-length-12536-cov-10.183639_pt1 | contig 12536 bp, 12 predicted proteins | sample MGYA00580678_ERZ772960 | MGnify/ENA primary metagenome ERZ772960 (study PRJEB29015, sample SAMEA2737930) | human oral metagenome | biome: human oral; feature: human-associated habitat; material: dental | place: China | collected 2059 ... | reverse complement strand
CAATGTTTGTCAGGAGTACGATGTTTTTGCTACCCACACATTCTGATGAAGAGCCAAAAAATTACCGGTTCCACTGCAGTCCATAGAACTGCCCGTGAAACCGGCACAATACATATTATTTTTTCTTTACGGAAGATTCCTTGCGATGCAGGACACGCGCGCCCTTCGTATCGAGGCGCAGGTGTAGCGGACGCGCCTCTACATCATGTGCGCGGAATGCTTCCTGCATTGCCGCCGCCACTTCCTCTGTGCATTTGCGGTGCTCGGGAACAAAGGCAATGAGGCAGGGTCCCGCCCCGCTCAAGACCGCGCCGTATGCACCCGCCTTCTTCGCTGCGGCAAAGACATCAAACATGCCCGGAATGAGGGATGCACGATAGTTTTGATGCAGTGCGTCCTCAAAGGCATTGCCGAGATGCTTCTCCGAACCGCGCGCGAGCGCTGCAACCATCATCGCAGCATGGCTGACGTTGAATACCGCGTCCTTCATGGGGACTTCCGAGGGCAGCACCTCACGCGCAGATTTTGTCGAGAGATAGAAGTCCGGCACCATGACGACAAAGCGCATAAAGATGCGCGGCAGGAAGGAAAAACATTCCACATGACCGTTTGTCACGGTGTTCACCGTAAATCCGCCGAAAATCGCAGGCGCAACATTGTCGGGATGTCCCTCGATGTCTGTCGCCAGCTGCAGGAGATCATCACGGCTGAACGGACTGCCGACAATGGCATTTGCCGCAGTAAGCCCCGCCACAATCGCCGTTGCACTGCTGCCGAGTCCACGTGACAGCGGAATCCGATTGTTCATGCGGATCTTTGCGCCCTGGAACTCCTCCGCACGGTCGGCACGCTGGAGAAAATATTGAATGGATTTCCATACGATATTGCGCTCATCGCCCGGAATATACGCCGCGCCTTCGCCACGCGCAGAGATATGAAGCCCCTTTTCGTGCGTGAGCGTCAGCGTCATTTCGTTATACAGCGTACAGGCAACCCCGAGCGCGTCAAAACCCGGGCCGAGATTCGCACTTGTCGCAGGAACGCGCACCCGTACGGATCGCTCATTCATAGCAGATCCTCCTGCCCGTCTGCAACGCGGATCAAGCTGCGCACCTCACGTACGACGGGGAGCGCCTCGAGTGCCTCTACCGCTGCGGATGCTGCCGCATGGGTGACGACATGGGTCACAGCGACGATCACCGCATCTCCATTCTCCGTCCAACGCGCCTGAATCACGGACTTGAGGCTGACCCCCGCACGCCCGAATGTCGTTGCAATCTCTCCGAGCACACCTGGCTCATCTGCAACAACGAGGCGCAGATAGTAGGAGGACTTCGTCTTTTCCACGGGACAGAGCTTCTTTCTCTCCCCGATCTTGTACTTCATGCGGCCCGTCGTACCGGACACAATATCACGCGCAATCTCGATGATGTCCGCAACCACCGCTGACGCCGTCGGCAGCGATCCTGCACCGCGCCCGTAGAACATCGCATCACCGATGACATTGCCGCGCACAAAGATCGCATTGAATACCCCGTTTACCGAGGCGAGTGGGTGGGTCTTCGGCAAAAACACGGGATGAACGCGGACATCGATCCCATCCTCCGTATTTCGTCCGACCGCAAGGAGTTTGATAACATAGCCGAGATTCAGCCCATATTCGATGTCATCCTCAGTAATATGCGAGATTCCCTCGACCGAGACATCCTCGAAGCCGATGACGGTATCAAATGCAAGCGAGGCGAGAATCGCCGCCTTGCGCGCTGCATCGAGACCATCCACATCCGCCGAGGGATTTGCCTCCGCATAGCCCTTTTCCTGTGCACGGCGCAGAACGGCATCATAGCTGACGTGTTTTTCCGTCATCTTCGTCAGCATATAGTTCGTCGTCCCATTGACAACGCCCATGATCTCCGAGATACTGTTTGCCGTCAGACACTCCTTCAGAGGTTTTATGATGGGAATGCCGCCGCCGACGCTCGCCTCATAGAGGAAGTCGACATTGTTCTCATCCGCCGCAGCATAGAGCTCGACAAGATGCTCTGCAATGACATCCTTATTCGCTGTCACAACGTGCTTGCCGGCCGCCATTGCACGCAGCATATAGTCCTTCGCGGGCGTGAGTCCGCCCATCACCTCAACCACAACGGAGATCTCCGGATCATTCAGGATCTCGTCAAAGTTGTCCGTGAGGGCAATGCCCTCGGCCTCGGGACGGTGCTTTTTCGCATCGCGCACGAGAATTTTCTTAATCTCAATGCCTGCACCACAGCGCCCCGTGATCGTATCCGCATTCATCGCAAGCGTACGCACGACACCAGAACCAACAGTTCCTGCCCCGAGAAGTGCAATCTTTATCGTATTCACCAAATTATATCCCCCAGTCAAGCCTGTCCAATTACTTCGAGGCGATAGAACGATTTTTATAGCAGTCTGAGTATACCATATCTAAGCGTAATCAACAAATAAAAGGAGGCTAAATCTTATTCTCCGTCCCATTCATCAGGCGTTTGATATTCTCACGGTGGCGGACGATGACAAGAACTGCAGCAATTACGCTGAACACGATGTACTCCACGGGATAGGCAAAGAGTGCTGCAAGAACAGGTGTCAGAAAAGCGGCAACGACCGAGCCGAGTGAAACGTAGCGCGTCAGATAGACAATTGCAAACCATATGGCAAAGACAATGAGTGTCACATTCCCCATCATCATCGTTAGAACGCCGAGCGATGTGGCAACGCCCTTGCCCCCATGAAAGCGCAGAAAGAGAGAGAAGCTATGTCCGATGATGGCAAAGAGTCCGCCGAGCACCGCCGCGAGCGGCGTTCCGGCAAGGAGAAGCCCCAGTACAACGCCCGCCTGCCCCTTGATACTGTCCGCAATGAAGACGGCGATACCCGCTCTCTTCCCAAGTGTGCGCCATGCGTTCGTTGCGCCGATGTTATGGCTTCCATGCTCACGCAAATCTGTATGCCAGAAGAGCTTTCCGAGAATCAGCCCGCTCGGAATCGAACCGATCAGATAGGCAAGAACAACCGTGAGAATATAGTCCGCCATCATTCCTCCTCCTTGCGCGCGCGCACGACGAGCCGCAGCGGCGTCCCCTCAAAGCCAAAGCTCTCGCGCAGACGATTCTCAATGAAGCGCAGATAGGAAAAGTGCATGAGTTCGGGGTCGTTCACAAACACAATGAAGGTTGGCGGCGCAATCCCCACCTGTGTGACAAAGAGGATCTTGAGCTGCTTTCCCTTCTTCGTTGGCGGTGGGTTGACGGAGACGGCATCGCGGATGAGTTCGTTGAGTACACTCGTCTTAATGCGCATAGACTGCTGCTCCGCAACGTATTTGACCAGCTCTGTTACGCGCTCAACACGCTGCCCCGTAAGTGCCGATGTGTAGAGCACGGGCGCATACTGCAGGAAACCGAGCTTCTCGCGCAGATCGTCTGTAAAGCGGAGCGTCGATTTATCATTCTTCTTCGGAAATATATCCCATTTATTCACGACAATGATAACGCCCTTGCCGGACTCATGGACGTAGCCTGCAATCTTCGTATCCTGCTCGAGAATCCCCTCGGTGGCATTGATCACCATAAGTACCACACCCGCGCGGTCGATTGCGCGAAGTGAACGCATGACACTGTAGCGTTCCACCGGAAGGGTGATCTTCCCCTTCCGGCGCATTCCTGCCGTATCGATGAGCAGATACTTCACACCGTCCCGCGTGAAATGCGTGTCGATCGCATCGCGCGTCGTTCCCGGCACATCGCTGACAATGACGCGCTCCTCGCCGAGCAGACGGTTCACGAGCGAGGATTTGCCGACATTCGGGCGTCCGACCACGGCGATTGCAATCTCATCGGACTCAGCCCCATCGCTCAGCTCCTCAGGAAATGCCGCCACAATCGCATCGAGCAGATCCCCGAGATTCATTGCATTTGAAGCGGAAATGGGGATCGGATCGCCAAGTCCCAGTGCATAAAAATCGTAGATTAGTGCCTCACGGTCAAAGCTGTCGATTTTGTTGACCGCGAGGATGACGGGCTTCTTCGTCCGCCGCAGAAGACGCGCTACCTCTTCATCCGAGGAAGTCAGCCCCGCACGTCCATCGACGAGGAAGAGGATGACATCCGCCTCTTCCATCGCCAGTTCTGCCTGACTGCGCATCGAACGGAGGATGTGATCGCTCTCGTCGAACTCGATGCCCCCCGTGTCAATAATTGTAAACTCGTGATTCAGCCACTCCGCATCCATATAGATGCGGTCGCGCGTCACCCCCGGCATATCATCGACAATCGAAACGCGCTTCTTTCCAATCTGGTTGAACAGCGTCGATTTGCCGACATTCGGACGTCCGACCACTGCGACAATAGGCTTGCTCATCCGCCTCACTCCTTTCCTGCATTCCGCTAGCTCGCTGCGGACTTTGTATAGCCCGCATTGCTCTGCCATGTATAGCCACCGCTCGGACGCTCGCGGTGGTATGCCCCCCATGCCGCAAGAGCCTCCCGATAGTCCCGCCCCGTCGCCACAGGCTCAATGCGGACGGAGGGAAAGGATGCTCTCATTGTATCGAGGCTCATATCGTCGAGAAAGACATCCTCGCCCTCACGCAGTGCAGAGGCGGGAATCAGTACACCATCCACCTCATGTGTGAGAGTATTCAGCACCTGCATAATATCATGTCCTGTCAGAAGCCCCGATACATTGACCGTTGCCCCGAAGTGCTCATTGACAACGGGCAAAACATGAATGCGGCGGACATCGGGGTCAAGCTCGCGCGCCAGCTGCTCCATCACAGGTGCAACCGCCGTGCCGCTGATGACTGCAATACGCGCCTCATCATCCTCCGCATCCATTGATGCACCGGCATTCGTCCATTCCTCAATGAAGTTGCGTGTGAGCCCGATGCCGTTATCGAGCTGCGGGAATCCATCGTACATCTCGGCAGGCGGCACCTCACGCCCCGCGAGAAAGTAGAACTCATCGCCAAGATAGATGAAGGTGCGCCCCTCCTCCGCACGCATGCGTGCCTGCCATTCCTCCACCTGATCAATCACACGGGCAGCGCCTTCTCGGTCAAATTGCACAAGGGGAAACGGATCCGTACGGTGCTTTGTGAGTCCGACGGGAACGATTGCCAGAGAAAGAGCATGGGGACGGCGCGCCGTAATATCGCGTATCGTACGCTCGAGTTCTTCCCCGTCGTTCAGCCCGTAGCAGAGAACCACCTGCGTGTGATAGTCCGCTCCCGCATTCTCAAGTTTGGTAAGCTGTCCAAGGATGTCCGCCGCGCCCTTATAGCGCAGCATTTCCGCACGCAATACGGGATTCGTACACTGTACGGAGACATAGAGCGGTGAAAGATGAAACCGCTCGATGCGCGAAAAATCCGCCGCGCCCATATTCGTCAGCGTCACAAAATTGCCATAGAGGAAAGAGAGACGATAATCGTCATCCTTGATGGAAAGGCTATGGCGCATATCCGGCGCAATCATATCGACGAAACAAAAATAGCAGTGATTGGCACACGGACGAATCCCGTCGAAGACAGCGTGCTCGAACTCTACGCCAAAATCCTCGTCGTAGTCCTTGTCGAATTCGATGAGTTCCTGCTCTCCATCCGCATGCTCCACGAGGAGTTCAATCTCCTCGTCTGCCATTGCAAAGCTGAAGTCGATGATGTCGCGCAGGGGCATATCGTTGACGGCAATGATTTTATCCCCTGGTACGAGTTCCAATTCCTCCGCGATACTTCCCTCCAAAACACGCAGAATAACACCTGGATACGTTTTTGCCATACTCCCCTCCTTTCCATGAAAAAGGAGTGATATACATCACTCCTCTTTTGTCTCTATATAGTTATTGGCAATCCTTACTTCAGCCAATCGAGATGCGCCTCGACCTGACCCTCCGAATTCTCGCTCGCCTCTGCCTTCTCAGCCTGATGCTCATCCACGTACTTTTTGATGTCCGCATTGTCCGCGTCACGCTTCGCCTTGGTGATCGAAAGCGAAATACGCTTGCGCTTCGTGTCGATACGGAGCACCTTGACAGTGACAATATCGCCCGTGTGAACGGCCTCGTCGGCACGCTCGATGCGCTTTTCGGCAAGTTCACCCATCGGGATGAGTCCGTCAAAGCCCGGCTCAATCTCCATAAACGCACCGAAGTCCGTCAGCTTGATGATCTTGCCTTCGATGAAGTCGCCCTCAGCATACTTTTCCGCCTTCTCGACCCACGGATCCGGAAGCGTATCCTTCACCGAGAGAGATATGCGCTTTGCTTCGCGATCAACGCTCTTGACAAAGACATCGAGTTCCTGTCCGACCTCAAGCACCTCGGAGGGATGCTTTACACGATGCCATGCGAGATCGGAGATATGCGCAAGCCCGTCCACACCGCCGATGTCAATGAACGCACCGTAGTCAACGAGACGCTTGACCGTACCACGCACGGTCATCTCCGGCTCGATTGCCGAGAACACAGCCTCTTCCTTCTCCGCGCGATCTCGCTCGAGAAGCTTGCGGCGCGAGAGCACGAGGCGGCGCTTCTGGACATCGATCTCAATGATCTCAGCCTCTACCGTCTGATCGACATAGACCGCGAGATCCTTGACGAAGTGCAGCTCCATCTGGGATGCGGGAATGAATCCACGCAGCCCCATGACGTAGGCAACGAGACCGCCCTTGACCTCTTTTGCGATCTTTGCCTCGACCGTCTCACCCTTTTCCTGGATCTCCTCGATGACCTTCCATGCAGCCATCTTGTCGGCTTCTACCTTGGAGAGGCTGCCGCCGTTATCGCCGCCAAGGGACTTGATATAGACATCGATCACATCGCCGACCTTCACGACATCGCGTGCATCGTCCGGCGCAGGAACGGCAAGCTCCCTCTTAGAGACAGGAATCTCCTGCTTGTAGCCGATATCGACATACGCCTCGTCGCGGGATACCTGAACGACTACCCCTTTGACAACTGTACGCTCTTGGATATCGGGCATATCTTCCTGTTCCAAAAGTTCCTTCATGCTCTGTTCTGACACTGTTTATAAACCTCCTTGATAATCCAGTCCGGTGTAGATGCACCAGCTGTAATACCAATTTTATTAACATGATTCATCCACTCGTCCTGCAGCTCTGCTACAGTCTCAATGTGGTATGTTTTGCATTTTGTTGCGCATATCTGAGCCAGCCGCGAGGTATTCGCACTATTCTTGCCACCAATGACAAGCATCACGTCAACCTTCTCGGCAAGCTCCAAGGCTGCTGTCTGGCGCAGATCCGTTGCCGTACAAATCGTACGCAGAATCTTGATCTCACGCGACTTCTCCAAGAGACACGACACAATGCTCCGAAACCGTTCGGCCGAGAACGTCGTCTGTGAGACAATCCCAAGTTTTCCGATGTGCGGAAGGGCGTCTGCCTCCTCCTCGGTCTCGATAATACGAGCACCATGCGCCGTCCATTCGAGGATACTCTTGACCTCCGGATGGTTCTTCTCTCCGACAATGACAACCGTATATCCTTCCTCGGATAACTGCCTTGCCGAGAGCTGCGCCTTCTTGACGTGCGGACAAGTCGCATCCACGAGCTCTAAACCGCGTGACTCCGCCTCCTCATACACCTTTGGTCCCACTCCGTGTGAGCGGATGATGACGAGTCCGCCCTCCATCTCGTTGAGTGAGCCGACAGTGCCAACGCCTTCATTCTTGAGGCGCTCCACCATCTGCGGATTATGAATGATCGGACCAAGCGTACTGGACGAGCCATCCGAGGAGGCATTCTGGCGGGCGATCTCTATGGCACGTTTCACGCCATAACAGAACCCCAAATGTTCAGCTAAAATGACCTCCATAGACCTCACCACAATGTATATTGGTTCTCAATAAATCCACATATACAGAATCCTATCCACACAATCTGGGTAACAGTATAACACGCCAATCTCTTGCGCGCAAATAAAAATTTATATTTTTGTTACAGATTCCATCCGCTGGCAAGATTTCTTGCTGCAAGGAGTGCAAAGAGTCCGAAAAGAACGCTCAGCACAATGTAAAGAATACCGATGGCGATCTTTCCCTCCTCGATGAGGGTCAATGATTCCAATGAGAACGTAGAAAATGTTGTAAATCCACCGCAGATTCCCGTCTGCAGGAAGAGGATGACGCGCGGATCTATATTGCTGTGCTTTCCCGCAAGCTCAACGACAAGACCGATGGCAAAACAGCCGATCAGATTGACAGCGAAGGTGGCAATTGGAAATCCACTGCCGAGTTTTGGAATGACCTGTCCGAGGAGATAGCGGCAAACGGCACCAAGTGCACCGCCAAGCCCGACCGCAAGGATGTTCACTGCGCATCCCCCACACGCAGATGAGAGGTGTCGTTCATCAGTGTGACTACGGCAAATCCGTCGTCCTCGAAACGAATCTTATTGACCGCCGTATTCAGCTGAGAGAGATGCCAGATGGAGCGAATCGGCATGGAGAGAAGATCGGCAAGCAGGATGCGGATGGACGCACCATGCGAGACGATGACAATGCGTTTCCCGCGCTTCTGCGCGACGATCTCGCGCACGCGCCCGGCAATGCGCCGCTGAAACTCCGGAAACGGCTCGCTCTCAGGAATGTCCGCCTGCTCCGGATCGGTGTAAAAATTCTTCATGGCATTGGGATTCTCGGCATTGACATCGTTGAAGTTGCGCCCCTCCCACGCGCCGAAGTTCAGCTCACGCAGCTGCGGGTCAGAAATGACCTCAAGGCCGAAGCGCTGCGCCAGCGGTGCCGCCGTCTCCATCGCACGCGTGAGATCGCTCGCATAGATCATATCCACATGATCGACTGCAAGATTTTTTCCGAGCGCCGCCGCCTGTGTGCGTCCCTCCGCCGAGAGCGGTACATCCGAATGCCCCTGAAAGCGTCCCGTCTTGTTCCACTCCGTCTCCCCGTGGCGTATGATGATGATTTCTGTCATATCCCCCTCCCCTTTCTGTATATCAAGACCTAACCTCACAGATTACGCCGCCGGAAATGAGCCGCGCCGTCTGCATATAGCTGTAGTTTCCGTCAAATTCTGCGGCAAGCTCCTGCGTTCGCCGCTCCACATCTGCAGACTTCATATCGGACGCCCAGAGTGCACCGACCACGGTTCCGCTGTGCGCTACGAGAACGCCAAGCGAACCCTTGCTCTGTGCAGCCTGAATGAACGCATCCAGCTGCGGTTTTTCCAGATGTTCCTGATTGAGACGTGCGCTCGCCGTCGCCGCCTGTCCGAGCAGGATTTCCTGTCGATGTCCCTCCGTGCGGAATGCCTGCCCCACCGTTTCAAGCAGCTGTCGATATGCTGCATCCTGATTTCCACGGTTTCCCTTACTCTGATAATAGGCGATTGTATCCACTGTTCCGCCCACATCGAAGATGGAGACAGCGAGAAGTGGCACATTCGCATACTGTCCGAAAAGCTCCCCTGTCGTATGGCTGACGTGAGAGAGTCCTGCAAAAGCGATGCCGTCGCTCGGCTCGATGGCAATGGCAATGTCCATGATCTCCCGTCCTGTGAGTTCTCGCCCGAAAGCACGTGCCGCTGCATAGGAGACTGCCGCAATATCGGCGCTCGAGGATGCCATCCCCTTTCCCTGCGGAATCTTCGATTCCAACCGTATGCCGAACGGAAGGACATCCTTGCCAATATGGGCAAGCGTCCGCCGCAGAGCCTCCATCGCCTTTTCCCCAAGCCCATGCACGCCCGTGAACTGATCTGAGACCGTCGCCACGGCATACATGCTGATCGGTGCGGTCACAAGAAACGGCGTCCCATCGAGGACGCCTTCCACGAGTTCGCCGCAGGAAGCCGGCGCTTTTGCAATTATTTCCATAAAATCCCCCAAACATTCGGATATGATGACGCAAGTGAAAATACCGCGAGAACAAGGGTTTCCGTGAGCACGGTCGTTGCTCCATAGACATCGCCCGTAACCCCGCCGAGGATATTGGTCATCATACGGCAGAACAGGAGCGCAAAGAGCGTGTCAAGTACGAGTGCAGCTGTGGCGAGCACGCCCCACGGCAGGACGAGCACTGCAGTCGTCAGCGCGGCAATCACGACAGTGCTGCGATCCGCCATATCCGCGAACGTCTTGCCCATGCCGTCCTCACGCGCATAGGGAAAACACGCGACGGCGAGCACCATCGCGAGTCTGCCGATGATCGGCATGACGAAGAGCGCAGGCACGAGGAGCGGCCACGCCATATCGGAGAGCAAGGCAAACTGGACAAACATAAGCATGACAAACGACACAACGCCGAACGCGCCGACGCGGCTGTCCTTCATGATCTCGAGCTTGCGCGCACGATCTCGCCCCGAGAACACGCCGTCCGCTGTGTCCATGAAGCCGTCCGCATGCAGCCCACCTGTCAATAGGAGCGGCAGGATAAGCAGGAGCGCTGCTGTCAGCGATCGCATTCCGAATGCATAGAGCAGTAGCCACGCAGCAAGCGCATAGCAAATGCCGAGCACAAGCCCGACAAGCGGAAAGAAGCGCGTGCTGCGCCCGAAATCCTCCGCTGTCCACACGGTCTGTCTGACGAGATGAATGCGCGTGAGAAATTGAAGTCCGATCAGAAAAGAATTCATGAAGTGCCTCTAAACAGAGTAATACAGAGATAAGATATAGTAAAGCAGCAGATAGAGGACGGTCACGGTATACATGAGGCGGATTGCGCCGAGGATGTGCTTCGCCGTAATCTCCATATGCGCGTCTCCCATATAGGCGCGGAAGTGCCGCTCGCCAAAGTAGTAATTGACGCCGCCGAGGCGGATGTGCAGCGCTCCTGCAACTGGCGCCTCCGCATGACCGCCGTTCGGACTCGGATGCCCTGCGGCGTCGCGCACGAGAATGTTCAGCGCGTTGCGACCGTCATAGCCGAGCAGGAACGCTGCCATCACGAAGAATATGCCTGTCATGCGTGCGGGAACGAAGTTCAACACATCATCCACACGCGCCGCCATGCGTCCGAAGTAGAGATAGCGCTCGTTCTTATAGCCGAGCATGGAGTCCATCGTATTCGCCGCGCGGTAGAGGACGGCAAGCGGCGCGCCGCCGAGCGCAAAGAAGAAGAGCGGTGCGATTACGCCGTCCACGGTGTTCTCCGCAACCGTCTCGATTGCCGCGCGCGCGGCATCCGCCTCATCCAGCTCTGCCGTGTCGCGCCCGACGATGTAGCCGACGTGCTCACGCGCCGCCGCAATGTCGCCCTTGACGAGCAGCGCATAGATGTCCTGCCCCGCCTTTGCAAGCATGCGCGGAGAAATACAAAAGTAGAGAAGGATGACGCTGACGACATCCGCGCCCCACGCCACGGGCAGCTGACGCGCCGCCAAGAGAAGCCCATCGGCAAACGCATAGGAAATGCAGAGCACAAGCAGTGTCAGGAGCGATCCCATCGCAAATTTCTGCGCGTCGCTTCCCCGCAGGGGATAGAGCAGCTTCTCCAAAAATGCAATCAGGCGTCCCAGTACGGCGACGGGATGCCATCGCGTCTGCGGATCGCCGAGCACAGTGTCGAGAAAGAACGCCGCCATGGCGATGAGGGAGGGCGAGATCATCTGCGCTCCTCCACGATTTCGCGCAGCTTCTCCATGTCGAGGCTCGTGCGCACCGTCTCGGCGAGGCGGTCATAGGCGCGCTCCTTCGCCGCGCGGTATCGGTACTGCACGGGCAGCTCTTCCCTGCCGCATCGCACGCGCAGACGGTTAAGCAGGGCACGGCGGAAGTTGTCGTCATCGAATACGCCGTGGATGTACGTGCCCACGACAACCCCATCTGCCGAGACCGCTCCGTCCGGCAGATCCACCGCCATTCCCGCTGCCGAAACAATGCGGAACGGACGATGAATGTCCTCCACAAAGCGCGTCTCCCCCATATGAATCTCATAGCCTGAGAGCCCCGTGCCCTCAATCCGCGCCCCCAAAAAGGGAAGGTCAGCGGATGCCGTAACCTGACGCAGACGCTTCGTCGCCGCAAAGCTCGTCTCGATCGGCAGATAGCCGAAGCCCGTGGTTTCATCGTGCTCGGATTCCGTATGCAGTGGATCGCGCACAACGCGACCGAGCATCTGATAACCGCCGCAGATGCCAAAGAGCGGCGTTCCCGCCGATACACGGCTGCGGATTGCGTCCTCCAGCCCCGTTTCACGGATGTAGAGCAGATCCTCCGTCGTATTCTTCGACCCTGGCAGGAGGATGAGGTCGGGGGTCCCGAGCTGCTCGGTGGTGCTCACATAGTAGAGCGCAACGTCCGGCTCATTCGCCAGTGCGTCGAAATCCGTAAAGTTCGACAGCTTTGGCGTGCGAATGACGGCAATGCGCAGTTGATCGCTGTGCGCACAAGCATCTCCGTAGTGCTTTTCATCCAGCGATACCGAGTCCTCCTCGTCGATGCCGAGCTGCTCGATATGCGGCACAACGCCGAGCACAGGCTTTCCCGTCTTTTCCTCGAGGAAGTCGAGCGCAGGGGTCAGCAGGGTCACATCACCGC
>ERZ772960.2724-NODE-2724-length-12538-cov-7.619643_pt1 | contig 12538 bp, 8 predicted proteins | sample MGYA00580678_ERZ772960 | MGnify/ENA primary metagenome ERZ772960 (study PRJEB29015, sample SAMEA2737930) | human oral metagenome | biome: human oral; feature: human-associated habitat; material: dental | place: China | collected 2059 ... | reverse complement strand
AAATGAAGGTGTTGCTCTACCTCAAAAAGGGCACTCGAGACAGGTCGGGCAAGGCGCCGATCATGGGACGTATCACGTTGGGACGTTCCATCGCACAGTTCAGTTGCAAGCTGTCCTGCAACCCCGATTTGTGGAACCCGCGCGAAAGTCGGGTGGACGGGAAGAGTCGCGAGGCGGTCGAAGTCAATGGACGGTTGGACAACCTGCTTCTCGCCGTTCAGTCTTCCTATCAGTCCCTGCTTGCCAAAGGGGCTCCGTTTGACGCAACCGACATCAAGGAGCATTTCCAAGGCAGTAGGCAGGCTCGATGTATGCTGATTGAACGCTTAGATCTCCTTGTCAAAGAGCGAGAGAAGCATGTAGGCATTGATCTCAAGGCGAGATCTATGTACAACTATCGCTCTGCTCGAAACCGGTTGCAGGAGTTTATCCGACAGCAATACAATGCTGCGGATCTGGCTTTCTCGCAACTTACAGAGGGCTTTATCTATGAGTTTCAGACGTTCTGTCTTGGTCGATGCGGTCTTCAAGAAAGCACCTTCTTCGGAACGGCCTCCCTGCTGAAAACGGTATGCAGACTGGCTTACCGCGAAGGGCTGACGGATGTCTTACTGTTTAATAAGGTACGCGTAGAGCGAGGGGACAAGAAGACGCCGAAAGCGCTCGACAAGGCTGCGTTAGATAAGTTGAAGGCGCTCTGTTTTGACGGTTTGGACGGGGATATGGAGACCTCCCGCGATGTGTTTCTTTTCGCCTGTTACACCGGCGCCGCCTATTGCGATCTGATGGCGCTGCGCCCTGAGCATCTTGTTCGCGACGACGAAGGCGCCCTTTGGCTGAAGTTCAACCGGCAGAAGACGGGTGTCCTTTGCCGTATAAAACTGTTGCCCGAAGCGCTCCGATTGATGAACAGACTGTCTGATGAAGGAAGGAATACGTTACTTCCTCACATCAATTACAAGACCTATCAATCCCACCTGAAAGCCCTCCGACTGCGAGCCGGTATCGCACTGCCCTTCACCACGCACACCGCTCGACACACCTTCGCTACGCTCATCACTTTGGAACAGGGCGTGCCCATCGAGACCGTCAGCAAGATGCTTGGACATAGCACGGTGCGCATGACCGAGCGATATGCGAAGGTGACACCGCAGAAGTTATTCGAGGAGTTCGATCGCTTAATCGCCTTCACCGAAGATTTGCACCTAACCATTTAACCACAGACCAACATGAGAAGTACATTCAAGATCCTGTTCTACATCAACAGACAGAAGACGAAGACAGACGGCAAGACGGCCATCTTTTGCCGCGTCACCATCGATGGTAAAAGTACGGTCATGACAACCGGCGAGGAATGTCTTCCAGATGAATGGAACAGCAAACAGGGTATAACCGGCGAAAAGAAAATCAACCAACGCCTCGCAGCGTTTAGAGAGCTTGTGGAAAAGGCCTACGCGGAAATGCTTACGAAGGACGGCGTGGTCAGTGCAGAACTGCTCAAGAACCGCTTGCAGGGTGTCGCGGCAACTCCAACCACCCTTTTGGCCATGAGCGAGGCGGAACTGCAATCCGTGAAGACATGCGTGGGCAAGTCAAAGGCTGAAAGCACCTACCAAAACCTGATCTATTCGGACAAGCTGCTTCGGGCGTTCGTGAAGGAAAACGGAGGGCGAGACATCCCCCTTGCAGGCATTACGGAAGATCTGTTTGAAGACTTCCGCTTCTTCCTGAAAAAACGCGGCTTGGCGGCATCGACCATAAACCACCTCCTCTGCCGACTGAGTCGGTTGATGTATCGCGCGGTAGACTTGAAAGTCATCCGCTGCCATCCTTTTGAGGATGTTACCTACGAAAAGGAGGAACGGAAGATTCGCTTCTTGCAAAAGAGCGATGTGGCCAAACTCATGGCGCTGCGAATAAACGACAGGGAAGCAGAACAGGCTCGACAGATGTTTCTCTTCTCCTGCTTCACCGGGCTGGCCATTGCGGATATGGAGCGCCTGAAATTCTCGCATATCCAGACCGCGGCCGACGGCCGGAGGTATATCCGTAAGGAACGACAGAAGACGAAAGTGGAGTCTGTCGTACCGTTACATCCGATCGCGGAGGAGATCCTTAGCAGATGCCGAGAGGAACAAACGGTGAAAGAGAAAGGTGACGCCCTTGTCTTTCCACGCAGTTGTAGCCGCAGTACGATGAATAACAAACTGAGCACTGTGGGGCTGGCATGTGGCATCAGACAACGCCTGTCTTTCCACATGGCTCGTCACACGTTCGGAACCCTGTCACTCAGTGCTGGTATCCCGATAGAGAGCATCGCCAAGATGATGGGGCACGCGTCCATATCCAGCACGCAGATCTATGCGCAGGTGACGGACAAAAAGATCTCGGAGGACATGGACGAGTTGATTCGGAAGCAACAAGCAGCGTTAGCGTGATCCCCGCACGGCTGTTCCAACGTGAGGCGGTATGCTTTTTCTCTTTCATCGAATAGATCTTACTACATGACTACAACGGGGGTAATACAGTGAAAGAAGAGGGATTGGGATGTAGTTAGATGTAGTCGCTATACAACCAGAAATTGTCTGCTCGACTTTGATCCAACTTACAAAGAGTCGAGGTATTGCTTTGGCTTTATCCTGTGATGCTTGTGGAAGGCCTTCGTGAAGTGGCTAAGATTGGTGTATCCGATTTCATACCCCACCTCGGATACAGAATAAAGGCGAGTGGACAACAGTCGTTTTGCCCATTCCATCTTTTCAGATAGGGCATATTCGGCAATCGCGCTACCGATGACCTGCTTAAAACACTTCTGTAATTTGGAACTGCTCATATTGGCCTCACGAGCCAATTCAGAGAGACTCGGTGCGTTGTTCAAATTCCGCAAAATCAGACGTCGGATACGGAATACAGACTCCACATCGTGTAAATTCAAGTTGGCAAAAGGTTTTACTTCAGAACGCCTTTCGAGTTTTTCGAGAAACATTGTCAGTAGCTCTATTGCTTTTCCATGCAGATGGAGCAGGGAGAGAGGCGCATTGTTTTCAACTATTGACTTGATACCGTATAGTGTCTGCTGCATGGCCGGCGTAATGGTCTCAAACAGATAAAAAGACTTGTCTGACTGGAGCAACCTACTGATGTAGGTTTCGTGAGCCGCATCTATTCGCTCTATCCAATCCTTGTTGAAAGTCAATGTGATATTTTCGTACTTCCGCTTAGGATCGAATGTCCATTCCGTAGGAATATTGCTCGAAGGCATAAAGATACCGTCGAGCGTGTCCACCCCGACCGTTTTCGTGCTTGTGCCGATAATCTGCTCGTGTTTATGCTCGTTGACATAGAACATCACGGGAATCCATTTTGAGTTTTCTACCGAGCGACGCACCATTGTCATCGGTTCGTATGACATGAAACTGATATAGGTCAATGTGAGCCACGGCAACGGATAATATTGTTTGAAAAATCCGCGACCCACTGAAACCGGAACGGTAAAACCGTTATTCGTCACCGATGTGCCAAATTGTTCGGCGACCATCTCCATCCAATCTTCGGGCTTGTTGATAGCACAAAACTCTATGGTCATACCATTGTATCTCTCTATATAAATACACGTGAGTTCGATGTAAGCAGAGAACTTCTACGGAAGCCACGCGAGGGCCAAAACGTTTTTGGAAATGCCCCGCGGGAGTCCCGCAAACGCCAAAGCATTTGCCGCGAGACTTGCGGGAGTCCCGCAAACGCCAAAGCATTTGCCGCGAGACTTGCGGGAGTACCCGCAAACACCAAAGCATTTGCCGCGAGATTTGCGGGAGTATTCGCAAACGCCCAAACGTTCTTTTTCCCCGTGGCGAGATTCCCGCGGGGCATTTCCAAAGGCGTTTTGGCCATCGCGTGGCTTCCGTAGTGGCTCTCTAAGGGCCTTATTCTTACGTCGAACTCACGTTAAATACAAATAGACAAGGGTGAAAAGAGGTTCTCCTATGCTTTTATCCTTGTTGAGTTATACCTTCTGTTGAAAGAGAACAAGAGTATTCCCTCAAAAAGGAATACTCTTACGATATGAGATTTATTCAAATGCGACCAAACTTGAAGGAACTCCCACGGCTGTAACAATGGGTGTTTGCGAGCATTCGCCTGTCCTGGTATTATAGGTATAGTAACCCGTTCCGTTATTACATGTCATTCCAAAGACGATGAAGTCCTTGTACTTTGTTATTGCGAAAGAACCATTGCTGTCGGTCATCGGCAAATCGAGTTTTTCAATGGTTTTGTTCCAAATATCGATTCTTACGGGCTGGAAGTCTTTCTTCAGTATTCCGAATTCTGTGTCCGTTACTTTCAGACAGCTATATACAATGCCATTACCTGCATAGTAAGACTTTATCATATACTGCCCTGTCTTTCCTATTCCCTTGATGGTCGTTTTCGATAAGTTGAACAGATAATCGGTATCCCATTTGTCGCTTCCCTTGCGAATGCGCAGGAAACCTTCCTTATCGGCAACATTGAAATTGTTGCCTGCACTGTAAAAGTAGATGTCGCCCCGCTCGTCTATAAAGGCATCGGAGTGACGGAACAATCCGACCACACTTGTTCGGTTGTCCTTGATAACCTCGATCTTTTTCGTTTTAAGATCAATAACAGCCACCTCTGCACCCGTTCCTGGTACAGAAGTGTGGGGCGAATTGAGCTGGTTGAGGGCTACATACATCTTTCCATCACGAATGACATTGCAGCCGGGATCGGGATTATTGTCCTGAACAGCATAAGGCGAGAGGTCAATTTCATCCTCTTTTTGCAATGTGGCAGTATTGATTAACGCAATCTTGCCCCTTCCGTGCAATGGGACGTATGCGTGCTGTTCGTCGATGAAGTTGATTTCTCCGGGCTGCGCCATCTGTTCAAAGGTCATCGTACCTGCTTTTATAAGTTCACCGTGCGCTCCTCTTGTGAACTTGTGCACTTTGTCTCCGAATTTCCCTTCGGGTACAAGTACCGTGTTTCCTTTTGCGAAGAGATAACACCCGAAACCGAATTCAAATGCTTTCTTATTGTCGGTCGCTTGAGGTGTCAAATCACTGAAAGTGCCCACATATGCACTTTTGTCCACATAATGTACAAACGCGAAATGTTGTTGCACCTCATTAGGCGTAGGTTTGGGGTCATCGTGCTTACCACAAGATGTCAGTCCTATGGAGCTGGCCAGCATAGCAGAGAAAGCTATGTACTTCAATGTTGTTGTTCTCATTCTTATTCGTGTTTAGAGTTATAAAATTCCTTTTGAAAAGACGTATCTGAATTTCAAGTGGAATGTCCGCCCTGCCAACGGTTGACGATACTGATCCCACACTTCTTTGTTCATCAGATTGTGGCATTCCAAAGCAATGGAATATCTGTTCTTGTAGGTCAATAGCAAGCCTATGTCATTGACAAAACTGCGAGGGATGCGCCGTTTCTGTAATTCGGTAAGTTCCCAGAAGTAGAAAAACTCTTCCGTGAACTTTCCGTCCCAAAATGCCTTGACATACCAATTCTTGAGTAATTGGTCACTGTGATATTCTGCTCCGAAGTTGGCGAACAAGTAGGGAATATTCGGCAGTCGCAGCCCTTTTGTTGGATTGGGGGCTTGGGTGCCCGGCAAATGCTCCAAGACATCGCGGACATCCTGATAAGTCAGATTCCCATAGGCATAGACTGTCGGCGATATATCCAATTTCAACTCGGTCTCTATGCCCTTAATATGTACCCTTTCAGCATTCACATATCCGGCCGCCATATGCTGCTTCATCAGCTTTATCATGTCGCTTACCTGCATGTAAAAGCCGTTTACCTCAAACTGTAATCGCGAAAGTCCGAGTACGTTGTTTTTGTCTATCAAGAATCCCAGATTGAAGTTGTGGCTTTTCTCAGGTTTCAATCCGGCAGCAGGAAGAGTTATGATGCCGTCACCAAACAACTCTTGCGAATTAGGGAGACGTATTGCTCGTTGATAGGAAGCCTTCAGATGAAAGCCTCTGAACGGTTCATATTTCACTGCTTCTATCCATCCGATTTGCGATGTCGTATTGCTCTTTTTCTTCGGAGCCTCAATCATCTCGTATGAAGTCAAATCCTCTATCTCAGAATGGAGATGGAAATACTTTACAGAGAGCATATTCGTCAGTTTCCTGTCTAAGAGTTTCGCTTCCCAAGTCAAACCTGAGACAACGCCGGTCCTTTTGCTGGGAAATCCTCCAATGACAAAACCGGCATGTCGGCTTGCTATGTCGTCATTTGGCTGTCTGCGGGCGTAGTTAATAAGCGTATTCAGGTTCAGGTTGTGATTAGCGGACAATCTGTAATCGAAATTGATGCGCTCGTTGATTTCCAAACCTTTGTCGTTTGAGTTATGAGGCACATCTCCCGTCTCTCCCTGTCCGTTCGGGCTCGGATATATGTTCCCCTCAAAATCATGATTCACTCGTGCCGTATCCACAAAATTGTTCGTCGTATGCGAGAGGGAGAAATGAGACTCGAAGTCAAGGCAGTTGTTCAGCATTCCACTTTTTATCAGTTTGTTCTCGAGCATGAACATCCCGGATTTGTCTTCGGCATACCGGATGTTCTTCAATACCCCTTGCATCTCATTGAAACGATTATAGTACCCGAATTCGGTACTCATCTCATCGAACCAAAGTTTGCTGAAAGCGATTTTCCCTTTCAGCATATACGACCGAAAACAGTCGTGGTCTCGCTTTACCAATAAGTCCTCTCTTTCGGGAACTCTAAAAGAGTAATCATTCTTTGCAGACGTATAATAACCTCCCGCACCGAGCAGGATACCACTCTTGGGGAAGTTCTTACGAGAGAAGACACTAGCCTTGTGTGTTTGATAAGAGCCAAGTTCATATGAAGCATCTAAGTAGTCCGTACTAAATTCTTTCGTCACAATATTGACGGCACCACCCAGTCCGTCGCAACCAAATCGTGCAGGAATAATGCTTTTGTAAACCTCTATTCGTTCGATAATATCTATCGGTATCTCATCAAGCGAAAAGGCACCATCCGAAGTATTCATCGGTATACCGTCCCAAAGAATTTGAATGCGGTTCCCCTCCAAACCATGGACGATAATTCTCGAACTGCTTCCCAAGCCACCAGTCTGCCCGACTTTCAATCCAATGGTCTTGTTCAAGATGGTTTCTAAAGATACGGAGCGACCTTGCAGCTCCTTTGCGTTTATCACGGAAACAGCCTCAGGCGATTCTCTGATAATCCGGGCTTTTGTTTTTCCGAAGACCACGACATTCTCCAACGCCATTGCATCGGAATTAAGTTTTATCGTGTACCTCTTCCCATCAGAAGTTATGGTGTCGGTAGCTGTTTGATAGCCGACATAACTCACACTTAGCACAAGTTTCCGCCCGACATCTGCATTCACCCTTGCGATGCCTTTGCGGTCAGTCGTTGTGCCATCCATATATAAGGAAGAGCCCAATGCTCTCCATTGAAGTGTTGCCGATTCAATAACACTTTCCTTTTCGCTATCTATGACACGAATCTCCGTTATCTGCTTCTGAGCAAAAAGAGGAAGCGACAATAGAGAACTCATTGTAAGTATTATCCTGCATATGCAAGCCGCCTTTGAAATCAACATCTTATTCGTTCATGAAAAATCTGCGCAAAGGTGTCGGTACATCAAAGAAGTAAATACCCCTATCAAGCACATCTATACCCCTATCGAGTTGAACCGTCCTAAGCGTATCGTTTTCGGGCAGTATTATGCTCATTCGGGTTAATTTACCCCTGTGTATCTCCTCACCTTCGCTGCCATAGTTTCAAACGGAAATGGTCTAGCGAATTTCGGCCTACGCATGGCTCCCTCTTTTCACATGGTGCCCCTGTACACTTACTGTATAAGTGCACCACCTTGCATGGTGGCTGACTATAACCTATAAGGTAGTACGCTCATAACCTATAAGGGTAGCATGCTTAAGAGATGCGACTAAGCAGGCTTTGTGAGTGACACAACGATAGGGGCCCCAAGAGATTCGCAAACCATTTTCAATTGACGATAATGACATAGATATATGGATAAACAGAAAAGCAGACCTCTCGATGAGGAAAGGGAGAGCCGCAACCTACTCTCCAATACGGTAGTTGTGCTGTACCTTGTATTCGGCACGCTTCCCCTGTTGTTCGTGGTGTGGGCGGTGGACAGGCTGATGGGCGACACACTCACTCCTGCAATGCTTTGGTCGGTCGGAGTGGCGATGGTATTGTTTGCCTTGTTTCGCGGCGTGTTTTATGGAACTTCGATTTGGCGGGCTCATCACTCGGCTTATAACGCCCTCACCCGATTGCGAATGCGCATTGTGAGTCACTTGCAGCGGTTGCCGATCGGTTTCTTTCAGGAGCGGAAGGTGGGTGACTTGGTGAACATCATCAACCACGACGTGGAACAAATCGAGATGTATTTGGCACATGGGCTGCCCGAAATTCTCTCTGCGACGCTTTTCCCTGCTTTGCTCTGGGGTATTGTCATGGTGTTGGACTGGCGACTTGGGCTGGCACTCGTATCGCTGCTGCCGTTGGCGTTTCTCTTGCAGATGACAGTCAAAACGCTTTGGAGCAAGAGTTTCCAACACTTTATGGAAAGTACGCAGAAGATGTCGGAAGACCTTTTGGAGTATGTGGCCACGATCCCGGTCATTAAGGCATTCAGCCACGAGGAGACCCGGACAGAGCGGGTTCTCTGTGGCATGCGCGATTATATCCGCCGGGTAACGCGGAGTATGTTCAGCGTGACCGTGCCGATGACGCTCATAACGATGTTTTTAGAGGGTGGTATCGTGGTGATGACGCTCGTCGGTCTGTGGTTGATGGCGTCGGGTGAGCTGACCGTGATACGCTTCATCCTCGCCCTGATATTGGGCGGACTGTTCTCGTCCTCCTTTGCCAAACTGGCCACGTTCCAGCATTTCCGAATTGTCTATGGGCAGTCGCTGGCGAGGGTCCGGTCGATTACCGAAGTGCCCGTAAAGGATACGGCAGACCGGGATACGGACGCTATGCAGAGCGATGTCAGCTTTGAGCACGTTACGTTTGCCTACCCGAATAAGAAAGACCGTGCATTATCCGATGTCAGTCTGCAATTCCCTAAGGGCAGTCATACGGCTATTGTGGGCGAATCGGGGTCAGGCAAAAGTACATTGACAAGTCTAATGATGGGTTTTTGGCAACCGCAGTCGGGAACCGTTCGACTGGGTGGAGAAAATCTTGCGGAACTCTCCGAGTGCAACATTGCCGATTTCTTCTCGATAGTGCAGCAGGAGGTATTCCTTTTCAATACGAGCATTCGGGACAATATCCGTATCGGCAAGCCCTCCGCTACACAACGGGAGGTGGAAACGGCGGCACGAAAGGCACGCATACACGACTTTATCGTGGGACTGCCCAGTGGTTACGATACGTCGGCAGGTGAAGTGGGTGTAAAATTCTCTGGCGGAGAGAAGCAGCGCATTTCCATTGCGCGTATGTTGCTCAAAGACTCGCCGATTGTCATTCTCGATGAAGCCACTGCCGCATTGGACGGGGAGAATGAGAAACTTATCCAAGAGGCTTTGGACGAATTACAACGCAACAAGACCGTCATCACCATCGCTCATCGGCTCAACATCATTCAGGATGTGGAGCGTATTGTTGTGATGGACAAAGGTCAGGTCTTGGCGACGGGAACGCACGGAGAATTGATGGACAGCTGCCCGCTGTATCGCAACATGACAGAAACGCAAGAGCGTGTAAACAGATGGCAACTGAAAGAAGAGGAGACATAACGATGGTACGCAACATATTGAATGAATTGACCGCCCGCGGGGTGCAGCACCTGATTGTCTCCGCACTGTTTTTTGTGGTTTATGCCCTCTGTGGCACGGCGATTATGCTTACCGTCCTGCTTCTTATCGATCGTTATATATCGGGCGAAAGCGTTTCGCTCGTTTCCGCAGCGTGGATGCTTGGCGGTCTGCTGGTTTTGAAAACCATCTCCAATGCCATAGCCGATATGAGTAAGCACTTTGCCGGCTTCGACCTCGTGGAGCGTATCCGCGAGAAAATCATTTTGAAGCTGAAGAAGTTCTCGCTTGGTTTCTACACCAATGAGCGGCTGGGTGAGATAAGCACCATCATCCACAAAGACGTGGACAATATGGAAATGGTTGTGGGGCATCTCTGGACACGAATATCCGCCGATTTCATCGTGGCACTGATACTCGGCATCGGACTGTTCTGCGTAGACTGGCGTATGGGATTGGCGATGGTTGCCTTCCTTCCTGTTGCTCTTTTTTCCCTTTATCGAGGCATTCGTTCGGGTATGAAAGCACAGCAGGAGACACAAGACGGTCTGGCGGATATGGTCAGTCTCTTTGTGGAATATGTCAAGGGTATACCCGTGCTGAAAGTATTCGGAGGAAAGGGCATGTTTCGTGACAGACTCGATCGTTCCGTTCATGAGTTTGGAGAAAGCAGTAAGAAGACCTCACGGCTGGCAGCTGTAAGCGTGGGCAGGTATGTCTTTCTCATTGAGCTGGCTTTTGCGCTGATGGCTACGCTTGGTCTTTGGTGGAGTTGGCGCAGTGAACTTTCCGTTTTTGCTTACCTGATGTTCGTCATCGTCTCGAGGGAGTTCTACAAGCCCTTTATCAACATGGAGAGCCACTGGCTGAACTACATCAAGGTAAAGGACAGCTACGGACGCATCTCCCGCTTGTTAGATGCACCCTTCATCGCCAATCCCGGCCAACCGAAAACAGTTGAACGCTTCGACCTCTCATTCGAGGGTGTCGGCTTCTGCTATGAGGAAGAAGGCTTTGAGATGAAGGATCTCACGTTCAGCGTCCCCGAACAGACTGTAACGGCACTTGTCGGCTCATCAGGCTCCGGCAAGACGACCCTCACCAATCTGTTGCTCCGCTTTTGGGAACCGCAGGCGGGTAATATCCGCATTGGAGAGGTGGATATTCGGGAGATGGACTATGATTATCTGCTCAGTAAAATCAGTGTGGTGATGCAGAACGTCATCCTCTTTTCCGATACCATCGCCAACAACATCAAGGTGGGTGATCGCAATGCCACGCAAGCGGAAATCGAGGAAGCCGCACGTCGGGCGATGATACACGACTTCATCGTCGGCCTACCTGATGGTTACGAAACGAAAATCGGAGAGAACGGTTTGGGGCTGTCGGGCGGACAGAAGCAACGCCTCTCCATCGCCCGTGCGTTCCTCAAAGACGCTCCCATCCTCCTGTTGGACGAAATAACGAGCAACATTGATCCCGTCAATGAGTACAAAATACAGCAGGCCATGTCTGCCCTTATCCGCAACCGCACGGTTTTGGTCATTGCCCACCATCTGCAGACCATCCGCAACGCTCATCAGATTATCGTGATGGACAAGGGACGGCTTATAGAGAGTGGTACCCACGCCGAACTTGAAGCGAAAGATGGGGTGTACCGAAAACTGCTGTAACCTAAGAAAATGAACGATTGGGGGATAGAAAGTAAATGCTAATCCCAATTCTCGAATGAGTGCTTCTCCGCCTTACCGCTTCCCGCTTCCCCTGTAGTTTTCCTCCAAGATCCTTTCTAAGTCTGAGGCCTTGTAGAGGATCTTGCCGGCAAACTGCGTGTTTGAGATGATCTTTCGATCGCGGTAATCCTGCAAAGTGCGAGGGCTGATATAGAGCCGTTCGCAAACCTCCTTGCCTGTGAGGAAATGCTCGCCGCCGAATAGCGGCCGATGTGTCTCGGACACTTCCCGAATCCTTTCTCTTACTCGTTGCAAGGATGAGAGGACCACCTGCATCTCGCCTGCCTCTAAACTCAACTCTTGGATCGCTTCCATCATAGCTTTGTTGTGTGTGCCGTTTTGTCAGACTTCACGCAGAGTAGTCGCTCCACGTCCTCTCGTTTGTAATAGCACTTGTGCCCGATCTGCGCGAAGGGCAACACACTTGTGTCACGGTAATGTTGCAGAGTACGTTTGCTGATGCCGAGTAGTCGGCAGACGTCCCCGTTGTGTAGCCAATCTGCATGTTTGGATGGCTCTCCGAAAGCCTTCAGGCAACATTCCGCAAGGCTCAGCACCTCATCGCGCAGGCTCAGCCAATCGGCCTCTGTAATAATTAAGTACTTTATGATCTCACGTATTAGTTTTCTGGTTGGTATTTAGGTTTTACTGTTTTCGGCGGCAAACTTAAATCGCACGCCAAACACCGTCAACGCAATCAGGAACAGGAGGGATGCAAATGGAACAGTAAGGAAACAGCCGGTGTAGCATGGACGCCGCTTCCGTCCATTCGGAAAACTGCCGCAAGTGAAAGCAGATAGCAGCCTGCGAATTGTCCCCGGCCTCCTTTCCTTTCACGGCCGTTTTGTCTTATCGGAGGGGCGAATCACTCCCTTGTAAAGCCTATTCTCTGAAGAAATCGACAGCAAACGGATGCAACATTATGCCGGACAACGCTGCATGCTTGGATGCCGGGGATGCTCATCACAC
>ERZ772960.2723-NODE-2723-length-12540-cov-4.535843_pt1 | contig 12540 bp, 3 predicted proteins | sample MGYA00580678_ERZ772960 | MGnify/ENA primary metagenome ERZ772960 (study PRJEB29015, sample SAMEA2737930) | human oral metagenome | biome: human oral; feature: human-associated habitat; material: dental | place: China | collected 2059 ... | reverse complement strand
TGAAAGCGCATCTATTGGATTTAGTTTTGAGGCGTTTTTAGCAGGCATATAGCCAAAGATGATGCCAATAGCCATCGACGTGACAAGTGCAAGCACGATCGAGCCGTTTGAAAAGATCATACTAAAGCCGTTTAAGAAGTTGTTAAAGATGTAGCCAATGGCGTAGGATAGGACGATGCCGATGGCTCCGCCAATTAGGCAAAGTAGCACCGCCTCTATCAAAAACTGCTGCAAGATGTTGCTCTGTCTGGCTCCGATCGCCATTTTTATGCCTATCTCTTTGGTGCGCTCGGTGACTGAGACCAGCATGATATTCATGACGCCTATGCCCCCAACTACGAGCGAGACGACGGCGATGCTTGAGATGAGAAGGCGCATGGTCGAGATGGTCTCTTCGATCGTTTGCTTGATGCTGTCTGAGTTTCTTGTAAAAAAGTCCTTTTTACCGTGTTTTATCTCTAAAAGCTCAGTTAGTGTTTTTTCGGCGATTTGCGCATTGACGCCCTCATTTACTTTGGCGGTGACTGAGCTTATAAATTTATCTCCAGTGACCTTGTTTATCACGGTCGTGTACGGGGCGTAAATTTTAAGCGTGCTTGAATCGCCCATCTTAAAATCATCCTTTTGCAAAACGCCGATAATGCGAAGTGGCTTTTTATTAAAAAGTATGATCTTGCCGATAGGATCATCATTTTTAAAGATGCTATTTTTGGTGTTTTGATCGATTAGAGCGACTGAATCAGAGTTTAAAACCTCGTCATCATCGTAAATTCTGCCCTCTTCTAGCTTTAGCCCATTTACATCAAAGCTCCCTACTCCACCGCCTTTTAGGCTCGCACTTAGCGAGATATTTTCATAGGTTAGCACGCCTGAGGTGCTTGTATTTGGCGTGACTGAGTCTAAAAAGGACTGCTTGGCAAGCATGTTTGCGTCGCTTATGGAGAGCGTTTTTACCTTGCCTGAGAGCATATCTCCAAAGCCTTTACCAGGCATGATGTCGATCGTGTTTGTGCCGATCTTTCTGATACCAGCTAAAATTTGCTCCTGCGAGCCTTTGCCAAGGGCAACGACGCTAATAACTGCTGTAATGCCAATTATAATGCCAAGCATCGTTAAAAGCGATCTTAGTTTGTGTGCTAGCATCGCATTTACCGACATTTTAAAGCTCTCAATTAGCTGGTCTTTATAGTAGGTAAATTTACTCTTTTCTGGCTGGGTTTGCTTTGCGGCCTCATAAATTTCGCTACTTTTGACATTGTCACTTACGATGTTGCCATCTTTTATCTCTATCACTCTACTCGCATACTCTGCGATCTTTGGGTCGTGCGTGACGATGATGATGGTATGACCTTTTTTGTAAAGATCAACTAAAATTTCCATCACCCTTAGCCCGCTTTTGCTATCAAGCGCGCCAGTTGGCTCATCAGCCAAGATGATCTCGCCGCCATTCATCAGCGCCCTTGCTATGGAGACCCTTTGCTGTTGTCCGCCTGAGAGCTTATTCGGTAAATTTTTCGCTTTTTCGCTAAGACCAAGCGAGCCAAGAAGCTCATTAGCTCTTTTCTCTCGCTCGCTCTTGTTTGCCCCTGCGTAGATGCTTGGTAGCGCTACGTTTTCAAGGGCGTTCATCGTGCTAAGCAGATTATATCTTTGAAAGATAAAGCCAAATTTATCTCGCCTAAGTTTAGCAAGTGCGTCGCTATCAAATTTTGATATTTCTTTGCCATCAAGCAGGTACTGCCCACCACTTGGGCTATCCAAGCAGCCAAGGATGTTCATCAGGGTTGATTTGCCAGAGCCAGACTGACCGATGATAGCTATAAACTCGCCCTTTTTTATCTCTAAATTTATGCCATGCAGGATCTCTATCTCATTGTCACCTAGCTTAAAGCTTTTAGTGATGTTTTTTAGGCTTATCACTTAAAACTTCTTATGTTCTTTTGCGATCATCTTAGCGATCTCGCTTGATGAGCCTTGAGAAGTGATGATCTCATCGCCTTCGTTTATACCGCTGATGATCTGCGTATCGAGGTTGTCTTTTATACCAGTTTTGACCGCTGTTTTTACAGCTTTGCCATCTTTTAGCACATAGACAAAAGTGCCGTTTTCATCTTTTTTGATGCCGATGCTTGGCACGATGATGGCGTCCTTTACATTTGCTATTAAAAGCTCGTTTTGTGTGGTCATGCCTATTCTTAAAATTCCATCTTTGTTATCAACGATGCTTTGCGCGTAGTAATAAACCGCCGAGCTGCTGCTTGAGCTACTTGAATATGAAGACTTACTGCTGCTACTTGAGCCGTAGCTACCATCACTTAGCGTAGTAAGCCCCGGGTCGATCGAGCTAACAGTCGTTTGAAATTTCTTCGTTGGCTCAGAGAGGATCGAGTACTCAACTGGCGTGCCGACTTTGATCTTTGTGATGTCGCCTTCTGCTATTTGCATCTTCATCTTTACATGGCTAAGATCAGCGATATTTACGATAGTTGGCGTAGTCTGGTTGGCATTTACAGTCTGACCCTCTTCAACCTGAACGCTTACAACCGTGCCATCTCTTGGCGCGGTGATCTTTGTATAGCCTAAATTTATCTTAGCGGTGCTTAGCTCGATATTTGTCTGCTTGATCTGCGCTTCAAGCTCTTTTATCTTGGCGCTATTTGCACTATATGTGTTTTTTGCGCTTTCAAATTCTTGCTTTGAGGTGGCATTTTTAGAAAAGAGCGCATTTTCTCTATCAAACTGCGTTTTAGCGATATTTAGAGCCACTTTTGCGCTTTCAAGCTGAGCCTTGTAGATGGCAAGCTGTGCTTCTTTATTATCGATGCTATTTTGCTGGGTCGAGCTATCGATGCTTGCGATCATATCGCCTTTTTTTACCTGATCTCCAAGCTTAACATATAGCTTTTTTATCTGACCGCTCACCTGTGCGCCCACGTCGATTAGCTCGGTGGCAAAAATTTCACCAGTCGCATCGACTTTTTTGCTAAATGAGCCCTTCTTTGCCTTTTTGGTGATAAACTCCACCTTTTCATCTTTTATATTAAAAAATTTATCATAGACGAAGTATCCACCGACGCCTAAAATAAGCAGGATTATTAAAATTTTAGTTTTTTTCATCGCTTCTCTTTGTAAAAAATTGGTAAATTCTACTTCACAAGAGTAAATACTCTCTAAGATTCCTCTTTTGCCATGCCAGCCTCTATCAAAAACCTACTTGGCTGATAATTGACCTTCTTTATCTTGTCGTATTTTGCATAGCTAAGATAAAGCTCGTCTTTTGCTCTGGTAACTGCTACGTAAAAGAGCCGCCTCTCCTCTTCTAGGCTGCCACCCATGCTCATTAGCTTTAAATTTGGAAAGCGGTTTTGCGCGAGATCGACGATAAAGACTTGGTCAAATTCAAGCCCCTTGCTCGCATGCACACTAAGCAAGCTAACGCCCTGCCCTTCGCTCATCTCGTTGCTTCCAAGGGCTAAGAAGTTATAAAATTTACTGATATCTTGATATTTTTTAGCTAGCTCGCTTAGCACCACGCTCTTTGCCATTATGCGCTCTTTGACCTCTTCTTTGAGCGCCAGATCGACGTTGCCATTTTTTAGAGTTGCCCTTTTTGTGCTGATGTTTTCGACGATTAGAGAGTAAATTTTGCTAGTTTTTATCTCATTTATCATCGTGGCTGGCTTTGAGATATTTCTCATACCTCTTAAAAAGTTGTAAATTTCATATAAAAACTGCGCCCCACTCTCACTTAGTTTTTGTAGTTTTAGCACAGGATGACCTAGAAATTTATCGCTAAAGCCAAGCTTAGAAAACCTCGAAACTTCGGCAAATTCGTCAAGATCGTCAAAAAGGCCAAGCTGGTAGTTTCGCCTTTTGTTTGATGAGATATTTACGCTCTCATCTGGCTCAACTATCCCTTTTATCAAATTTCCATGTCCAAGCTTAAGTAGTGCGTCAAAAATTTCTTTGCTAACTGCGCTGCCAACGCCCTTTGCGTACTCGCAGATGTGGATAAATGCCATTATATCTTTTGGATTGACATAAATTCCCATGATGTCGATGAGTGCCTTGATCTCACGGCTCTCAAAAAAGCTCACCCCACCCTTTCGCTTTGATCCGATGCCTCGCTCTTTTAGCGCGACCTCGATGCCGTCCGCTGATGAGTTATTTCTAAAAATTATGGCGATATTTTCTCTATTAAATGGCGAAAATGAGATGATATCAGCGATATTTTGATACTGATCAAAAAGCTCGTTATAGACAAGCAGTCTTGGAGGCTTGAAATTTCCCTCACGACTAACCGTGAGGTGCTTTTCATAAAGCCTTGGGTTGTTATTTATGACCTTATTTGCAAGAGCAAGTATGCTTGAGCTTGAGCGGTAATTTACATTTAAAGCGTAGATATTTGCGTTTGGGAAGCGATCTTTAAATGAGCCAATGATCTCGATATTTGCGCCGTTAAATGCGTAGATGCTCTGGTCAAAATCGCCCACGCAAAAGAGACTCTTTGTCTTAAATGCGTCTATTAGGCTGCCTTGAAGGGTATTTGTGTCTTGATACTCGTCGATCAAAATTTCATCATAAGCTAAATTTGCCCCATTTTTTAGCTCGTCGCGCATTTTTATGAGAAGATCGTTAAAATCAGCGTAGGCAAATTTAGCCTTTTCAGCCTCAAACTCCTCTAAAACATCTTCATAAATTTCAGCATAAACGCCCTGCTCTTCGCTCTTTGCACTTATCCATTTGCCAAAAGTTGTGCCTTGCTCGCTGTTTTGAAAGAGCGAGTAAAGGTCATATAGATATGCCCCGCCGTAAGGCTTGACGTCGCTTAAATGGTAAAATTTACGCCTCTCAACAAGGCTTTTTAAAAGCGTCTTTAGCTCGCTTGGCTGCTTTAGCGTGACGCCTTTATCAAGGCTTTTTAAAAGCGAAAATGAGACCGAGTGGAAGGTACCTGCGGTGATTTTGGAGGTGATTTGTTTATCAAAATACCTATTTAAGCGCTCAATCATTTCGCTGGCTGCTTTGTTGGTAAATGTTAGAAGCAAAATTTTCTCAGGCTTTACGCCTAAATTTAGTAAATGAGCGATGCGAGCGACAATCGTGCTAGTCTTACCAGTGCCAGCTGAAGCGATGATGAGATTGTGTCCAAATGGCGCAGTTGCGGCAGTGTATTGTTCTTTGTTTAACCTAGATAAGGGCATTGTTTCCTCTTTTTTAAAAAGGTCTAATTATAGCTACTTAAACTTTAACAGCTATAATCACGCGGATGAAAAAGTTTAAATTTTTAAAATTCCTTGCCCTATTTTTGGCTCTAATGGTCGCTATTTTTTTGATACTGGATCAAATTTATCCACTAAATTTAGATGCGCTTAAAAAAGATGAAGCCAAAATTTTGCTTGATAAAAATGGCGAGATCATAAATATGAAGCTTAGTAGCGACGGAATTTGGAGATTTCACGAGCAAAGCTTCCCAAACTCGCTAAAACAATGCGTCGTTCTCTTTGAAGATAGGTACTTTTACTACCATTTTGGCGTAAATTTTGCCTCCATTTTTAGGGCATTTTTCCACAACCTAAGAAGCGACAACCGCATAGGCGCTAGCACTATCACTATGCAAGTAGCTAGGATACTTGAGCCAAGTGATAGGAGCTATAAAAATAAGATAAGAGAAATTTTTAGAGCATTTCAGCTTGAACTTCACTTTAGCAAGGATGAAATTTTAAATTTATACCTAAATTTAGCCCCTTATGGCGGCAATATCGAGGGTGCAAAGGCTGCAAGCTTCTTTTACTTTGGCAAGGAGCTAAATGAGCTTAGCTACGCTCAGGCCGCACTTTTAAGCACAATACCAAAAAATCCAAATAAAAATAGACTTGATAGAGTCTCAAACATAAACGCCCTAAAAAACAGGGTCATAAAGATGCTTTACAAGGCAAATTTAATTGATCTTAGCGCATTTAAAAGGGCTCAAGCCGAGCCATTTAAAAATGTAAGGATAAGAGCCGTCGTAAATGCAAATGATTATGCAAATGTCGCTTTTAAAAACCAAATTTCAAAGGCGAGTTTGGATCTAAATTTACAAAAAGATATGCTTAAAATTTTAAAAGATGCGATGTTTTCGCTAAAGGCTAAAAATGCAAACAACGCAGCTGCCGTGGTTATTGATAATAAAAAAATGAGCGTTGTTACATTTATCGGCTCGCACGATGAGCGCGCACGCGACGGCAAAAACTCAGCCCTAAATATGAAGCGAAACACAGGCAGCACGCTAAAGCCTTTTATCTACTCGCTTGCGCTTGATAGCGGGCTTATCACGCCAAATTCGCAGTTAATTGACACGCAAATTTATGTCAATGAATATGTGCCAAAAAACTTTAGTAACGACTTTTTGGGGCTTGTAAGCGCAAAGGACGCTCTAAATTTTAGCCTCAATATACCAGTTATAAATTTAGACTTAAAGCTAAAAGATAACTCGCTTTATGAGCTGCTTGAAAAGGTAAATTTAGTTGATGAAAATAAGGAATTTTACGGCTCTTCGATAGTTTTAGGCAGTGCTGAGATGAGCCTGCTTGATCTTGCACATCTTTATACGATATACGCAAATGGCGGAGTTTATAGACCGCTTGAGTTTGCGGGCAAAAACTACAAAAATGAAGATAAAAACATAACTCTCATCTCGCCTCAAAGCGCCTATCTAACTGCTAAAATGATGAGTGAAGCCTCAAGGTCATATCTAAAAAATGCTTGGCAATACGCGCAAAATACGCCAAAGATCGCCTTTAAAACAGGCACAAGCGCAAACTCACGAGATCTTTACGCCATAGGAGTTGATGAAAACTACACAATAGCTGTCTGGGTTGGCAACTTTAACGCTGAAAAAACTGACAAACTAACTGGGCTAAATGACGTTTCAAAGATCGTTTTTGATATGTTTAAGCTCATCGCTCAAAAAAGAAATTTAAGCTTTATGAGCGAGCCAGAGGGCATTGAGAAAGTGCCGACCTGCCTTGATGCTTTTAGCTATGAAACGTGCAAAAAAACTGCGCTTGATGATAGGATAGTTGGAGTTAAACTGCAAGATAAGTGCGAGAGTTTAAGAGGCGAGGAGCTTGAGTTTTTGATAAAAAATGGCTTTTTAGACAAGAACGAGGTCAAAAATAGCCCTTGTGCTGAAGTTTTCAAAGACAAAAAGCCAGTTTTTGCCTATCCGTTTGATGGCGAAGAGATCGTGACAGATGAAAATGTAACACAAATTATGCTAAAATGCTACGCGTTTTTAGGTGATGAAATTTACTTAAAAGTGGATGATTTGAACTTTTCTAAGATAGAAAATGCAAGCGAAAAAAGGCTAGATCTAACTCTTGGCGAGCACACTTTAAAATGCCTTGATCAAAACTCAAATCAAAGTGAAATAACAATAAAACTAAGGAGATAAAATGCAGCAAAAAGCGCTACTTCTAGCACTTTTAGGAGCAGTAAATTTATATGCTTTAAGTCTAAATGGCAGTGTCGAGATAAAGTCGCCTTTAAGCGTGGAATTTGGACTAGAAGATGATGTTAGCAAAAATCTCATAGGCACGCTAAGCGAGAAAAAGCTCATCTCATGCGAGCCAGCGCTAAGTGGCACGGTAAAATTTAACGCTCAAAGCCTTACGCTCTTTACAAAAGATATGCACGCAGGCGTAGAGTATAGCTGTAAGCTAGAAAATGGCAGCAGCGCTAGCTTTGAGACGAAAGAATTTGCGCTTGAGAAGATAGAAAAGCTCACTGATAGCAAATTTATCCTTAAATTTAATGACGAAGTTAGTGACGAGCTTGTAAAAAAAATAGCCGTAAAAGGTGCAAGCTTTAATGCCTTGCAACTCTCTCAAAACAGCTTTGAGCTTGATCTTGATAAAAATATAAGCGAGCCTACTTTTGAGTTTGGAGAAAATTTTGAGAGTAAATTTGGCGCTAAACTTGCAGGCGATGGCGCGATAAAATTTAGTGAGCAAGCAAGCAGTGAGAGCGTAAATATAAATGCTGAGGCAAATAGCTTTGAGATAGCTAAAATCTATCCAACTAGCCTTGATAACGGCATCTTGGCATTTAGAATTTATCTAAAAGAGTGGTTAAGCGATGATAATAATCTAAAGAAATTTATAAAGATAAAAGGCGTAAAAAGCTTTAGCATAAGCGACGTGGCATATAAAAATGATGATGAGAACGGCGCGCTAATTTCTGAGCTTGAGGGGTATGATTATTACATCGATATCACAAGCGATGAGTTTAAGCCACAAAATAGCTATGAGATCACGATAAAACCGGGCTTTGGAGATGATAGAAATGTCGTAAGAGAGGTCAAAACCTACGAGGTGGTCGCTAGTAACTTCACCCCATTTGCAAATTTCACAAATGAAGAGCCTTACATCTCAAGTGTGGGCGAGATCGGCATTAGAAGTGCAAATTTACCTGAGCTAAATGTAAGCGTTGAAAAGTTAAGTGATCAAAATTTTAGATACTTTTTAAATTTCAACGACAATAGCGAAGATCTAAGCAACTTTAGCTCAAAAGTAGCAAGCAAAAGCTACAAGCTAGAGGGTGCGTTAAACGAAATTTCACTAAACAAGATCAAGCTTGACTTTGCAGGAGCAGGAGACGGCGTTTATAAGATAAGCTTAAACTACGGCAAAGATAAGAGCGTCTCAAAGGTCGTCTATCTAAGCGACATCGCCATAAATGCAAAGCTTGGCAAGGATGAAATTTTCGTCTTTGCAAACCGCCTTGGCGAAAACACAATGCTACCAAACGCAAATGTAAAAATTTATGGCAAAAGAAACGAAGAGATCGCAGTTGGCGCTACAAATGACGTCGGCGTCTTTAAATTTAACAAAAAAGATATCTACAAAGAGATCTCATCAATCGTCGTCTCACTTGGCAAGGAGCAAAATTTCCTCATCATAAAAGATGGCGAAGCGCTAAATGAGGCAAAGCTCATCAGCCAAAATCCAAGCGAGAGCATCGACGCTTACACGCATTTTGCCTCAAATATCATAAGACCAAACGAGAGCTTAAAAGGGGCTATCTATCTAAGAGATAGAGACTTTAACCCACTTAAAAATATGCCAGTTAAGATCAAATTTATCGATCCACAAGGCAAAAGTAGCGCCCAGATAACGCAAAATACAAATGATGTCGGCATGATAAATTTTGAAAAAGAAATTTTAAGCGATCTAAGCGGTAGATTTAACATGCAGATAATCTACGCTAGCAAGGTGATAGCAAGCGTGCCATTTTATGTCGAGAGCTTCGTGCCAAACAAGATAAAAAACGACATAGCCATAGACGCGGATAAATTCTTTTCAAATGAGCTAGTAAAAGTAAATTTAACAAGTAGCTATCTCTTTGGCGGAGCAGCTAGCGACCTAGCTGGCAGTATGCAGGTTAGCTTCTTTGATGATGAGTATAAAAATAGCGAATTTAAAGAGTATAAATTTAAAAATGACACCCTAAAAGCAGCTGCTTATCCAAGCATAGAAAATGATCTAACTCTTTCAAAAGATGGCAAATCAAGCCAGATGATAGATCTTAGCTTTAACACCAAAAACGCACCTTCTATCATAAAAGGTGTCATAAATTTCAACGTAAATGACGATGGCAAAAACGTAAGTGACGCGAAAAGCTTTACACTCTATCCTTATAAAGATATGGTTGGCATCGCTGCTAGCACGGCATTTGCTGATCCAAACGAAGATGTAAAGATAAGAACAGTCGTTGTTGATATGCCAAGCCAAAAGGCAGTGAAGTCAAATTTGAAATTTGATATAAAACGTGTCACATGGCAGTATCAAAGGGACGCAAATGGCTATATAAAATGGATCCAAACGCTTGAAGATGTGGATAGCTTTTATAAAAATAGTGGCGAGTTTAGCTATAAATTTACGCAAAGTGGCTCATACGTCATCACTGCTACAAATTTAGTAAGTGGCGCAAGCACGAGCCTAGACATCGATGTGAGCGGCTACAACTACTCAACACTAGCGCCTACAAAAGAGCTTAGCAAGTCTCAGATAAAGCTAAACAAAAGCGTCTATAAAAAAGGCGACGAACTAAGCGCGGACATAAGCTCAGCCATAAAAGAAGGCATCGCGCTTGTCACACTTGAGGACGCAGGTGTCAAAGCCTACAAGGTCATCAAGATCAAAAACAACTCAGCAAATGTTAAATTTAAACTTGACTTTGACTTTAATGGCCTTTACGTGAGCGCAAATATCTACCGCATGACTGACGCTGGACTAACTCCGTTTAGAACCTACGGCAAGGTCTATGCAAACGGTGATAAATCTTCAAGAAAGATAGAGCTTAGCCTAGAAGCGCCAAAAAGCGCAAAGAGCGATGAAAATATCAAAATTTCACTAAAAACAAAGCCAAAAGCTTATGTGAATTTATTTATCACAGATGTTGGCGTGCTTGATATCACTTCGCAAAAGCCAGCCGATCCGCTTAAGTTTTTTGACAAAATTTTACCTGATGGCGTTTTTGACTATGACATCTATAATATGCTCACAAACTACAAGGTCGAGGGTAAAACGCTAAGCTTTGGTGGTGATGCCGCGGCGATGGCTGTGGCGGCAAAAATGGCAAAACACGCAAGCCCAGTTGATAGCAAAAATGTAAAAACTTATGCAAATTTAGTGAGTCTTCAAGCAGACGACAAAGGCGAAATTTCATACGAGTTTAAAACGCCAAATGGCTTTAACGGCGCCATTAGAGTAGATGCTGTGGCAAATGACGCAACTGCAATGAACGCCGTAAATAGCGAGATAAAAGTAAAAGATGATGTGATCATTAAGCCAAGTGCCTTGATCTATCTTTTAAAAGGCGATGAGCTAAGCGCAAACTTAAGGCTTATAAATACGACAAATGCCGACAAAAACCTTACTATAAACATCGTAACAAGCAAAAATTTAAACATCAAAACGCAAGAAAATGCTAACCTTAAGCCGTTTGAAAACAAGGCATTTGTGCTTAAAATTTCAGCCCTTGAAACAGGTGCTGGCGAATACAATGTCACAATAAGCGACAAAAATGGCTCAAAAACGCTTCAAAATTTACTAGACGTCGTTAGCCCTTATACGATCAGCACCTACGCAAAGAGCAGCGTCTTTGACAAAGAGAGTAAAATTTCACTACCAAAAGGCTATCACGATGTGAGCGTTGATGCCTCAAGCTCGGTCTCAAGCGTGCTTTTAGCAGCTTCTAAAAATTTAGTAGAGTATCCTTACGGATGTGCGGAGCAAAGAAGCTCAAGACTGCTTGCACTTTTAAATTTAAAAACAAAAGATGAGCTTGAAAAAAGCGACCAAAAGAGATTTATCGTTAGCGGCATAGATGAGCTAGTCAAGATGCAAAAGCCAGACGGCAGTTTTGGCTACTGGAGCGATCTAGGCGAGACAAATGCATTTGCAAGCATCTTTGCAACAGATGTGCTTCTTGACCTTGAAGAGGCAGGATATGAGGTAAGTAAAGGCGTCAAACAAAATGCTCTAAATTCGCTCTTAAAATACGTAAACAACGACCTTGAAGCACTTTACGCCCTTTATGTAAGCTCACGTGCAAATATGGCTGACAGATCAATCTTAAATAAAATTTATGACGACAAAGCCTACAACAAAACAGCACTAAGTAAATACCTAATGGCAGCAGCTCTAAAGCTAAACGGCCTAAATGACGAGGCAAAGGTCGCGCTAAAAGATATCAAAAATGCTAAGACAAGCGAAGAAAATGCCTCTGATTTTAGCTCAAAAGTAAGAGATAACGCATTTATCTTATACTTGCACGCAAAATACTTTGAGAAAAACGACTACTCAGACGACCTTGCAAATTTCTTGATCACAAATTTAAATGAGCTAAGCTCAACGCAAGAGCGTGCATTTACCCTTAGAGCGCTAAATGCCTACTTTGGCAAAGATGTTGGCGAGAAAAATAATAAATTTAAGCTTAGCTACAATGGCGGAAGCAAAGAATTTGATGGCCTTTTAAGCGTATCATTTACAGCAAAAGATGGAAATTTTACCATCACTCCACTTGGTGAAAACAAGCTATATGCCACTATTTTAAGCTACGCTTATGTGCCACTTGAGATCAAGCATAAAATAGAGCCAAAAGAGCTTGATGTTTATAGAACGTTTGTCGATGAAAAAGGCAAAGAGCTAGGTCTTGACAGCCTAAGAGTAAATGATGTTGTCTATTCAAAAATAGTGATAAATTCTAAAGCTATGGTTAAAAATGGTGCAATAAACGAGATAGTAAGTAGCTGCTTTGAGCCAATAAATGAAAATTTAAGTGGCTTTAATAAGAATCTTAAAGATAGCATTGAGCTTGAATATCAGAGCATAAAAGATGATCGCGTTTTAAGTTTTTATGCACTAGATAGTGACAAGAGAGAGGCTGTGCTTTACACACCTTATCGTGTAAGACTTGGCGGCAAATGCTCACTTGGTGCGGTCACAACTGAAAATATGTATAACGAAAGACAAAACGACTACGACCTAGCTC
>ERZ772960.2720-NODE-2720-length-12547-cov-6.689481_pt1 | contig 12547 bp, 12 predicted proteins | sample MGYA00580678_ERZ772960 | MGnify/ENA primary metagenome ERZ772960 (study PRJEB29015, sample SAMEA2737930) | human oral metagenome | biome: human oral; feature: human-associated habitat; material: dental | place: China | collected 2059 ... | reverse complement strand
TGTATATTTCAGAACTGATAAGTTGCTGAGTTTCCTTATAATGTAGTCTTGTTTTCTTCCATGCTCTTGACTTTCTTAAAGAGGTCAGAAGCAAAGACGAGATCGTTAAGTTTCTGGTTCTGTGATGTGATGACAGTCTCTTTGTCGCCTTGCCATTCTTTTCTACCATCTGCAATGAAAACGATATTCTCACCAATACCCAAGACGGAGTTCATATCATGAGTGTTGATGATGGTAGTCATGTTAAACTCACGCGTGATACTCGTCAAAAGTTCGTCTATGACCAGTGATGTCTTAGGGTCAAGACCAGAATTTGGCTCATCGCAGAAAAGATACTTCGGATTCATAACGATGGCGCGAGCAATAGCTACACGCTTTTGCATACCACCCGAAATCTCACCAGGAAACTTCTGTTCAGCTCCTGTCAGGTTCACACGATCAAGACATTCCATAGCTCTTTTGTCACGTTCCTGAGCAGTCATGTCCGAAAACATGTCCAATGGGAAACGAACATTCTCCAGTACAGTGAGCGAGTCAAAGAGGGCAGCACCTTGGAAAATCATACCCATCTCACGACGCATGAGAATCTGGTCTTTCTTTGTCATGTTGACAAAGTTACGTCCGTCATAAAGAACTTCACCCTTGGTTGGGTCAAGCAGTCCTGTGAGCGAACGCATGAGAACGGTCTTACCAGCACCACTCTGTCCGATGATGAGGTTTGTTTTTCCGTCTTCAAAAACGATGTTTATATCCTTCAGCACTTCCTTGTCGCCGAATGATTTGAATAGATGTTTTACTTCAATCATAGAGCCTCCCCCGACCCCTCCGAAAGGAGGGGAGCCCAATCTGCTTACTTGTGGGGGAAGATGGGCTTATTAATTAGTTTGTATTAACTTTCAGGAGTTGATTTATTCTCTCTAATCTCCCCTCCTTTGGAGGGGTTGGGGGAGGTTTAACTCAACATCTGTGTGAGGAAAACGTCACTGAAGAGAATCAGTACGCTTGAACAGACTACAGCATCTGTAGATGCTTTACCGACTTCAACACTTCCACCCTTCACCGTGTAGCCCATATAAGACGATACACTTGAAATGATAAAGGCAAAGAAAAATCCCTTGATGATACTCATCCACATAAACCACGGATTGAAGTCATGTTGCAAGCCAGCAGTCAAATCTACTGGTGTGATGATATGTGCAAGGTAGGCTGTGGCATATGCTCCAATGATACCTGTTGCTGCAGAAAAGATAACAAGGAATGGCATGATTGTGATGAGTCCCATAATCTTTGGTAAGATGAGGTAGCTGGCAGAGTTGATACCCATAATCTCTAAGGCATCTATCTGCTGTGTCACACGCATGGTTCCTAACTCTGAAGCAATGTTTGACCCAACCTTACCTGATAGAATCAGACACATGATACTGCTGGAGAACTCCAAAAGCATGATCTCTCTCGTCACATAACCCGACACCCAATGTGGCATCCAAGGGCTCTGCACGTTAAGTTTAATTTGTATACATATAACTGCTCCAATGAAGAAAGAGATGAGTAATACGATACCGATTGAATCAACACCCAACTGGGACATCTCTTTAACATATCGCTTTAGGAACATTCTCATTCGTTCAGGACGACTGAATGAACGTCCCATTAATATAAGATAATTACCGAATGTTGTCAGCCATTTGAATAAAAGCATGTTCTTTCTATTTGATGTTCAAAATGCAAATTTAACCAAAATATCACAGAAAGAGAAAAGAAAGACATTATTTAATAGCCATGAAGGCTACTTTCGCTTTCTGTAAATAGTATCTTTGCCATTGTTGTATAGTTCTTTTAGGATTATATTTGTATCTTTGTGCGTGACAAACTATGAGTTGAAAGCTATGAAAAGTAATCCTGCAATATATGTGGAAGGGGTAGGTTGGCGTCGTGAGCGTGTAGCCTCGCTGCTACGGAGGCTTAAAGGGCATGACTATCAAGGGCGGTGTATCTATATGATAACGCTCTGTACGGAAGGAAGGCAGCCATTGTTGGGGAGGCTTATGCGAAGGACAGCAGCTGTAGCATCCGCCTATATAGAACCAACGGAGCTGGGGAGTGAGGTCGAGCGTTGTTGGAGAGAGATTCCTAAGCATTATCCAGAGGTGAGTGTGCTTGCCTTTCAGGTTATGCCGGACCATATACACGGCATCCTCTTTGTGACACATGAGATGGCTGTACACCTGGGGAAGGTTATCAATGGGTTCAAGGTAGGCTGTAATCGGGCGTATCGGCAGTTGGTGTTGGGGAGTTCTGAGGCACTGCCTCAGAAGCAGGAACAGGAGGACAGAATAGGAAGGCAGAGGCTGGCTGGCAGTGGAGAAGGGGCTAAGCAGCGAGGTTGCAAGCACCCAGGGCATGGTATGCTCTTTGCTCCGGGCTATCATGACAGCGTGCTAAGAGGGAAGGGACAGCTGGAGAATATGTTCAGATATATTGCTGATAACCCACGACGGCTGGCGATGAAGCGGGATAATCCGCAACTCTTTCGTGTTGTGAATAGTTTGAAGGTGGGAGATAGGACATTCTCGGCTATAGGAAATCAGTGGCTATTAGAGCACCCAATAAGACTGCAGGTACGTTGTCATAACAACAAGACGCCAGAAAACCTACGCCTTATAGCCTTACAAAAGGAATATTTCCTTGCACGAGGACGAGAGGGAGGAGTACTTGTTAGCCCCTGTATATCGGCTGGAGAAAAAGAAATAGCACGTGCAGCATTGGAGGAGAAACTCCCGCTTATAGTCTTGTTAGAAAACGGTTTTCCACCTCTCTATAAACCGCCTGGGAAGTACTTTGATGCTTGTTGTGAAGGGCGACTCCTTATGTTAGCTCCATGGGCATATCATCCCGAACGTAGGACCATTTCGCGTGAGCAGTGTCAAGCCCTTAATTCAATGTCAGCAGCACTTAGCAATGAAGTATGGACGATGGCATTCGAGCAGGAGTTGTTAAAATATACTTCTGGTGAAGAATAGGGAATAGACACCAAACAATCAAGGCAGAGAACCTCCGTGAGAACGTCTTTTAATAGAAGCGTAGACGCATAGCTATAGATTTATCTGTATTGTTCTTTTGTTTCTTTTCACGTCTTTATGATTGCTATCTGCTTTTTATTTCGTAATTTTGCAGCGATAGCTTAAAAGAGAAAACTATGTCAGAATCAGATAATATTGTTGTGCGCCCAGAAGGCGAGGGAAGTATTCTTCGTACAGAGAAATTAGTGAAGCGATACGGAAAGCGTACTGTTGCTAATGGTGTGAGCATCAATGTGAAGCAGGGTGAGATTGTGGGACTGCTCGGACCAAATGGTGCGGGAAAAACCACGTCTTTTTATATGACAACGGGATTGGTGGTACCCAATGAGGGACATGTGTATATTGATAATCAGGAGATAACCAACTTTCCTGTTTATAAGCGTGCCCGTGCTGGTATTGGCTATCTGCCACAAGAGGCGAGTGTCTTCCGTAAGATGAGCGTGGAAGATAATATCATGAGTGTCTTGGAGATGACAAAGCTATCAAAGCAGGAGCGCATTGATAAGATGGAGAGTCTGATTCGCGAATTCCGATTGGAGAAGGTGCGTAAGAACCTCGGTGACCGTCTTTCGGGTGGTGAGCGTCGTCGTTGTGAGATTGCTCGTTGTTTGGCTATTGACCCAAAGTTTATCATGCTTGATGAGCCTTTTGCGGGCGTAGACCCTATTGCTGTTGAAGATATTCAGCACATTGTTTGGCGTTTGAAGTTCCGCAATATCGGTATCCTTATCACCGATCACAATGTACATGAGACGCTGAATATTACCGATCGTGCCTATCTTCTTTTTGAGGGACGCATCCTCTTCAAGGGTACTCCAGAAGAGTTGGCAGCCAATAAGATTGTGAAGGAGAAATACCTCGGTACAGATTTCGTTCTTCAGAAGAAAGACTTCCAGTTGCTCGATCAGCGTAAACGTGCGCAGGAAGAGGCGAATGGTTTATAAGAGGAATATATCCTCTCTTTTAGATAGGCTATATTAGCCGTCAGAAAGGCGCAAAGATAAAGTATTCTTTGCGCCTTTGTTTATGCAAGAGTAAGTAAGTTGCGAATTATTTTCATGAAGAAAAATATTTTTCTTCATGAAAAGAAATATTTTTCTTCACGACCATAAATATTTATTTTCATGAAAATAATTCGAGAAAGGAACTTTTCAGATATAAAGAGTGAGTGCAAAATAAAAAGCTGCTTACGGTAAAACAGTATAAAAGAGTTGGCTGTAAGCAGCTTTGTTGATTGAAAAATAAACCCAATTATAGCCTTCCGTAGCCAATTATCTTGGTTAAAAAAATAAATTTCCACTTATATATTATAAGGTTATGCGATTTTTTAAGTATCTTTGCACTTCAAAGTCTATAAGGGGTAATTGCGCCCTCTTGTGAACTTATACTTTTGATAAATAATAATAAACATAAATATATAACATCAAAGATGAAAATTTCATTTGAGAATCCCGACAAAGTGAATGGCTTGATGACCATCACTGTTGAGGAAGCTGATTACAAGGATGAGGTAGAGAAAACTCTCAAGGATTATCGCAAGCGTGCCAACGTTCCTGGTTTCCGTCAGGGTCAGGTGCCTGTAGGTCTGATTAAGCGTCAGTATGGTCCACAGGTAAAGATGGATGCTATTAATAAGATTCTTGGTGAGAGCCTCCAGAAATATATCGCTGATAACAAGATTCAGATGTTGGGTCAGCCAATGGGTTCTGAGTCTCAAGAGGCAGTAGACTTGGAGAAACCAGCTCCTTACGAGTTCAAGTTTGATATTGCTGTTGCTCCAGAGTTCAAGATTGAACTGAATGGTAAGAACAAGATTGACTACTACGAGATTGCTGTTGATGATAAGTTGATCGATCAGCAGGTTGAGATGTTCCAGAGCCGTTCTGGTCACTATGAGCAGGCTGAGGTGTTCGATCCAGAGCAGCGTGACTTGTTGAAGGGTGACCTCCGTGAGTTGGATGAGAATGGAAATACACTCGAGGGCGGTATCACCGTTGAGGGAGCATCATTGATGCCACAGTACATCAAGGTTGAGGATCAGAAGAAGCTCTTCGATGGTGCTAAGCTTGGTGACATCATTACCTTCAACCCAACAGCAGCTTACCCTGATAATGATATCGAGGTTTCTTCACTCTTGAAGATTAAGAAAGAGGAGGTTGCTGAGCACAAGGGTAACTTCTCTTATCAGATTACAGAGATTTCACGCTTCGTTAAGGCTGAGAACAACGCTGAGCTTTGGAAGAGTGTTTATGGTGAGGATGCTGATATCAAGGATGAGGCAGCTTTCCGTAAGGCTATCGCTGACGGTTTGACAGAGCAGTTGAAGGGCGATTCTAACTACAAGTTCATTCAGGATCTCCGCGCTTACTGCGAGAAGAAGGTAGGTGATTTGACTTATCCAGACGCTATTTTGAAGCGCATCATGTTGGCAAACAACCAGGATAAGGGTGAGGAGTTCGTAGAGAAGAACTATGCACAGAGCATCAAGGAGTTGACATGGCACTTGATTAAGGAGCAGTTGGCTAAGGATCACAACATTAAGGTTGATGATAATGATGTTCGTGAGAGCGCTCGCCAGATGGCACGTGCACAGTTTGCTCAGTATGGTATGACCAACGTACCAGAGGATTACTTGAATGGTTATGCTGATGAGATGTTGAAGAAGCGTGAGAATGTTGATTCATTCGTTGAGGCAGCTCTCGACCGTAAGCTTGCTGAGGCTATCAAGGAGGTTGTTAAATTGAACGTAAAGACAGTAAGTCTTGAGGAATTCAACAAACTTGTAAGCGAGTAATATTTTTAGAAAAATCTTCCTTTATATATAGAGGTTATCGATTTTTTTGCTTATCTTTGCTTTAGATATGCAGGCAAATGTCGCACTGAGTGGCATGGTGTTTGTATAGATGACAATGATAAGGGAGGTCGATAACCTCTATTTTTTGTCATATATAAATTATAAGAAAGGAAAACAATGAACGATTTTAGAAAGTATGCTACAGGGCATCTTGGGATGAACGGTATGGTGCTTGATGACGTGATGAGAGCACAGGCACAGTATCTTAACCCATATATCCTTGAGGAGCGTCAGCTGAATGTGACTCAGATGGATGTCTTCTCACGTCTGATGATGGAGAGAATCATCTTCCTTGGTACTCAGGTGGATGATTATTCTGCCAATACAATTCAGGCACAGCTGCTTTACTTGGATTCCGTTGATCCAGGTAAGGATATATCTATTTATATTAACTCTCCTGGTGGAAGCGTTACTGCGGGTTTGGGTATCTATGATACCATGCAATTTATCTCCAGTGATGTTGCTACACTGTGTACAGGTATGGCTGCGTCTATGGCTGCCGTACTGCTCGTTGCAGGTAAGGAGGGCAAGCGTTCAGCCTTGAAGCATAGTCGTGTGATGATTCATCAGCCATTGGGTGGTGTACAGGGTCAGGCTTCTGATATTGAAATCGAAGCACGAGAGATTCAGAAGTTTAAGAAAGAACTCTATACAATCATTAGTGAACATGCTCATCAACCTTTCGATAAGGTGTGGAACGACAGTGACCGTAACTACTGGATGACTTCTGAAGAAGCTAAGGAGTACGGTATGATTGATGAGGTCCTGATGAGAAAACCAGTAAATAACGCTTCAGAAGAAGTAAAGTAAAGGATAAAAATGCCCCAAAAGAAATGTAGTTTTTGTGGTCGGGGTGAGAAGGATGTAAAACTCCTTATCACAGGCTTGAACGGCTATATCTGTGAGGAATGTGCACAGCAGGCTTATAATATCGTCATGCAGACAGGTGCATTGGCACAGGGTCAAAGTGGCGATGGTGAGGCTTTCAAACTCAAGAAGGTTCCTAAACCAAAGGAAATTAAGCAGTATCTTGACGAATATATCATTGGTCAGGATGAGGCAAAACGCTATCTTGCTGTGGCTGTTTATAACCATTATAAGCGTTTACAACAGCCAAAGGACGATGATGGTGTAGAGATTGAGAAGAGCAATATCATCATGGTTGGCTCTACGGGTACGGGTAAGACATTGCTTGCTCGTACCATAGCTAAACTCCTTGATGTGCCTTTCACGATTGTTGATGCAACCGTATTCACTGAAGCTGGATACGTAGGAGAGGATGTGGAGAGTATTCTCTCACGTCTTTTGCAGGTTGCTAATTATGACGTGCCAGCGGCTGAGCGTGGTATTGTCTTTATCGATGAGATTGATAAGATTGCGCGTAAGAGCGATAACCCAAGCATCACCCGTGATGTAAGTGGTGAGGGTGTACAGCAGGGCTTGCTGAAACTCTTGGAGGGAACAATGGTTAACGTACCGCCAAAGGGTGGTCGTAAGCATCCTGATCAGGATTACATTCACGTTGATACTCGTAACATCCTCTTCATCTGTGGTGGTGCATTCGATGGTATCGAGCGTAAGATAGCACAGCGAATGAATACGCACACGGTTGGTTACAACTCTGTGCAGAACGTTGCGAAGATAGATAAGAACGACTTGATGAAGTATGTCCTTCCTCAAGACTTGAAGTCATTTGGTCTTATTCCTGAGATTATTGGACGTTTGCCAGTGCTTACCTATCTTAATCCGCTTGACCGGGAGGCATTGCGTAAGATTCTTGTTGAACCTAAGAATTCTATCGTGAAGCAGTATATTAAGTTGTTCAAGATGGATGGTATTAAGCTAACTTTCACCGAAGCGGCACTTGATTATATCGTAGACAAGGGTGTAGAGTATAAGCTTGGAGCCCGTGGATTGCGTTCTATCGTTGAGGCTGTGATGATGGATGCTATGTTCGACGTACCATCACGACGCATAAAGTCATTTGAGGTGACGGAAGAATACGTTCGTCAACAACTTGATAAGGCTCATATTCAGAAATCGAATACAGCCTCATAAACCTATATATACAGCCTACTGATGTGAAGATAGTTTCGCATCAGTGGGCTGTGTTATTTCTACAGAACCGTAAAGGAATGGAATATACCCAGCTATTAACATGACACAAGAAGTCAATCTTACCGAAAAACTAAAACACTATTTTGGCTTTGATAAATTCAAAGGCGACCAGGAGACTATTATCCGTAATCTTCTTGACGGACATGATACTTTCGTACTGATGCCAACGGGTGGTGGAAAGAGTCTTTGCTATCAACTCCCTTCATTGATTATGGAGGGAACGGCGATTGTCGTTTCTCCGCTCATTGCATTGATGAAGAACCAAGTGGACGTCATCAATGGAATCAGCGAGGAGGATGGTGTAGCACACTATCTTAACTCTTCCTTGAAGAAAGCTGAAATCGATCAGGTACGTGCAGATATTGTTTCTGGTCGTACAAAACTGCTCTATGTTGCTCCAGAGTCTTTGAATAAGGAAGAGAATATGGAGTTCTTGAAGTCAGTGAAGATTAGTTTCTACGCTATTGATGAGGCACATTGTATCTCAGAATGGGGACATGACTTCCGACCAGAGTATCGTAAGATTCGTTGTGCTATCGAAACGATTGGCACTGCTCCTGTCATTGCTTTGACTGCAACGGCTACTGATAAGGTGCGTACAGATATTGTACGTAGCTTAGGCATTGAAGATTGTGCCGAGTTCAAAAGCTCTTTCAATCGTCCGAACCTTTATTATGAGGTACGTCCGAAGAAGAGTGATGACGATACGAATAAGCAGATTATCAAGTTTATCAAACAGCATACCGGTAAGAGTGGTATTATCTATTGTCTTTCGCGTAAGAAGGTGGAGGAGTTGGCGGCTATCTTGCAAGCTAATGATATCAAGGCAGCTCCTTATCATGCAGGACTTGATTCTGAGACACGCTCTAAGACACAGGACGACTTCCTCATGGAAGAGTTAGATATCATCGTGGCAACGATAGCCTTCGGTATGGGTATTGACAAGCCAGATGTACGCTTTGTTATACATTATGATATCCCGAAGAGTCTTGAAGGCTATTATCAGGAAACAGGACGAGCAGGGCGCGATGGCGAGGAAGGTATCTGTGTTGTGTTCTATTCTAAGAAAGACCTTAATAAACTGGAGAAGTTTATGGAGGGGAAGCCTGTTGCAGAACAAGATATCGGTCGTCAGTTGTTACAAGAGACTGAAGCTTATGCAGAGTCATCTGTCTGCCGTAGAAAGATGTTGCTACATTACTTTGGTGAGGATTATCCAAAGTGTAACTGTGCTATGTGCGACAACTGTCTTCATCCAAAGACGAAGATTGAAGCACAGAAGCAACTTCTTATTATTCTCCAAGCAGTGAAAACATTGAAGGAGAATTTCCGCCAAGAGTATGTTATCGACTTCGTACGTGGCAGAGCTACCGATGACCAGAAAGATCATAAGCATGATGAGTTAGACGATTTCGGAGAGGGTGAAGACGAGAATCCAAAGATTTGGAACCCAGTCGTACGTCAAGCACTCTTAGCTGGTTATCTTAAGAAGGATGTAGAGAACTACGGTCTGCTAAAACTAACCGCTGCAGGTAAGCGATTCTTGAAGTCGCCAGAGTCATTCATGATAGTCATGGATACCGAATTTAAGGAGGAGGACGGGGATGATGAGCCAATGATGGGTACAGCAGTCCTTGACCCAGAACTCTTCTCCATGCTGAAGAGCCTTCGCAAGAAGATAGCACACAAGTTAGAGATTCCTCCTTATGTTATTTTCCAAGATGTTTCTTTGGAGCAGATGGCAATGATGTATCCTATCAATGAACAAGAATTACAAAATATCCAAGGCGTTGGTGCAGGTAAGGCAAAGCGTTATGGTAAAGAGTTTTGTGAGTTGATAAAGCAACATTGCGAAGAGAATAACATTGAGCGACCAGAAGAACTACGTGTTAGAACAGTTGCAAAGAAGTCTATGCAGAAGGTAAAGATAATTCAGAGTATCGATCGAAAGTTACCGCTTGATGATATAGCCACAGCAGAGGGACTTGATTTCGATGACCTACTGACAAAGATTGAGGAGATTGTCTATAGTGGAACAAAACTCAATATAGACTACTTCCTTGAGGATGTGTATGATGAGGACCAGATAGATGATATCTACGACTACTTTATGGATAGCGAGACTGATAGTCTTGATGCTGCAATGGAAGAATTAGATAGCGACTATAGCGAAGAGGAAATTCGTCTTGTGCGTATCAAGTTCTTGTCAGAAATGGCTAACTAATACAATACATCATTATTAATGGGTGTATAACTCTTTATCTGTAGGGATACACGGTTCGTGTGTCTCTACAGCATATAATAGAAATCTTCTTAATCTATGACCTGAATACAAACCTCTGAGCCTTAATCTACTTATTGTTAACCGTCATTCTGTTGTAAATCTTAATAATGTAATTAATTTGTTCCATTTATTTGGATATATGTAATCTATTTGTTACCTTTGCTTATGGATAAAGTTGTAAGAGAAGTCATCTACTCGCCAGAGTATGAAGCCTATTATGCAGGCTTAGATTCAAAAACTAAAGAGAAATACGATTATGTGGAGCATATTATCAAGACACAGGATGTCGTAAAGAAGAATTATGTGAAGCATTTAGAGAATACAGACCTTTATGAGGCACGTATATCCTTGGGTAGTAATGAGTATCGCACAATTCTGTTTGCGGTGAATGCTCCCAGTTTTATGCAAGCAACAAAGATCTTGTATCTTAATTCTTTTTTGAAGAAAGATACGAAACAATATAAACGTGAGATAAGCAAGGCTTATAGATTGTTGGAAAATTATATGGAGGAATAAGTTATGATAAAGTTAGATGAAAATAAGTTAGCAAAGTTACGTACATCTTCTGAACGCTTGACAGAGAAATATGGAGAGCCTGGATCACCTGAGCGTGAAGAGTTTGAAGCACGCGCTAAGGCCTATTATTACGCTGAACTGTTGAAGGAACAGCGCAAGCAGCAGAAGATGACCCAGCAACAGTTGGCTGATAAGATAGGTAAGAAACGAGAGTATATCTCAAATATCGAGCGTGGAAACAGTGATATGCAGCTTTCTACTTTTATGCAAATTGCGAATGCTTTAGGACTTCGTTTTGCGTTGGTGGTAGGGTAGTTACGCAGGTGAAAAGTAATAAGTTGGCTTTGTTTCAGTCGTATAGTGTAAGGTCTTTAATGCTTAGCACCATTGGTGTTTACCAACAGCACGATATGTGCGGGGCGTCAACACGATATGTGCGGAGCAATAATATATTCGTTGAGGATGAAAAAATGGAGCCGTTACAGTTATTATAAAGAATGCTGTAAGCTAAAGAGAGTAAAATAACATAAGAAGTGTTTATGGGAAAGTTCTAAAAATGAATCTTCCTTTTTCATGTAAAGAAATTAAGAAAGAGGCTGAATCAGATAGTAATCAGTGGCTAATAATGAGAGATTGCAAGTATTGCGAATCCTTTACTAAAGTCCTCTGACAGATGCACATAATGTGCATTCTCACTTCTGATTCAGCCTCTTGGCTATTTATTATAGTATAATGAATTACTCAGCGCAACTCTGTGAGCTAACAGCAACGAGCATCCAAACAGTCTTTTCCTGACCAACGAGGAAGTCGTTCATCAATGAAACTGTTGTGTCATCGTGTGCCTCAGTAGCAAGGTCAATGATTCTACGCTCGCGAGCAATCAGTGTCTTGTAGTAATCGAGAAGCAAGTCAACAGCCTCTTTGCTGCAACTAACAACGCCAGCCTCTTTGATTTCTGCAACCTTCAGATATTCACTGAAGCGGCTCTCTGGATTGCTACCCAACTGAAGGATACGCTCTGCTACCTCGTCAACCTTCTCAGCTGCATTGTTGTAAAGCTCCTCATACTTGCTGTGCATTACAAAGAAACCATGTCCTTTTACGTCCCAGTGGAAACCACGAAGGTTGCTATAGAATACCTGAAGGTCTGCCAGTAAGAGTGATAAATCTACTACTACGTGCTGTACCTTCTTCTCGTCTAAACCCAATACTTCTAATCTTTTCATCTTAAATACGTTTAAGTTAATAATTCTAATTCTCAATAGCAAAGATAGCGGTTATATCTTATAAAGCAATAGAGAATGACTATCTTTTATACTATTTTACATATCAATGCTTGTTTTGTATTGATAATCAGTATTTTCCCTAATCTTAATAAGTTCTATGCTCATGCGAGATATACTCAACTGTATGCATAGACTACAGCTATCTATGTCTATAATTGGTAGAGGCTGAGGCAATGATTTGTCTTCAAGTTTGACTCAGCCCCTTACTTATATATGATAATGTTTCTGTATTATTCAGCGCAACTCTGTGAGCTAACAGCAACGAGCATCCAAACAGTCTTTTCCTGACCAACGAGGAAGTCGTTCATCAATGAAACTGTTGTGTCATCGTGTGCCTCAGTAGCAAGGTCAATGATTCTACGCTCACGAGCAATCAGTGTCTTGTAGTAATCGAGAAGCAAGTCGAGAG
>ERZ772960.2717-NODE-2717-length-12550-cov-4.424730_pt1 | contig 12550 bp, 9 predicted proteins | sample MGYA00580678_ERZ772960 | MGnify/ENA primary metagenome ERZ772960 (study PRJEB29015, sample SAMEA2737930) | human oral metagenome | biome: human oral; feature: human-associated habitat; material: dental | place: China | collected 2059 ... | reverse complement strand
CATAACTCCAAAAATACTTAAAAATATTAATCCTAACCAAAAACTTGGAATAGAAAGCCCTGTAAAACTAATTGCTCTTACAAAATAATCTTGCCATTTATTAACTTTTAATGCAGCTAAAGTTCCTAATGGAAGTGAAATCACTATCATAAATGCAAGAGATAAAAGTGAAAGTTTTAATGTTGGCATAAAAGCTGTTTTTATTTTATCCACAACAGGAACTCTTAAGGAATAAGATTTTCCTAATTCTCCTTGTACAACATGCCCTGCCCATCTACAATACTGTTCAGCAAAAGGTTTATCAAGACCAAGTTCTGCTCTTGTCTGTGCAAGCAATTCAGGTGTAGGAATATTTCCACACTCTGTTAGCATAACTTCAGCAGGATCTCCTGGAGATAAATAAGTTAAACTAAAAGTAAAAAAACTTATTCCAAAAAGAACTACTAAAATTTGCAAAACTCTGTTAATAAAATTGTTTTTAACCATTGTCGTCTCCTTTATGTATTTTTCTTTACTAATACTATATTAATTTTATTTGATAAATTTTCTTAATCATTTTATCACAAAGTTATAGTGAATTCAAGAAAAATTTATTTTGCTTAGCTTAATATTTTTATAAAAGGAATTTTCTCAATATTAGTTACTTGATAACAAAAAAAGAGTTGCCACATCTAAAATGTACAACTCCTTAATTTTTATATTAAATTTGGTAAGAATAAAATTAATTGTGGTAAAAATGTTACTATTACTAAAACAATTAATAATGTTATTATAAATGGCATACATTCTTTAACAAAGTCTTTTATCTTGACTCGAACTATTGAACAGGTTAGAAACATCATTGAACCAAATGGTGGAGTTAAACCTCCTATCATAATATTTACTATCATGACAATACCAAAATGTACAGGATCTATTCCTAAACTTACAGCTGTTGGAATTAAAAGAGGTGCTAAAATTATCATAGCGGCTCCTCCTTCTATAAACATTCCAACAAATAATAAAATTAAGTTTACTATAACTAAAAACATATATTTATTATCTGTAAAGTTTGTTAAAAATTCTCCTATTAAATGAGGAATTCTTTCCCAATTTAAATATTGTCCAAAAACTGTTGCTCCAATTATAATAAACATTACTGTACTTGTTCCATAGACAGTTTCTTTTATTATATCCACAAAATATATTATTTTTAACTCTTTATAAATAAAGAACCCTACTAATATACAATAAACAACTGCTATTGCTCCTGCTTCTGTTGGAGTAAAAAATCCCATTCTCATTCCCATTATAATGCCAAAAGGTAAGAACAGTGCCCAAAAAGAATCTTTTAAAACTTTAAAAATTTCTTTAGAACTTGCTCTTTTTTCTCTTATTGGTTTATAACCTCTTTTCTTTGCAATAAAATAAACTGTAATCATTAAAGATATACACATTGCTAAACCAGGAACATATCCAGCTATAAACATCTTTGCAACTGATACATTAGCAATCAAAGAATATATAATTAAATTTATTCCTGGTGGAATAACTGGAGTTATTGCAGAAGAAGCTGCTGTTATTGCTGCTGAGAACTCTTTAGAATATCCTCTTTTTGTCATTTCAGGAACTAATATTTTACATTCCATAGCAGCATCAGCATTTGCAGAACCTGATATTCCTCCCATCAAAGTACTCAACAATACATTTACTTGAGCCAATCCACCTTTCATATGCCCTGTTAAAACTTCAGCTACTCCCATAAGCCTTGAGCTTATTCCTGAATAATTCATAACAGCTCCAGCCATTATAAAAAACGGTATAGCTAAAAGTGGAAAAGATTGTGCACTATTTACAAATACTTGTAATATTAAATCTGGATATGTATTTGTATTAATAAATATAAAGTAAAAGAAAGTCGAAGTAAATAAAGCAAAACATATAGGTACATTCAAAAAGAACAACACAAATAGTAAAATTATTGGTGATAATTTTTCCATATTATTCTTCACCTACTTTCTTTAAAGCTTTTATATCTTGATATAGAAAATTTAATGAATGCACAACCATCAAGAAAAATGATATTAACAAAGCTATATTTAAATAATTTGATGATATACCTAAAACAGGCGTTGGTTTTTCTTGAGAATTCATTATAAAAATTACACATAAGTATAATATTACTGAATTTATTACTATTAAAAATACATCTAAAAATATCGTGAAAATCTTTTTACCCTTATCTGAAAACATTTGAACTAACATGTCTACACCTATGTGCATTTTTCTTTTGTAACAAGCAACTGCTCCAATATAAACAGACCATACAAAAGAAATTGTTGCTATTTCTTCTGATGTTGATATTGTTCCAAAACCTGCTGCTCTACAAAATACATTCAAAACTACACTTGTAACTGTTATTATCAAAAAGAATCCTGCAATAAGTTCTTCAAGATTATAAAAAATCTTTTTCATAAACTACCGCCTCTATTTTTGTTCTGTTCTTATTTTTTGCATTTCATCCATCAATTGTTTATAGAATTCTTCTGTAATTCCTATATTTTTATAAATAGGTTCTACTAATTTTGCAAATTCAGGAAGATTTACTTCATTAATTTTTACTCCTGCATCTTCTAAGTTTTTAACTAATTCTTTATCTAATTCAACTAAATTTTTATTGTTGTTTTCTGCTGCTTTATCAAATTCTTCTTGTATAATAGCCTTTTGTTCATCTGTTAATTTATCCCAAACTTTTGTTGAAATATAAACTCCAGCTGTTCCTAAAAAGTGTTTTGTTAAAGACATATTTTTTCTTAATTCATAAGTTTTAGTTAAATAGTTAGTTGCATATGAACCTTCTAATCCATCTATTACATTTTGTTGCAAAGCAGAAATTGTTTCACTAAATGACATAGGTACTGCACTTGCTCCCATAGCATTTAAAGTATCAATAAATAATTTACTAGCTGGTACTCTTATTTTCATACCTTTTAAATCTGCTGGTTCTTTTATTTCTTTATCACTTATAATACTTCTAAATCCAAAAATGAAATCAAGTGATATGATTTTTATTCCTTTTTCTTCAGCCTTTTTCTTTAAATCTGCAACTAAATCACTATGCATTAATTTTACATATTCATCATAGTTTTGATATAGCATAGGTCCTGCTAAAGCAGTAAATTCTGGAACATAGTCTCCTATATAACTTAAATCATCTACGTCTATGAAATCTGCACCTCTAACAACTTGTTGTAAACCATCTTTATATACAGGTAATTGTCCATTAGGAAATAATACAAATTTTACTTGTCCTTCTAATCTTTGGTTTATAGCATCTGTTGCTTCCTTCATAGCTATATGAGTAGGTTCATTTTCTTTAAAAATATAACTTACTTTTATTTCTAAAGGCTCTGCCTTTTTTTCTTCTGCTGCTTTCTTTTCTCCACCACAAGCTGTAAATAACATAATAAAAGCTAATACTGATAACAATGATAAAACTCTAAATTTCTTCATTTTGTGCCTCCTAAAAATCTAACTAAGTAATTCTTTCATAATATCAGGATAATTAGTTATAACTCCATCTACACCTAATTTAACTAAATAATTTAAGTCTTCTTCTTTATTTACTGTCCAAACAAATATTTTCACCCCCCTATCATGTAGTTTTTCAACATCCTCCTTAGAAATAAGATTTATTTCAGGGTGATAACTATAAGAAGATAGACCATTACTTGACAAATATTTTTCTATTTCTATAAATTCACTATCAGTTAGTAAAGCTAATTTTAATTTTGGTTCTAAGACTTGTAATTTTTTTATCTTATCATGATGAAAAGATGATACAATTATATTTTCAAATTTATCTGGATATTTTTTTAAAACGTCTAACATCTTTTCTTCTATATTAGTATGATGTCTTGCTGTATCTTTTATTTCTATATTTAACATCATATCTTTAGGAAGTATATCTAATACCTCTTCTAATGTTGGAACTGCTTCTCCTATAAAATCTTTAGTAAACCATTGTCCTGCATCTAAAGTTTTTATATAATCATAATCTAATTCATATACATATCCTCTACCAGTTGTAGTTCTATCAACTTTCCAGTCATGCATAACAACTATTTTCCCATCTTTTGTAAGTTGTATATCTATCTCTATTCCATCAGCTTTCATTTCTATTGCTTTTTTTATTGCAACTAATGTATTTTCTGGTGCATAACCTGATGCTCCTCTGTGTGCAAAAACTTTCATAAAACCATCTCCTTAATATAATTAATGTATATCTGATTAAAAAATATACATTACATCCTATAATATACATTATAATACCAATTATATAGCTATTTGTCAATTTAAAAATGTTTTTTATAAAAATAAAAAAGGCTACTACATATTATAAACTTAATTTAAGAGTAAAAATAAGTGAATTATAAATGAAAATTCACTTAGTAATGAATTATTTTTTTACTTCTTATTAAGTTGTAACAACCTTTTTTCTTCTTTACTTTTGTTTCTTTTATTTTAGTTTAAACTTTTTATACATATTTATATTTAACCATTTGAATCAGCTTCTAATTTCTTTAGATACTCTTTCAAATATGAAAAGTTAATTCTTTCTTGTTCTAAACGTAAATTTTTCCCCCAAATATTTTCCTGTAACTTTTTACAAAATAGACCTTCCTCGTAATTTAAACCTTTGACTTCTGCAAGAAAAGGTTTATCTTCAACAACCCAAAATTCTTTATGTTTAAAGAATATTTCTTCATTCATTAAAAATGATTTTAAATCTGGAAAAATTTCTCTTGCTATTCCTAAGATATTAAAACCATGCGTGTCCATATCCCCCCAATAATATAGTTTTTTCTTATTCAACCATTTATTTTCCTTAAAAGCATGTACATTATAGCCTTTAGAAAAAATTATAAGAGCATTCTTATAGCTAGGAAAACTTAAAAAACTAATTTCATTTTCTGTAAAAAATACATTTGAAAAATTATTTTCCCATTCATTAAATTCTTCAATAGGGACTGATATATCAGAAAATCCATGAATATAATATTTTTCATCTAATATTCTAAATCTTATTAATTGAGGTTTTTTCTTAATTGAAAGTTTTTCTTCAAGTAAGGATGAATCATCACTTAAAATTTCATCTAACATACTAAAAATCATTTTTTTATGGTTTTCTATAAATTTTGTATCTATATTTTCTATGCTTATTTCTCTTAGATAAGTATCTTTAACAGGATTTTTTAAAATGTATTCAACAACTGCTAATATCTTCTTTATTTCGCCTTTTTCTATTAAAATCTTGAATATATTTTTTTCTATCCATTTTTGAAGTTTAGGGTATTTTTCTAATATAAAAGAAGAATTCTCTAAAATTCTTTTCATCTCATTTTCTTTTTTTATTAATTTCAATGCATCATCTATACTAACAATTTCAATATAAGCAGGAATAGGATTCTTACCTAAGATTTTATTTTTTATTTCTTTTTCAATTATATTATAACCATAACCTAAACTAGACTTATCTGTTTTCTTTAATTCCTTTCTCCAAACCAAAAATTTAGAAATATCACTTAGAATTTCTTTAGAAGTAGGAACTTTTAATTTTATTTTCCAAGGAAAAAGTAATTTTCCTCTTGCTATATCACCTTTTTCCCATTTTTTTAAAATAATATTTTTTATTTCTTTAAAGTCAGTCCATCCCATTATAATTTTCTCCCTTGCATTTTTTCCTTCATCTCTATATACTCACTCAAACTTATATTTGTTAATGTAGATATATGTGAATTATCATTATAGCTAACAAAACCAACATGTCTAATATAAGGTTCCATAGTATTTATTTTTAATAAAGGAGTCACTATTATAAATTGAAAATCTAATTTTTTAAAAAGTTCTAAACCAAAACGAGCTGATTCATCTGAACTCTTTAAAAATGCCTCATCAATTATGATTAAACGAAATGAAGTTCTATTTTTTGTATTTATACCATAGTTGTATGCTAGAGATGCTCCTAATATAGTATAAGCTAATTTTTCTTTTTGTCCTCCTGACTTTCCTCCAGAATCTGTATAGTGTTCATATTCCTCATTATTATCTCTCCAATATTCAGTTGCTGAAAAATGAAACCAGTTTCTAACATCAGTCACATAAGCAGTCCATTTTTTATCCCTATCTGTTTCATTAGCTCTTCCTTTAAATCTATCTATTATTTTTTTTATTTCAAGAAATTTTTCTTCAATTAAATTATTATCGTCTATAGAGTTAGTGGTTATATCATTTAAACTATTTCTAAAATCAATAATTTCCTTATCAACAGTTCTTTTTTGTATTAACTTAATATATCTTCCTTTACTGTAGTCTATTCCTTCTAATGAGTCATTAATTTCTTTTATTTTATCTTTAATTGTTCTCTCTTGTATATCTAAATTTGCTTTAAAATGTATAATATGCCTAAAAATATTTTCTTGTAATTCTGTTTTGAATTTTTCTTCATATTTTGGTAATTCATCTTTCAATATTTTTTCTAGGAAAGTATTATATTCTTTTAAAGCCTCAACGTTATCATCAAAATCTTGACTTTCTATTGGATATTCTCTTTTAAATTCTCTCATTAAACTTTCAATATTTTTTTCTAATAATTTTAATTTTTCTTCTAAATCTAATATTCTTCTATTCAAATATAAAGAATATTTATTTTGAAATGAATTTATGTTCTCTAAAGTCAATGGGAAATCATTCCAAAATTGTGAATGTTTTTTTAAAAAGTCATAGTCATCAAGATATAAAGAATGTGGATCTTCTTCTGAAACAAATTTATTTTGCTGATATTCTTTATTGATATAACTTAAATCCTTTTCTAACTCTATTATACTGCTTGATAAGTTTTTAACCTTATTTTCTAATTTTACTTCTTCTTTAGCTAAAAAGGCAGCCCTGCTTTCTAAATCTTTTAGAATATTGTTATCTTTTTTAAGTTTTTCAATAATTTCATTTAATTCTTCTATTTTATTTTTACTTGTCAAAATATCTAAGTCTTCAAAATCTTTAAATCTTTCTAAAGAATCTATAGAATTTTTTATATTATTCATTTTCTTTAACTCTTCATCGAATTTATCTAAATCACAACTTAAATTTTTTAATAGATTTTCTTTTTCTTCAAGATAACTTTCCAATATTTTTATTTTATTCTTATTAGAAAATCCCATAATATAGTTTCTTCTGTCATTAATATCAGCTCTGTCATCTTTTTCGTGACGACTATCTGACTTTATTTGCCCAGTTTTTGTAAGAGCCTTTTTATTTACTCTAAAATCTTCTAGATTATCACAACAAATATAATTGTATCTGTCATATAACTGTTTTTTTATCCAAGCTGAAAAAATACTGTCTGCCTTAATATCTATTTTATTTAAAACAGAAAAAGTTTCTATGTATGATAATTCATATTTTGTCTTTTTTACATCAACATAGTAATAAACTAATTTTAAATTTAAAAAATTTTTATTTACATATTCTGTTACCTTAGCATAATCTTCTTTTTTTATTAAAAGAGTCAAAGAAAATGAGTGAAGAAACCTTTCAATAGCCCCTTCCCAATCTTTTTCTTCAGATTTTACCTCAATTAATTCTCCAACAAAAGATATGTCTGTTTCTTCTAAATTTAAAGCTCTCTGAATCTTTTCTTTTAACTCAACATATTTTAATGGAATATTTGAAGTTCTTTCCCTTAAAGATATTAATTCTGCCTCTATATTTTTTCTTTCATCTCTAATTTTACTGTTCTCAATAACTTTTTCATCCCTAATTTCATTAGTTTTTTTTATTAATTCTCCATTCTCTCTAGCAATTTTTTCTAATATTTTTCTATTATTATTAAATTCTTCTATTCTATTTGGAATATTTAAATTTATATTTTTAGCAAAACTAGAATAATCATTCACTCTTTTTTCTTTTTGCTTAAAATTTTCTTCTTCATGTTTCAATTTGGTATTATACTCTTGTAGCTTATCTCCACCATTTTGAAGTATTTCAAGTCTTAAATTTTCTAGCTCTTTTCTACATTCTTTAAATTTCTTATCTTCTGAATCATGAGAAATTTCTTTTTCTTTCTTTTGTTCCATTAAATTTGAAATTTTTTCTTCATAAAGTTTATCTTTTTTCTTAGCTAACCATATCTCCAATCTGTCGATTGCTGATTGAAATTTTAATTTTTCTTCCCTTTCACTTAAATATATTTTTCCTTTTTCAGAAATAGGATTTAACATTTCAAGTTGTTTTCTAGCTTTAACTGTAGCTTCATAAGCTCTATTTAGGTCATTATAATGCTCAATTAATTTTTCTATTGAAACCTCAATATCTAATTTTTCTAACATATTTTTTCTAATAAAATCTGATAATTCTCCCATTTTTTTCATAGAGATAGTTTTTTGAAATAATTGAATTGATTGCTCTGTCAAGTTTCCTAGTCTTTTACTAAAATAATTAAAATATGGAGAATAATCATTAAATACAGAATACGATTTTTGTTTTAAACTATCTCTTAATATTTTGATATCATTAAAACGAAAAATAAAGTCATTATCTATACTTAAAAATTTTTCACTTACAATATAAAATTTTGAAGGTGCTGAATTTGTTTCTTTAAAATAAAAAACAACTGCTAAACCTACTTCTTGTTTTAAAGTCTGTTCATAAAAATTAGCAAGTATAACAGAATAGCTATTATAATCTCTTAATGCTTCTATATTTCCTTTTCCTTCTGCATTACTTTTTTGACCATAATAACCTCTTACATAAGATAAAATTGTTCTTTCCTTTGAATCTACGTCAGCTGCTTGATTAAACTTAATCTTATATGGAGGTACTAAAATAGTTGTTAAAGCATCTACTAGAGTAGATTTTCCAGATCCTGATTCTCCAGTCAACAGAGTTGTTTCCTCTTTGGGATTAAAATTCCATTTTCCTTGAAAAGTTCCCCAATTAAGACCTTCTAAATTATGAAGTCTAAAACCATTCTTCTTTATTTCACTAAAATCATTCAGAATCTCCATCTGTCCCCCCATTCTTTATAAAATCTTTATACTCAACAAGATGCTTATTTAAGTCATCTAGCCATTGTGCATCAACAAAACTTGAAATTAATCTTAAAACTTCATACTTATCATCACTATTTTTTAATTTTCTGATAAATTTCATCTCTTCAATTTTTTTTAAATAGCTTTCGATTTCCTTTTCTTGTTTAACTTCATTTGATGTTTCTTTTAAGTAGCTTTTCATTCTTAAAAATATTTCTTCTTTTGAAATAACAATTTTTTCATCACCATTTGCTGTACTTTCATACATATATTTTCTAAGAGTTGCTAGAAGTAAGCTGAGATGAAGACTCAGCTGTACTTTTGGTACTAATTTAAATAAATCTTTTAGCTCCTCGTCTTCATCTTGTTGTAAATAACAATATCCTTCTTCTTCATATATCCTTAATTTCAGTCCTAAATGTCTAAAATAATCTTCTATTTGATTTCTATAATTTAAAATAGTATCCCAAATTTTTTCTTTATTTTCTTTTATAACTATACCTTTTAATAAAGAAATATAAGCATTAGATAAATCTATATTTATTTTATCCATCTCTATCATCCTCATTTTCTGAATTTTTAAAAATAATCATAGGTACTTTTGCAGACTGACTATCCCCATTTTCATAAACCCAGCTAAGCTCAAATAAATCATCATAATAAATTTCAGCATTTATTTCTCTTTTAGCTAAAACAAAATAAGTTAATAACTCTGTCAAACCTGATTTTATTGGATAGATTTCAACTAATTCTTTTAAACTGATTTCTTCTCTGTCAAAAAGTAAATTATTTATTCTGTCTTTAAGTTTATTTTTATCCATAAAAAGTTGTAAATACAAAGCTGAAAAATCAACATCAACCTCTTCATTATTCAATGTAAGCTTGTCTAAAAAAATCTTATTAGGTATGGAGTATAACTTTTTATTCATTGGAAAATTAATATCTGCATAAAAGGTTTTCATTTCTATAAAATTTTTTATATTTTTTCCATCTAATTGAAGAGCTGTAGTTTCTATATTTTTTATAATTTCTTTTATTCTTCTTTCTTCTGCATAAGAGTTTTCATTTATAAATAAATTTAATTGTTTTGATAGAAGAGCAAGAGTATCTAGAACATGTTCACTTCCTTTCATCCAATCATCTTTTATTCTTTCAAAACTCAAACTGCCTTGAATTGGAATTATTTCCTTCATACTTAAAACTTGTTCTATTAAATTTTTAAAGTCTTTTTGAGATTCATTTGAAGATAAAAAATCAGAAAATGCTTTAAAACTTTTTCCTTGTTCTGACTCTTGAATTCCTTCCTCTTCTTCAAAAAAATTATGTAATAGTTCTCCTTTTCCAGAATCCCAAGTCACAATTTTTTCTCTAAGTTTTCTTTCTAAATTTCTAAAATTCTGTTCAACTATTCTAAAATCAGAAAGTATTTCATGAGATGTATTCATTGCTTGTAAAAATCTATCTTTTATTTGTATGGGGCTTAATATCTCTATTTTTCCAGCTTTTACTCCTTCAATTTTATTTTCTATATCTTTTTTTTGTTTTTCTAATTCCTGAATTCTAAATTCTGGATTTTCATTTGATTTTTCAACAATTTCTTTAAGTAAATTGAAGACTGTTCTCAGTCTTGATTCAGTTGCCATAAAACTTTTCTGTTCAAAACTCATTAAATATTCAACAGCTTTCTGAGCTGCTGGAGTTAAATCATAATGTATTTCATCTTTATCCTTCGGATAATATTTTCTTAGATATGCATAATCTGAATTTGACCATTGTGTTAAAATTTCTTGTGTGGTAAAAGAGGATTTTTCTTCAAAATTTATTTCATCTATAAAATTTTCAAGTTGTGAGACTAATTTTCCTTCTGGAATTTCTCTCTGTTTTAGCTTTAAAAAAACAGCATAAAAAAAAGAAGCAATAAATGGTGCTTGATGAGATGTAAGCAATTTCCATGCAGGATGATTTTTTCGTAATGAAGTTAAATATGAATAAGACATAAAATTTCCCAAATCTACTTTTTCCATAAAAAAACCTCCTGCATATTAGAAATTAAAACCATTTTTTCTTCTTAAAATAAAATATCATTAAAATTACAAGACTTGCCATTAGACCTAAAGTTATATAATATCCATAATGCCATTTAAGTTCTGGCATATATTCAAAATTCATTCCATAAAGTCCAACTATAAAGCTCAAAGGCATAAATATAGTTGAAATTATTGCTAAAATTTTCATAATTTCATTCATAGTATTACTAATCATAGAGTGGTAGAGTTGTATCAACTCTGTAGCTCTATTATTTAACATATCTACTGTATCAAACACTATGATACCATGGTCATTTAAGTCACCTAAATAATATTTCATATCCTCATGGAAGTAATTTAACATACTTCTAGTTTGCAATTTAGAAATTAACTCTCTTACTGGAGAGATAAATTTCTTTAAAATAGCTATATTTTGTTTTAAAGCTAAAATATTTTCTAAATCATCTCTATCTGCACTTTCAATCAATTGACTTTCAATCTCATCTATCTCATTTTCTACTTCATCTAAGATTAATAAATAGTTATCAACTATTATATCTATCAAAATATAAGCCAGATAACTTACATCTTGAGTACGCAATCTTGCACTTGCTATTTCTAGTCTAGCTCTTATTGATTCAAAAGGATCGTAAGGTGTTTCTTGAAAAGTTATCAATATATTCTTTTTTATTATTAAAGATAATTGCTCATATTGTACATCTTTTGTGAGTACTTCCATCTGTAACATCTTTAAAATTATCAGAATATAAGTATCTCTATCATCAATTTTTACACGTTGTTCTGGGTTAGCTATGTCTTCCATAGATAAAGTATCTATGTCAAACATTTTTCCTATATCTTTTATTAAATTTACATCATTTATTCCATCTATGTTTATCCAAATATTTCCTTTAAATTTTAAATCTATATCTATTTTGTCTGTAGATGAGAAAGTCTCTCTTTTATGAAAATCTTTTGAATAATATATAACTGTTATTGTTATATTATAATTAGGATTTTCACCTGTATATACAACACTTCCTGGCATTAACCCTAACTTCCTATTTGAATTTGACAAGTCTACACCTCCCCCTTTATTCTTCCCATAGACTAGTTTCTGTTGTTGAAACAGATAAAGCTCCTGCTTTGATAGCATTGATTACATCTTCTTTTTCTTTTATTAAACCACCAGTAATTATTGGAATATGAGTCTTTTGTGAAAGCTTCTTTATAACTTTTGGCATAAGCCCAGGCATAATTTCTGCTGCCACAATTTTATTTTCTTTTATATTTAATAAAGCTTTCTCGTAAGAAAGAGTATCTAGTATGAAAAACCTTTGAATTACACTTATACTATTTTTATAAGCATGAGCAACAACATTGGACTTTGTAGTCAGTATCCCATCTGGCTTGATTGTATTCATTATGTAATCTATTCCATTATTTGTGCTATTT
>ERZ772960.2712-NODE-2712-length-12563-cov-4.102175_pt1 | contig 12563 bp, 15 predicted proteins | sample MGYA00580678_ERZ772960 | MGnify/ENA primary metagenome ERZ772960 (study PRJEB29015, sample SAMEA2737930) | human oral metagenome | biome: human oral; feature: human-associated habitat; material: dental | place: China | collected 2059 ... | reverse complement strand
GGGGTCACAGGCGGTGCGCCTATCGGTGTCGGTGCTGTGCTATCAGTGCCCGGTTTCGCCAACCGAGAACTTGGCCCTGCATCCACGCCTGTTTTGTTGGCCTCCCGATCAGACTCCGAGCTCAGCCGGGAAAATGCGCCGATCAAGCGGTCGGCGGCAGTCTCCTGGAGGAGCGCCTCCTCAGTAAGCGCTCTACGGGCGGCGGGAATCATGCCTCGTTGGATGTGCGCAATGGCGCCGACATCAAACGCCATCTCGAGGAGACGTCGCTCGCGTTCGGCTAAGCCGGGGGCTAGGTCGGGGAGGTTCGTGCGGGCAAGGTCTCTGTCATATGGCCAGGCGGTGTCCATGGAATATAAAAGCTGGAGCGCCTCTGACAGGTCGGCGGGCGCACCTGAATCATGCTCCAAGCGACCGCCGCACCACGGGCAAAGGCGGACTGCGTCACCTGCCACCACTCTCCCGCAATTCGTACACCTCTTCACAGTCCCCCCCCAATCAAAACAGGTAGTGTTGGAAATGTTGGTGTAAGGCTGCATTCGAGGAGCGGCCCTCACCCCGCCATCCTACGCCACCTCCAGCATGTCTGCAAGCTCGAGGCTGGCGTTGATCGCCCGCTCGGCAATGAGCCGCAGCCCTGCCAGTCTCTCGGGCGAGGGTGCCTGGGGCTCCGTCGAGGTCCTCGGCGCATGGGACTCCGCCATCCTCCCCTCGGAGAGGTAGCGCGCCCTCGACCACCCCTCGCCCTCGTTGCACCTGACGGCCCCGACCAGCCGCCCCGGCGACCTCACCGAGGGGAGCGCCTGCACGACCCGCGTGCGACGCCTGGTCTCGCGGCTGTAGCGCCCCTGCACGTCGCTTGCCCTGAGCCTCTCCCGGTGCGATGGCGGGAGGTCGAGGCAGGCCAGGGCGTCGGGTCCCGCGGCCCGGGCGCCTCGGCGGCCTTGGGGCAGCAGCCGGCGAGCATCCCGCAGGCCACGTGGCGCATGGCGCGGACCTCGTCGGCGTCCCTCCCCCGGAAGGCCGGTGCCACGATCCTGGCCACGCGGCGGAGGGGCTGCCGGGATGATGAGGCCTCGCGCATGAGGCGCGCGACGCAGCGCTGCCAGGCGGCGCCCTGGAAGGCCTCGGTATGGCCCTCCTGGGCCCCTGGCAGTCGTCAGAGGCGGCCAGGGACACGCCCCTGGCCCCGTGCTCCCCGCACTCGCAGCGCGGCACGGCGCAGCGGGTGATCGCCTTGGGCTGCCGGATGTCGAGGTGCCGCCACCCGCGCTCCCTCGTGTCGCAGGCGCCGCAGCGCGCCCCGCACTCCGGGCACTCGACGGGCTGGCCCCTGACGTGGGCGATCCTGATGCGCGGCTCGTCCCTGCCGCCCTTGACCTCGCGGGACCCGGGGGAGACGATCTCCCACTCGGACCCGAGCCCCATCGGCCTCGCCAGCAGGTCCCCGAGCATGTCGGCGCCCTTGCCCATCGGCCGCCTCCCAAGCGTATGCGTGCTTGATGTAGCATGCCACTCGCCGACAGGATCTGACAGGGAGAGTGCTCAAGAGCCACCCACCCGATTTAGCGAAGAGTCCGAATTTTTCGCTCTGCAGGCATCCAAGTACCTTCTCGAGAGAGCTTGTGAGACTCCCCTGCGACGCAATTCTTCCAAACCCATTTTGTCCCGTAGTGGAGCCTAGCCGTTCGAACCCCGACTTGGTGACCCGCAGATGTGCAGTATCCCATAGAATGGTAACCTATTGAAATCCCCGTGGCGCGAGCGCTGCGAGTCGGCGGATGGGAGGATTCAGAATGGGGCGTAATGACGAGGTGCTTCAGCTGAACCAGAAGGCGTGGTTCGAGAATGTTAACTCGTACGCAGTGATCGGCAAGGAGCTCGCCCGCACGAAAAGGTATGTGGATTACGAGGCCATCCTGCCTGGCAGTGGCAAGAAGCGCGAGGTTCGTTGGTTCTTTCCCGATGAAGAGGGCCAAGATAGCCAGCATAAAAGAATTCTTGTTATGCTTGAAAAGAAGTCTCCTAGCGACCACTTCAGGTGGCCGCTGGCCATCATGCACGCAGACGCCAATGGTTTCGGCGTCCTGCTTTATCGGCGGAAAGGCGCTGCCTTGGCTGACGTCGCTTTGGGGCCGCAAAGGCCGGAAAGCCTCAGGACAAGGATTGACATAGCCCTCGAGATAGTTTCCCGGTTTTCCGAGCTTCATGGAAGCGGATGGGCGCTTGAGGGGTTTGATGGGCACGAGCTTACAGTTGACATAGATAGTTGGCGGGCGATATTCGATGACTGCGGCTCGGTGGTTCGTCAGGATGCGGTAGAGGATAGCGAGCGCTTTGATGTGGCTGGCGATTCCTGGACACGATTTGCCAAACAATCCGAATCCCCCGACAATGGGCATGGGCGCGTCCCGGCCCGGAAGGCGAGGGACAGGTGTCGAAGACAACGAAGAGGACGTACGGCCCGGAGTTCAAGATGGCCGTGGCGCTGGACGTGGTCAGGGGCTCTGCCCTGGAGTGGAGGCGAGGCCCACGATATTGCCGGCACATCCTTGGCAACTCCGCCCGGCGGAATACAATGTGTTCTATGCCAAGAGAAAGGTGCCGGCATGGTAACGATGACCTTGAGAATGTCCGAGGCTGACGCTGAGGTTGCTCGGAAGTTCGCTGCGTTCGAGGGCAAGGGCTTCTCCGACTTCGCGCGAGATGCCATCTTCGAGAAGACCGAGGGTACTTACGACCTCCAGGAGCTCTGCGACGCTGCGGCGGCAGACACCGGCGAGCGCTACGGCCAGGCGCAGGTTCTGGCGGAGCTGGGTCTGTAGGATGTCCTGGAGGGTCGAGTACACGACGCACGCCCTCAAGCAGCTGAGGAAGATGGACCGCTTCGACGCGCATCTCATCACGTCGTGGATAGGCAGGCACCTCGAGGGGTGCGAGGATCCGCGCGCCCTGGGCAAGGGACTCTCGGCAAACCGTTCGGGCGAGCGGCGCTACCGCGTCGGCGGCTACCGCATCCTCTGCATGATCGGGGATGACGTGCTCGTGGCCGAGGTGTTCTCCACCGGCCACCGCAGCGAGGTGCACAAGAGATGACGCAACCCTGCGGATACGAGATTCGACGCATGCGACCAGAGGAGTTCCCGCTGTTGTGGGACTTCCTCTATGAGGCGATCTTCGTGCCACCCGACTTCGAGGGAGAGATGCCGCGCAGCGTCATAACGGAAGATCCGAAGTGTCGCGCCGCTGTCGAGGGCTTCGGCACCTTGCCCGACGACCTGGCGGTCGTGACTGCGGCAGATGGCCGCGTTGTCGGGGCATGCTGGGCGCGCACCACCGACGGGTACGGCCACATCGACGACGAGACGCCCTCCCTTTCCGTTTCGCTCTACGAGGAGCACCGCGGCAAGGGGCTGGGAGGAGCCATGATGCGGACGATGCTTGCGGAACTCGGACGCGCCGGGTACCGCCGCGCCTCCCTTTCCGTGCAGAAGGCCAATCCCGCATGTATATGCAGCGGTCCGGCCTGCCGATGTAGGCGGCTAGCCGCGCCTCCCTTTCCGTGCAGAAGGCCAATCCCGCCCTGCGTCTGTACCAGCGCCTGGGCTTTCGCATCGCGGGCGCCGGCGCCGACGACGCCGAATGGCTCATGGTGCATGACTTGAAGAAGCTCTGAGGGCGTCTCAGGGGGAATCAGAACCCCACCTCCCTGAGTTCGTCCAGATCGTCGATCGCAGTGGTCACGGTGTTGCTCACGACCGTCGCCGAAGCCGTCGTGGTCAGGTTGCCGTCAATGTCGGTCATGTCGCTGTCGCCTAGCTCCACGTTACTGTCGCCCAGCATGGCCATACCGACCTCGTAGGAGCCTTTCGGCTGTACCGCCTCTGCCAGCGCCCGGCTCATCAAGGCAGGCAGCCGCGTCGGGTCGGCCACGTCCCAGGATAAGATTTCCTACATACTTTGACAGCTGAATATGTCCAGAGAGGGACCATGAAGGGAGGGCTCCGCGAGGTCGCCAAAACCACAGTCGAGCAGGCAGACAAGGTTGTGGGCGCCGAGCGCCACGGGCGGGACGCTGAGCGCGATACGTACCGCGCCGGCCCATCATCACTGCTGGCGAGATCACGCTCGACGCGCCCAGGCCCAAGCGGGCCCGCCTCACGACCGCGATCATCAAGCGCTGCGAGCGGCGCGAGGAGGGCGCGGGCGACTGCTACGCCGAGGTGCCCGCAGGTGGCGGATGTAGTTGCGCAGCGTCTGCTCGTTGCCCGGGAGCGCGTCGCACTCGCCCGACTCCACGAAGCGCTCCACGAGAACGTCGTAGGCCGAGCTCATATGGCATTCTGGGTTGCGCTCGACGATCTCCACGACTGCGGGCTTGAGCGGCTCGGCGTCGAATGCCATCTGCTTGCGCACCCCGGCGTGGTTGTCGTCGGGCGCGCAGCCCATCCTGCAGTGCTTGCGTACCGTCTTGATCGTCGGCACCTTCTTGTGCCTCGTCTTGAGCTCCTCGTAAGTCTCGCCCACGGCGTACCCGGCGAGCCTCAGCTCCTGCATCTCGTCGATCATCTCATCTTGTATCATCTTCTTGGCTCCTAACGGTCGGTCTTTGGTCGGGCGCGACCGTTAGGATGTCAGATGATTCCTCCTTCCATGCCGTCATCGGGAAAGTCTCCTTGCCGATGCATGGTGATTATTTGCGCCATACTGCCACGGCAATTGCATAGCGAGCTACGCCCGTTGCAACACTGAGCCACGCGCTTCGCCGACCGCTGATTTCACGGCGAGCCACACCCCCCATCCTCGATTCGCATTGCCGAACCGAGAAAGAAAGGGGGTTCACATGGCAAGGCATGACAAGGCCAGGCTCGTCCTCGAGTTGAGGGCCAAGGGGATGTCGGTGCGGGAGATCGCGAAGACGCGCGGGATCTCGCACCACACGATCAAGGAGATCGTCGACCGAGCCGCCGAGAAGGGCGTCGCCTGGGACGCGGTCAGGCTGCTGGGCGACGACGAGGTCGTCGGGCTGCTGTTCCCGGAGGAGACCGCCAAGGCCGCCGAGGCGGCGGTCGCGCGCCCCGACTACGACGAGGTGCACGAGGAGCTCAAGAAGACGGGCGTCACGCTCAAGCCGCCCTGGCGCGAATACGCCGACGACCGCGCCGCGTCCGGCGAGCCGTCCGTCAGCTACGCCACGTTCACCAGGGGGTATTCGGATTACGTCGCATCCAGGAACGTCACCGACCACCTGGGGCACAAGCCCGGGCAGGCGATGGAGGTCGACTGGTCGGGGCCGACGATGTGGGTCGTCGGCCCCGTGACGGGCGAGGTGTCCACTGCCCACCTGTTCGTGGCCGTCCTGCCGTACTCGCAGCATGCATACGTCGAGGCGGTCCCGGGCATGAGGGAGAGGTCGTGGCTCGAGTGCCACGCGCGCGCCTACGAGTTCTTCGGCGGGGTCGCGGTCAGGCTGGTCTGCGACAACCTCAAGACCGGGGCCGCCAGGCATCCCAGGCAGGGCGAGGTCGTCCTGAACGCGGCCTACGAGTCGCTGGCCCGCCACTACGTCTGCGCGATCATGCCGACCGGCGTGCGCAAGCCCAAGCAGAAGCCGAGCGTGGAGGGCGGCGTCGGCAAGATCGCCACCGCCGTGATAGCGCGGCTCCGCGGACGCGAGTTCGCCAGCTTCGCCGAGCCCGACGCGGCCATCCGGGAAAGGCTCGACGAATACGACGCGCGGCCCTTCCAGAAGCGCGAGGGCTCCAGGAGGGAGGTGTTCGAGACGGTCGAGAGGCCCGCGCTGGCGCCGCTGCCAAAGGCGCCGTACGAGGTGCGCGAATGGGCCTACGGGCGCAAGGTGGCGCCTGACTTCCACGTCGCATACAAGACGAACAGGCACTCCGTGCCCTATGCGCTGGTGGGCAAGCTGGCGGACGTGAAGGCGGCCGACCCCACCGTCGAGGCGTGCGACCGCGCGACGGGCGCGCGCGTCGCGACCCATCCCCGCCTCAAGGGCTACGTCAGGTACGGCTGCAGCACCGACCCGTCCCACATGCCCCCGGAGTTCGCCCACGTGGAGTGGGACGACGCGCGCATGCGGCGCTGGGCGGCGTCCATAGGGCCGAGCTGCGCGGCGGTCGTCGACAGGGTGTTCGACGACGTCCAGATCAAGGAGCAGGCGCACGACCCGGTGCTGGCGGTACCCAACCTGTCCAAGCGGTACGGCGCCGACCGGCTGGAGGCGGCGTGCCCCTACGCGCTCGGGAAGTCCGACCACCCGCGGTGCAGGTTCCCTAGGGGCGCTCTGGCGTCCGGCGTCGCCCCCGCCGTCGAGGAGGGCGGCTACGTGCGCGGGGCCGGGTACTATGCGGGAGGCGCGCGATGATGGGCCAGGAGACCAGGAGGAAGCTGCGCATGATCGGCGTGCCGGAGGCCGTCGAGGCGCTCGACATGATGGAGGGCGACCCTTCGTCCTACGCGGAGATGGGCTTCGACGAGAGGATGCGGCTCGTGGTCGACTACGTGGCGCAGGAGAAGGAGAACGCGAGCGTCAAGCGCCTGCTGCAGCGGGCCCACCTGCGCATCCCGGAGGCGGACATATACGGCGTCGTCTACGACGGGAGGCCCCTGTCGCGCGAGAAGGTGCTGACGCTTGGAACCTGCCAGTTCGCCGAGTCGAGCACCGACGTCATCGTCACCGGGTTCACCGGCACGGGCAAGACCTCCCTGTCCTGCGCGATCGCGAAGCAGGCGTGCAAGAACAGGCTGCCGACGCCCTGCGTCAGGATGCCCGACCTGATCATGGCGTACGAGGAGGCCGTCGCGGCGGGCGTGGCGGAGGCGAAGCTCCTCAGGAAGCACTCGCGCTTCAAGGTGATGGTGGTCGACGACTAATGTGAAGCTTCACATTAGTCGTCATATGCGAAGCGCGAGTTTATGCGAAGCCGGTGGCCCCCGATATCACTTGACTTGGCCGATCGAGCCAAGCCGCTTCACATAAACCTAGACTGGCGATGCATTGCAACTTCGTCAGCTTGGGAGGTTGACGCCATGAGCGACAGTGCGAGAGAGCTCGCAGCCGCAGCGGGGGCGATGCTCCGCGGCATGGGCTACCAGGAAGGCACGATACGCAACTACCGCGCTTCCTGGAACAAGGTCATCGCGTTCTGCGATGAGAACGGCATCGAGGAGTACGACGAAGGAGCGGAGCGCTCGTTCTTCGCCAGTGAGGGAATCGGACCGATTCCCGGGTTGGCCCCGCATCAGCGCGATCGCGTGAGGCACGTGCGGTGCCTTCTGACCGCCAAGGACGGAAGGCCTCCGAGGGCATGGCGGGAGCCGGGGCCGCAGGTGCCGAGGGACCTCGTCGTGGCATACGACTCGTATGTCGACGACATGCGTGAGCGCGGTCTCTCGGAGGCCACCGTTATCGGGCAGGAATGCGTGGTCCGCCGTTTCCTCGCGTTTGCGGGCGCGGCCGATTGTGCCGACCTGAGCCTCGGGCATGTGATGGCGTACATCGGGCGCATGTCCGGGGCGGCGGCGCAGACCAAGGCCAACAACCTATACGTGATCCGCTCGTTCCTCAGGCACCTGGCCGCAGAGGGCATGTGCGACCCCTCGGTGCCGGCCTCCATGCCCGTCATCCCCGGCCACAAGCATAGCGCGCTGCCGTCGGCGTACGGCGGCGACGAGGTGGCCGCGGCGCTCGCGACGGACGTCTCCGACGAGTGCCCCAAGCGCAACTACGCGATGCTCCTGTGCGCATCGCTCATGGGGATGCGGGCCTCGGACATCCGCGGCCTTCGCGTCGACGACCTGGACTGGCGGGCGGGGAGGCTCTCGTTCACCCAGAGCAAGACGGGCTCTAGGGTGACGCTGCCGATGCCCGGGGAGGCCAGGCTCGCCATCGCCGACTACATGCGATCGGAGCGCCCCTCCAGCGAAGACGCGCACGTGTTCCTGCACGCCCGTCCTCCTTACGGGCCGTTCGAGGGTTGCCAGAACGCGTTCCACTACGTGGCGACCGCCGCGTTCGACGCGGCCGGCGTCGACCTGCGGGGCCGCCATCACGGAATGCACTCCCTGCGCCACTCGGCCGCGACGAACATGCTCGCCGACAACGTGCCCTATCCGGTCATCTCGGGCGTCCTCGGGCACAGCAACGCCAACACGACGAGGAGGTACCTCGCAGTCGACGTGGAGCGGCTGCGCGCGATGTCCCTGGAGGTGCCCCGTGGATGACGAGATCATGGAGTTCGCAGGGCCGCACGCGGCGCTGTTCGCCGACTACGTCCGCTACAAGCGAGCCCTCGGGTATGCGATACCGAGCAGTTACCAGACGGTGCTCAGAGACATGTCCAGGGTGCTCGCCAGCTTGCCGCCGATCGACTCGATCGTCGACAAGCGGGCCGCCGAGCTCATCGCGAGGCGCAGGGAGGGCGAGTCCGTCCCCACCCAGTGCAAGCGCATGGCGATATGCCGTCAGCTATGCGTCTTCCTGCGCGGCGAGGGCTACGACGCCCACGTTCTCCCGCACAATTTGGTAAGGGACACGAGCGACTTCGTCCCGAGGATAATATCCGAGCGGGAGATGGCGCGGGCCATCGAGTTCGCCGACGCGACGATGCGGGATTGGGTGGGGCTGCTGCTCCGGCTGCTCTGGTGCCTGGGCCTGCGGATGGGCGAGGCGCTCAGGCTGGACGTCTCGGACATCGATCTCGACGCGGGAACCATCCTCGTCAGGAGGGCGAAGGGCGACCGTACGCGACTTTGCCCGATGTCGAGCTCCCTATCCCGGCACGTCGCCTCCTACATGGAGGCGCACGGCCTCGCCTGCGCCGACGGCTCGCTCCCGCCGATGCCATCGGCGGACGGGAGCGGCCACAGGAGCCATGCGACCGCGGCGTTCAAGATCAAGGAGGCGTTCGCAGCCGCGGGAATCGCCCGGCCCGAGGGACCCACGGCCCGTCCCCACGACATAAGGCACTCGTACGCGGTCCACGCGCTCGAGAAGGCCATGGAATCTGGCATGGACGCCTACGTCGCGCTCCCGATCCTGGCCGTCTTCATGGGCCATGCCGACATCAAGAGCACGGAGTACTACCTGCTGCTCACGGAAGGGCACTACCGGGGCATCGTCGACGCGCAGGCCCGATGCTCGGCCACCGTGTTCGGGGGCGCGTCATGACGGGGGCGAGCTTCCAGTCGCTCGTGTCGCGGTTCCTGCTCGACTACCTGCCGACCCGGAGGGGATTCAGCCCCAACACCGTCGCCTCCTACCGCGATGCGATAGCGCTTCTGCTCGTGTGGTTCGCGTCGGAGGGCGGCGTGCCGGCCGACTCCGTCGAGATGGAAGATCTCACCCCCTCTGCCGTCTCGAGCTGGACCGCATGGCTCGAGGGCACGAGGGGCTGCTGCCCCTCGACGTGCAACAGCCGGGTCGCGGCCATCAAGTCGTTCGCGAAGTTCGCGCAGTACGAGGCCCCCGAGCATCTGGAACGCTGCGCCGGGATAGCGGGCATACCCATGAAGAAACACGCGACGAGGGAAATGGACTTCATGAGCCCCGAGGGCGTCGGAGCGGTCATCTCGGCCGCCGACGACAATCTGCGCGAGCTCGCGATCCTGTCGGTGCTGTACGAGTCCGCGGCGCGCGTGAGCGAGGTGGCGGCGCTGAACGTTTGCGATGTCTCGGGAAGGAAGCCGTTCACGGCCAGACTGCTCGGCAAGGGGCGCAAGGTTCGAGTCGTCCCCCTGTCGCCCCAGGTGGGCGAGACGATCGCCGACTACGTCGGGTCTTGCAGAGGCGGGGCGGAGCCGGACGGCCCCATGTTCCTGAATGCCCAGGGAAACAGAATCGGCAGGGCGGGCATCGCCTACATATTGAAGAAGAACGTCGCGATTGCCCATGAAGCTAACCCCGCAATCGTTCCGCCCACCAGCCACCCGCATGCATTGCGGCATTCGAAGGCCACGCGCATGCTCGAATCGGGAATCAACCTCGTGTACATCAGGGATTTCCTCGGTCATAGGAGCGTGACCACGACCGAGGTTTACGCGAAGGCCAGCGTGGAGGCCAAGAGGAAGGCGCTCGAGGGACTCGAGCAAGTCGTCGTGGGCCATTCCAGATACGACAACGCCGAGCGGGCCGACATATTGTCCTGGCTGCGCGGCTTGCTATAACCCTAATCGTTTATGCGAAGTCGATGTGCCCGCAATCCCGGTCTACCTGGATTAACTCCGTCGGCTTCGCATAAACTCGCGCTTCGCATATGACGAGTGGCTCATCGACCCGCTGACCCCCGACCAGATGCGCTTCTTCCTGGAGCTCGTCGAGCGCAGGTACGACAGGGCCTCGACCGTCTGGTGCTCCCAGTACCCGGTGTCGGACTGGCACCCGCGGCTCGGCGGCGGAACGCACGCCGACGCCATATTGGACCGGATCGTCCACAACTCCGTCAGCATCGACACGGGCGACGTGAACATGAGGGCGGCGATGGCGGCTAGAGCCTGATCGACCCGCCTCGCGGCTCGTTATGCAACGGATGCGGCTGCGCATGCAACAGCGTGCGTGGCCGCTCGTGCAACCACTGCGGCTTGTGCACGCAAATAATCAGCATGGGAAGAAGCCCTTACCGCGCCGGGGGCAAGACTGCTTACCGGGCCCAGGGAAAAACTGCTTACCGCCGAGGGGAAGAACTCCTTACCTCATCGTTGGTAAAACACGTTACCGTCTACAACCTCGCGGCGCACGGCTACCGAGCGCTCGCCGACGCGGTCGAGGGCGGACGTCCCTACGAGGTGAGCTGCCCCGCCGCCCTCGTGTGCGGTACGAAGGACATGGCGGGTTCGTCCAAGCGCTACAGCCGAACCTGGGCCGCACGCACGGGTCTGCCGCTCTTCTGGCTGGAGGGTGCGGGCCACAACTCCAACACCGACGCCCCCGATGAGGCGAACGCTGTCATCGAGGATTTTGCGCAGTTAAGCATGTTCTCGAGGTCGTTCCCCCCGAATTCCCCCATCTGTGCCCGTCAGCATGCCGTCATCGACGCTGCCTATGACGGCATTTCCCCTTTACAAGACCGGTTTGACGTCACCGCAACATCAAGCCGCCCTCTGGGTACCCTACCTGAAGAGCGGTCATTTTCGGCAGTTATCTTCAGAAGGAACCGCGGATGCAGCATATTGCTAGCGTCGTCTAGAAGTACTCAACGGTATAATTAGTTTTATAACGCCAAACAAGAGTGAAGGGGCGATATCCATGGCAACAGATGCTGTCGAAAGCTTCTCTTTGCTCGACGCTATCGAACTCACTGGCTACGAATACGTAGACAAGCGATACAGCGGTGGTTGCTTGTGGATTATCGCGGCCAAGAGGTTCGAGGTTTTTTGTCTTTATGCCACCTTAGCCGAAAGTTTCACTTTTCGAGCAAAGGCGGTCGTGCCACTAACGGCAGGAGCGCGTGGTGGGCTTCAGCAAAATCTCTGCCATTGGACGATTTGCCAGTGGATATGGCAAGAAACATCATGTCAAAATTCAGCAAATCGCAAACTGATCCGGCAGTACAAGAAACAGCAGATGATTTGATGACTAACGAAAATTGCGATCAAGAAGAGAATAGCGCAGAGGCGATTGAAGACCTCATCGGTAGTCTCAATACGTGGTGGAATGAAGATGCCGCAAAGCCCCTTTTTGAAGTAGAGACTGTTCCCATTGCGAAAGACGCTGATACGCAAATCATCCTCGAATCTGGAGGCAATGCCACAGGCCACACCCTTCTCGATGGCTCCTTATTGCCTGACGAAATAAAGCTTATGTCGATTGATGAGCTTGAACGGGAAATCGATTCATACAAGATTAGCCGGCTAAAGCGTCTCGTGATATACACAATCGGGGAACTTGCGAGCACGCGGTGCAGCACCTTGACCGCCCTCCCGGGATTTGGACCCGCTACCCTCGAAAACTTAAGAGTGGCCATTGCCCATCTTTCCTCCGTCGACCTACCCCTTCGTGAAGGCGCGGATGACCCAGTTCCGTTCATCCTGAACTTCGACTCTCTACAACCTTGGCAACTTCAGCTTGGCCTGAACGAGGACATATCACTCAGCCAAGCCCAATCGCGTAGGCTTAGCGAGGCGGGATACTTAACCGTTGCAGATTTGCGTGATGTCTCAACCGAACAAGTGCGTTCGTTGAAAGGATTCGGCTATAAAGCGCTGAGCAAGATCGCCAGCTGTTTAGCCGAGCAAAGAATCGCAACGTCCATCATTCCAAACCCGTCAATGTCAGCGGTTCAAACAGCGGAATTCGTTCGCATACAGAAGGATGTTAGGAAGTATGTCGGTGATTCGTATCAACCTGTTTCACAAGATGCTCTTCCTATAAAAATCGATTCTCCCCGACATATCAGAAACCTCCTATCTGATCGCGACAGTCGATATGACGATCCCATAACGGCTATTCCCGAAGATGCCGGGCTATCTAATGAGCTGAGCAATCTCGATGCCTCCTGGCTTCCGGCAGAAGGCTCGAGACACATGGTCGCCGCATTGAGCCATGA
>ERZ772960.2711-NODE-2711-length-12564-cov-9.522264_pt1 | contig 12564 bp, 13 predicted proteins | sample MGYA00580678_ERZ772960 | MGnify/ENA primary metagenome ERZ772960 (study PRJEB29015, sample SAMEA2737930) | human oral metagenome | biome: human oral; feature: human-associated habitat; material: dental | place: China | collected 2059 ... | reverse complement strand
AGCGTATGGAACACTGCAAAAACACTATTCCGCAGCTGAAAGACAAAGGAAACGGACACCAAGTCGCCTGCTTTTTGTGCGAATAAAGGCTTGTGTAATTTAAGGGAACCTCTAAGAACATCAAGCCTGTCGGCTTGTTCTGTAAGGAAATGATTTATCATATCCGCTTTGCGCGGACTGCGAATCAGTTTTTAGAGGTTTTTTTAATCACCAGTCTTACGCTTTGCGTCGAAGGGAATTTGAAACTGTTAAAATTGCATATTCGTGTGCAGTTTTTGTAATTAAAAATTGAACTTGTTCTGATTCGTGCGGAGGGTTTCATACCCCGACGCTCTGCGTCGTAATAAAGGGTATGAAAGCCCGACTGCAACCACCTTATGAGAACAATCATACCCCGACGCTCTGCGTCGGGGTTGTTGATTTTTCAAGCCAAAAATCTCCAAAAGCCATATAAGGGTTGTAGGAGATATGAAATGCGAAAACCTTTTGAAGACCTAACTATCGCAGATGATTTTATGTTCTGCAAGGTTATGGAATATGCGCCTATCTGTAAAGAATTTCTTGAGATTCTGTTTAGTGTTAAAATTGAGAAAATAACCTATCTATCGCCTCAGAATGGTGTCATTACTAATTTTACCGGTAGCTCTTATGGATGCTTTCGATGAAGGTTCTCGCCAAAAGGCACTCGAAACGGCAAAGACAATGCTTAGTATGAGCTACCCCCTCGCCGATATTTGCAAAATTTCAGGGCTTTCTCCGAACGAAGTGCAATCGATTGGCAATTTGTAATGTGCCTAAAGTTGTCGCCGCTTTCGGCAACCAATTGACAATTGCAATAGCATCCGTGCCGGATCGCCCATACAGCGCAAAATATTGAGCATTGTTCACAGGCGCCGCCTGAAGTCCTCTAAAAAGCTTCTCACTAAGAATAATGACAAAAACAAAACTGTCTATGAATAATCTATAAAATATTCATTGACATAACAACGGTATTTCGCTACACTAGCAGTGAACAAAATATAAAATATTCACAGGCTTTACTCGTGCAGAAGATGTAATCCCGCGTCTCTACGTCAAGGGGTATTTATTCGTGCGGGATACGGAAGATGTTTTCCCTGTGCATGGCAAGGAGAAATGATATGCCGAAAGCATTTACCGAAGAAGAGCGCATAAAAATAAAAGAAGCGCTTATGGAAACTGCGCTCGATTTATTTCACGATAAAGGAACAAAGGCGCTAAGTATCGCGGAATTGACCAAACGGGTCGGTATTGCGCAAGGGAGTTTTTATCATTTTTGGAAGGATAAGGAAGCCCTGATTATCGAACTCATTGTGTACCGCGCAAATCAAAAACTACGCAATAGTGAAAAAAAGTTTTCAACTTCGCTTACCGACCCGGCGACATTTCTTACGGATATGATATACAAATCTTCGATTGATCTTATGACGAAAATTCAAAGCCAACCTATTTATCAGGATGCGTTTAAGCTCTTTGAAGCAAAGGGTCAAAATGAAGCACATAAAATTGAAATACTGTATCAAGATTTTTTAGCAAAGCTGATACGGTATTGGGAACAGCACGATGCAATTACGCGGGTAGATCAAAAAGGGCTGATGAGTGCATTTATCGGGAGTGCGGTATTGTGTTCTCAATACTATCAGTTTGATGAAGCCTATTTTAACGACGTGCTGCGGACATATATTGCCGGAGTTGTGCACAAATATATAGAAGTATGAATGTAAGCGTTTAAAAGAAAAAGGCATACAGAGAAACCGCACCGAAAATACTGTAAGCGTTTTTCCTTAAAGGAGTTGAATAATGCGGATAGCTGATTTTACACAGATACATAAAGATGATGTACTCATTGCAGGCGGTAAGGGCGCTAACCTTGGCGAGATGACTGCTGCGGGAATACCGGTTCCTAAGGGATTTGTGATTACCGCAGATGCGTATCGGGAATTTCTCAAAGAAAATAACATAGATGAAATTATTTTGTGCGTTCTTACAGAGGCGCAAACGGATGAACAAGCCTTGTTATCCGCAGCAGGAGTATTTCGAGAAAAAATCATAGTAGGATACTTTCCCGCTCAATTGGAAAAAGAGATAAGAGCGAAATATGCGGAACTCGGAGAAGCCGCGAGAGTTGCGGTGCGCTCATCGGCAACAGCGGAAGATTTACCCGATGCGAGTTTTGCAGGTCAGCAGGAAACGTATTTAAATGTGCAAGGGATAGAAGCTGTCTTAATTCAAATACGCCATTGTTATGCTTCGCTATGGGGGGAGAGAGCGGTACGCTATCGTTTTAACCAAGGATATAATCAAAGCGCTGTTGCGATTGCCGTTGTCATTCAAGAAATGGTAGAAAGCGAAAAAGCGGGGGTTCTGTTTACCGTCAATCCGGTAACTCAAAACAAAGATGAAATACAGATCAACGCAAGTTACGGGTTGGGAGAAAGTGTGGTAAGCGGCAGGGTAACGGCAGATAGTTATATTGTCAATAAATCAGGAGATATACTAGAAGTTACTATCGGAAGTAAAGAAACGCAAATTGTCTACGCGGATAAAAACACCAAGGAAGAATCGGTAAGCGAGGAAAAAAGAACCGCGCGGACGTTAAATGATACTGAGATTACAGCTCTGGTGCGCGCTGCGCTAAAAATAGAAAAACATTACGGTATGCCGATGGATATTGAATGGGCAATACAAAAGAACGAAATATATATTTTGCAGGCACGCGCAATAACAACCTTAAAAAATAATGATGATGAGAAGCTAGTTCAGGAATATATCAAAGGCACTACATTAACACGCATGATGAAACAAAATATGGCTTTTCAGTTTGAAAAAATGCCGTTTGCATATCGTGCGCTGGACTTTGATTATATGATAGCAATTAACGACCAAAAGGCCCGGATATTCGCAGAAGGCGGTATTGTTTTTAATTCAAATCCTACAATTGATGACGATGGTATTCAGACGCTTCCGGAAAATAAAAAAGGACTTACTCTGCGTATTTTTCATATTTTTAAAATTATTCGGATGCTCAAAAATTTTGACTATTGCGCGGAAGTATGTAAAGATTTTATGGCTCAGTATGAACAAGAGCTAGCGCATATTAAAACTTTAGATTTTGAAAATATGAGCTTAGCCGAATGTACTGCATTTATGGGACACAGTTATGCGCTGACAGAAAAACTTGCATACGATAGATTTAAATATGCCTTATTTCCGTCTTTTTTAATGAGCAAAAAATTCACCAAAATAATAAAACGTGTAGATACAAACTACTCTGCCTTTGATTTCTATTGGGGACTCAATAATAAAACAGCTGTTGTTACAAACGATATTTCTCGCATGGCGGATACGATACGGAAAAACACAGCTCTAACGGAAGCCATATTATCCGGCGAAAGATTCAACACACTGTGTACCGATTTCCCTGTATTTAAGCAGCTTGCGGATGATTTTATTAAATGCAACGGTTTTAAGTCTGATTACAACTGCTATTGCATCGAAGCAAAAACATTTATCGAAGATCCCGATAGACTTGTCAATATTATACGCCCGTTATTAAGTACCCCTGATGCATCCGATCAGGATTCCGATGATAATAAGAATAAAAACTATACGGATTTAATGCAACAATTAAAGCATATTTATGGAAATAAATATCCGTGTATAGAAAAAGACATACAGCACTTCCGGTATTTTCATGTTGTTCGAGAAGAATCGCAGTATCTCTGGGAAACACTCTTTTATTATGTCAGACAGTGTGTAAAGCGGATAAATATTCTGCTCTTAAACAGCGGAGATTATAAATGCGGAATTGCAAATCTCTTTCATCGTGAATTACTGGAAGTGTTGAAAGCCGGATATATCAGTGATGTTTATAAAGAAAAGATAGCAAGACGGAATGAAAAATTTCCGCTTGCGGAAAAAGTTTGGGAAGCTTCAAAATTACTGGTGTTCGATTCAACTGGTGATGTGCTGAAGGGCGTAAGCGGAAGCCCGGGAACTGCTGTAGGAACGGTGCGTATTATCCGCAGTCCTGAAGAATTTTATAAGATGCAAAAAGGAGATGTGCTGGTGTGTCATCTCACTGATCCCGAATGGACCCCGCTTTTTAAACTTGCAAGCGCAGTCGTTGCAGACACCGGCTCTGCACTCAGCCATGCAGCGATTGTTGCACGGGAATTTACTATCCCGGCAGTATTGGGTGTCGGTTTTGCCACCGCCAAATTCAAGGACGGCGACCTCATAACTGTTGACGGAAACAAAGGCGAAGTGCGGAGCTGTTGAGATGGATTCAAAAGAGCAAAGACGGTTTAACATTTTAACAAAACCTATTTTTCCGCTATTGGTCAAAATGTCAATTCCGACAATCATCGGTATGTTGATTAGTGTTATATACAATGTAACCGATACCTTTTTTGTCGGACAATTACACAACAGATCAATGATTGCGGCAATCGGTGTGGTATTTAGTTTTGTCAGTGTTATTCAAGCAATCGGGTTTTGGTACGGCTACGGCAGCGGTAATGTAATGTCAAAAAAAATCGGCGCAAAAGACTATGCGGAAGCGGAAATTTTTTCTTCAATAGGTATTGTCATTGCAATCGTAACCGGCATCGTAATCACAATTGCAGCACGCATTTTTATTGTACCGCTTGCAAAACTGATCGGCGGCAGAGCATCGCAGGACGTACTCACCTTTACCGTGCAGTATTTAAAGATCATTATCATCAGCATTCCGTTCAGTTTATACGCAATAACCGTGTATAATCAGCTGCGTTTGTGCGGAAATGTGCGCGATGGAATGATCGGGTTGCTTTCCGGAATGCTCAGCAATATGGCGCTTGATCCGTTATTGATGTTTCCGCTTAAAATGGGATTTATCGGCGCCGGATATGCAACACTGATCGGTCAGATAATCGGATGTATTGTGTTGACGCTCTTAGCAAAACGACACGAGAGTATTTCGTTCAATCTAAAAAAAGTACAATGCAGCAAAGCGCGCATGTATCATATTCTTGCGGGAGGCCTGCCTAATTTTTCGCGGCAGGCAATTACCGGCGTCGCATTGGTACTGCTCAATGTTACGGCGGCGAAGTACGGCGAAAGTATGATCGCTGCTTTAACGATAAGTTCGAAAATTGTCGCATTGGCTTTTATGATTATGATCGGCTGGGGGCAGGGGTTTCAACCGATTTGCGCGATGAATTACGGCGCAAAAAAATACTCCAGAGTAAAAAGGGCTTTTATTACTACCGTTGCCGTGGGTATCGTTTTTTTAACAATCGCCTCAATAATCTTATACACCTTTGCCGAACAATGTATGCAGCTAATGTCAAACGATGATGAAGTAGTGTCTATCGGAATTAAGATACTCAGGATGCAATGCTTCTCGCTGCCGCTGTTAGGCGCTTTTGCGGTGAGCAGTATGTTCATGCAGAATATCGGCAATTATTTTTCAGCGCTTCTGATATCAATTTCACGGCAAGGTTTTTTTTATGTGCCGCTCTTATATCTTCTGCCTGCCGTATACGGCAAAACCGGAATCTACCTGCTGCAGCCGATTTCCGATTTTTTATCCTTCCTGTTTGCTGTTGCAGTTATGTTTCGATGGTATAGAAAATTGCCGCCGCTTTCGGCAAGCAATTGAAAATTGCAATGTTGTAAGGACTAAGGCGGCAAACCTTTAAGTGTTTTCTATCTGTGCGAAAGTTTGAAAAAATTTCGCACACTTTTTTCAGGAGTAGCAGAGCAAACGCATCAGACGGAATAAATGAGAATCGCAAAATAAATAGGCTGTGAGACCATTTGAACCGCGAAGAGGTTCAATTCTGGTTGAACAGCCTATTTATTTTGCGGGGAATTCAAAAAAATGTCTGATGCGTTTGCTTGATTTCACTCTTCCGTCGGCGCTTTGATGGGAGTATATACGTAAAAGCCTTTTTTAGAGCGCAGCCGGAAAAGCTCGTGCAGCACTTGCAGGTCGGCGGTTTTGTAGAACCGTGCATTTTCGGCGAGAAGCGTTTTTAAGATTTCGTCGGCGACAGGCGGCTCTTTGTATAACACTTTGATTGAATACGTCTCCTTTATGCCTGCCTTTGTGGCCGCATAATTGACGGCATCGGTAAAGCCGCCCAGCTCATCGATAAGCTGTTGCGCCTTTGCCTGCGTACCGGAATAGATTTTTCCTTGAGCCAATTCTGCAACCGTCGCACGCGGCAGGTTTCTACCCTGCGCAACCTTATCTAAAAAGATTGAGTATGTATGCATTACTTCCAATTCGGATTGTGTTCTTTCTTCGTCGGTCGGATTGCGGAAAATGGAATAGGGCATACGGCCGATTGCACTGACTCCATCCACGCGGATACCGAAGTATTCTTTTACGGCGTTTTGGATAGTCGGTGAAACGGCAAAGACACCGATGGAACCGGTAATGGTATACGGCGAGCAAAAAACATAGTCGGCGGAAGATGCAATCCAATATGCTCCCGATGCCGCTATGCTTCCCATCGACACAACAACGGGCTTACCGATTTTTTTTGAGAGCCGTTCCACACTTCTTCGGATATCTTCTGAAGCGTTCACCTCTCCGCCGCCCGAATCAATCCGCAGTACCACCGCTTTAATTGAATCATCCCCGGCGGCATCGTCGAATAAATCTACGAGGGTAGGACTGTCTGTGTTATCGGATGTATTGTCGGCACTTCCCGTAATTGAGCCGGTTAAATAAATGACACCGATGCGATTGGCTGTTTCTTTCTTTTTAAATGCCCTATTATAATTATCATAGTTGATAAAATCCCGCGAGGAAAGATTATAAGTTTCTTCATCCAATACGCCGAGTTCGACACCGCATTCTTCATACGTACCGATATCGGTAATCAAGTTTGCATCTAATGCCGCTTGAGCGCTGTTACCGTTTACCTTCCGAAGTGCATCATTATAGTTCACCGTATATGTTTCAAAGAGGCTGGCATCAGCGGCTCTATTTGCGGCTATATCTTGCAAATACGTGTGCCATACATCTTTAAATACGGATAGATGATTGCTGTGTACTCCGGCGGACATACCGGTACGGGTATAGGTTTCCGCCATCGATTTAAATGCTCCCGCATGGGCAACATTCCACTGAATGCCGAATTTTTTTTCCATTTCGCCGTAAAAAAGCGATTCGGTATAAAAGCCTGATAAGTCCACCTCGCCCATCGGATCAAGGTATATATGGTCTGCAAAAGAGGCGATGTAGTAGCGTCCTAATCCGTAGCTTGTTGAAAATACATAGAGCGGTTTATTTGCTTCTTTATATTTAAGCAGCGCTGTCTTCAATTCGGCGAAATGCCCCGTGGAAATACCGTACAAGCCTGATACATCAAATAAAACTGCCGTAATACGCCGGTCGTGCGCTGCATGGGTTAAAGTATTTGTAATATCGGATAAAAGGATCGAATCTGAGGCTGTTTCCGACAATAGATAATTCCGCCAGATAAATTCATCGGGTTTTTCGGTAAGCCGTCCTGCAGGATTAATCAATAAAACGGAATCTGCATAAACCGTAACACGGGTGTTTTTAGGTTTGTCCGTGCTGTCGTTATATTTATAGAACGCTGCAATAAATAGGAAGAGCAGAACAAAAAAAATGATATTGAGAATAATTAAACGGATAAGATTTAAACCGCGAAAGAGCGAATAAAAAAATCCACGTTTTCTATCTTTCATAGTGAACTCCTCTGATGCAGTGCTTTTTTTAAGCGTTTTGTTAAAGCTATGGCCGACGGGAAAAGTTTATGCGATGTAATGCTGAACTATGGAAGAGAATTGGTGAGCGGTTATTCGACGGCATCTATTATATACATTCCATGCCGTATCTGATAGAAAGACTGCCCTGGGGGGGACTTGAACCCCCATGCCCGTGAAAGCACTAGTACCTGAAACTAGCGTGTCTACCAATTCCACCACCGGGGCAAAAGCGCATTACAATGAACTCATTATAGATAAAAAGAGGCTTTTGTCAATTGTTTTTTTTTGATATACTCATCATAAATATGAGCGTATACCCGTCGGACAAATTATTTAAACTGTTACGAAGCATCATCATTGTTCTGATTGCAGCTATTGTAATCGGAACGGTTGCCGCTTTTGTCAAAAAGACAAGAGACCGAGCTTCCGGCCGGCAGGAAGAATCGGATGCGGGCAGTGCTTATATTCCTCCTAAGGAATATGCGTTATACGGCGATCTGGGGCAACTGCGTGCCGTTACAGCCGATAATCCGCCGATTACCGTTGTTCTAAAGCCCTTCCTTGAATATAAGGCTTCGGATACCGCCTTTCAGGAAGAATTGGTTGCAAAAAAAGAAGTGTTGAAAAACAACATACTCGACTGGTTCTCGCTTGAAAGCGCCTATCGGCTTAGCAGCGAATTGCCGCAAGATATAAAACAGGCGCTGATGGAACGGATAAACAAGCAGCTCGTATTAGGCTCGATACATAATATCTATTTTGAAGAATTTGTGATTCTTTATTAAAACGAGGATAGCCTTGAAAAACACCGGTGAACTTTCCGGGGCTTTGTGGAGGAAACAATAAAAATGGTTGCAGTGCAGATTATTATCGCCGTCATTCCGATTGTCGGGATTGTGATGGGCAGCGTTCTGGTCTTTTTTTATTTTTTATGGCGGCATAAGCAGATTATGCTTCAGATTAAGACAAATACCTATATCCGTCCTGCCGTTAATATCCGCCTTTTTTGCTTATTGCTGGGCATTATGCTGACCGTTATCGGCTGCGCGTTGTTCGGCTTGTTCTATTTTATTGCGGGGATCGGTTATATCTTACTTGGAGGTCTTATTCCGCTCGCACTTGGTATCGGCCTTACGCTCTTTTATGCAATCACTCGCCGCAACCGGGATAGTGAAGTGCAAAAGCATACCTCATTGCCGGAAAGAGAAACGGAGGAATAGGCGATGAATATGACAACCGATTATGCCGCCGTTTATAAAAAGGAAGGACATAATCAAGCACTGCGGGATTATGAGGTGTGCAAAGCGGTATTAAACGGCAATCCGCAAGCCTTTGCCGTATTAGCGGCGCAATATCAAAAACGGGTCTATATGCTCGGCTTGAGCTTTTTTGACAATACCGACGATTGCGAAGACTTTGTGCAGGATGTAATGCTGAAAGCATATTCCGCACTGGGAACGTTCCGTGCGGAAGCTCCGTTTGCAACATGGCTGATGCGTATCGCCTATAATACGGCAATCAATTCGGTTAAAAAACGGCGGCACTATACCTCGCTTGCAGACGGTACTGAAATTGAGTATCGGGGGGATAATCCCGAAGAAAAGCATTTGAACGAATGTATTATTCTGTCGGTGCGCGAGGCGGTAAACAGTTTGCCCGATAGTTACCGTATTTGTATCGACCTCTATTTTTTTTACGATATGAGCTATACCGACATTGCGGCTGTTACCGAACTGCCGTTGAACACGATAAAATCTCATATTTTCCGCGCAAAGAAAATTTTACGGAAATACCTTAAAGAAGATCGCACGGTTTTTGAATATACGCATCGGAGGGCGGTGTTCCCGTATCCGGTTGTTGTGCGCAATTAACGGATGGAGATTCTATGAATTGTGATATTTTCCAAGATCAGTATCTTTTACTCGATAAAAACGAACCGATGCCGACAGGGCTCAAGTTGCACCTTTTATGCTGTACATCGTGTAGACGAGTTGTTAACCGGATGGCTGCTGCAAAGAATGTTCAGCGGCATATACTGCATACACCTATTGCAGCGGAAGAGCGGATGCTCAATGCTACGATGCGCGCAATACACTTGCTGAATAAACAGAGTGCACCGGTTGCCGCCCGACAGGAGCAAAACAAAACAATTTTGCCGTGGATCGCGGTCGGCACATTTCTGATACTCGGATTTATTCTCCTTCCATTCAGCGATATGGGTAAAATCGATTTAAGTCAATTCGGCGATTCTTTTTGGATTCCCTTTGCGCTTTTATGTGCAGGTAGTATTGTTACCTATTCTGCCGTATTCCTTGCAAAGAATTTGGTGTTTTTTACCGAAAAACTTACACGGCAAGTGTAGGGGGGCAAGGTAAGCCGATTTTAAAAATACATTTTGCAGCCTAGAGAATCCTTTGTATATGGCGGGAGATAACCGGGGAATTTTGATGTCTGCAACAATGAGATTATATATGTTTTCAGTATACGGTGACAGCGGTGATGATTAGATTACCGATTTGTTCTATTCTTTCGATTGTTCCGTTCCATGTTCCCGGATACTCGCAATTTGCTTGTATGTATTCTTCAAGTGTGAAATGCTCATTGGTACAATGCCAGTTGATATATGCCGAATCGGAAAAGTAAGTGCGCAAGCGCTCGGCATCCTGTTTTAATACTGCGTTCAAAAAATCTTGTATGTTCATAACCGACCTCAAAGTTAGATATTCAATTCCATTTCAATACATTCCCATGCGCCATCCGGCATCATATAGGTTATAACTTTTCCTGTTGGTTGAAAACCGGTGACTTCATAACAATGCCGTGCACGCTTATTATTCGTAAACACTCCCAATGTTATTTTTGAAGCATGCAAAACGGTCTTTGCATATTCTATTGCAAGCTCTACCATTTTCTTTCCGTTTCCCTTTCCTCTGCTTTCAGGCGAAAGTATAATAAACCCGAAGCGTACAAGTGTTTTATCGTCTTTATTTGGGTATCGGATAAACAAATGACCGATTACGCTGCATCCGTCAATGGCACAAAGAGGAATGATAGGCTGTGTACCGTTCATCGAACCATAGTATTCATTTAACTCATTGCCATTCAGTGGAAACCGCCCTATTCTGTCGGCAGACCATTGATAAAGCTGCTTTGTATCTTTAATCCAGCTGCAAATGATTTTGGAATCTTGTGTTTCATATTTTCTTAATACCATGATCGCCTCAATAATATTTTTTTATAAACGAGACAACGGATTCTTCTTATTTCACCGCGTGCGTTGCAATGAATGACGGGATATGCAATTCGTGCAAGCGTCCTTCTCCGTTCGTGTCTTCGTATATATCGGTGAGCGTGAAACCTGCGCGCAGCTGTCCGCCGATTTGTTCGCTTACTGTATGAGAAAATTGCCAACCGCTGTCCGCTTCTTCAAGCTGTTTGCGGTGCGATTCGTAAACGAGCGGATTAAACGGAAGTACGTTGATAATTTTCTCTTCTTTTTGATCGACAATATAATTGATACCGGTATCAAGTCCGCACAGTAACACGCCGCCTTTTTTGAGTATGCGGAAACATTCGGCAAACACCGGTTCAACTTTTTCGATATAGCAATTGCTTACCGGATGGAAAATAATATCGAAGGATGCATCGGCAAAGGGCAGCGGTTTTGACATATCGGCACGTATAATGTTAATTCGGTAACTTTCTCGTTCGGCAACGACCCGCTCAGATTCAAGCTGTTTTTCAGAGTAGTCAAGCACAGTGCATTCCGCTCCGGCTGCGGTAAAAATCGGCATTTGCTGCCCGCCTCCCGACGCAAGCCCTAATAGCTTTTTCCCTTTTAAATCACCGAACCATTCAGGCGGTACCGCTTTTGTCGGCGTCAATACTACAGACCATTGTCCGTTTTGTGCGTTGATATACGTTTCGTGATCAACGGGCTTTCCCCATTCCCAGCCTTCAGTAATCCAACGGTCGATCACCGCCGCATTTGCATCCTGATAATTTTGATGTGTGTTCATAAAATGCTCCCTTCATGTTCCCCAATCTCCATTGAGGCGGAACTCCGTCATTGCTTCTCATAAACAAAACATTTCACTATGTCTAAATTTTTTATGTGAATCGGTTTTTGAACGGGATAGCGCCGTGCTAATATGCTCAGCATTATCTGCATCTGAAATCCATGACCTACAATCACCGCATTTTTGTTTTCCATTAAAGACATCAATGCTTCGATTTCATGCTTGACCTTCTGCTTTGTTCTTTTCTGCCGCGGATTGTTGCAAAACCACTGCACCCGTCCCCAGAATAGCCATCGCCATAGCGAAAGCGGATCATCAGAATTTCGATACGGATAAATCGGTATTTCCGAAAGCTCCGGCAACCGTATCGGTGTTTTATCAGGGAAGAGCAGTGCCGCCGTGTCAATGCTTCTTTTTAAGGTACTCGTATAAAGTTCAAAATGCTCCGGTAATTCATCTCTGATAGACCGAAGCTGTGAAGCGTTGATCTGTTCTATCGGTGCTTCATCATACTCAGCTTGCGCCTGAGCAAAGCCCTTTGCCGTATATTTCTGTTCCCAATTAAAAAGCACGTGTGCATGCCGTATCAACATAAGCATAGGATAAAAATGGTATGGCAACGAGGGGAGAGTGTCAAGCGTAAATAACTAGTAATCCAGGGTAAACGGATCAGGCCATTTTTTTAACATCCCCGCGGAAAAATTGAGACTATTCGACCAGAACTGCCAAGGATGGCAGGGATTCCATACAGCAGCGATGTTTTGTGCACGCACAAAACTCGCCTTCAACTGTTGTA
>ERZ772960.2708-NODE-2708-length-12574-cov-5.343558_pt1 | contig 12574 bp, 9 predicted proteins | sample MGYA00580678_ERZ772960 | MGnify/ENA primary metagenome ERZ772960 (study PRJEB29015, sample SAMEA2737930) | human oral metagenome | biome: human oral; feature: human-associated habitat; material: dental | place: China | collected 2059 ... | reverse complement strand
TTTGAGCGGACGCACGAACCGTGCGTCCCTACATTTCCGGCTCGGCCATATCGGTTTTTAAAATGAGCCATATTGCACGGTAATATGGCCCATATTACGCGGTGAAATCACCCATTTTGCACGACGAAATGGGTGAGATTGGACCGTTATTACCTATAGGCCGGATTCTGATAAGCCGTCTTTTCGGCTGCAGACATCTGCAAAGCGTCGATTTGTCCTTGCGGAATCGGGCGCAGGTAATGGTCTTTCGTGATGGTTCGCGTGATGGTTTGCGGCGTATGGTCGCCCGCCTGAAGGCCGCAAATAGTGTAGGTTGCGGCCTTGGTTGCCCAAGTCTGCGTGCGAACAAGGTCCCACCAACGATATCCTTCACCGAAGAATTCACGGCTACGCTCGTCGAGTAGGTAGTCAATCGTGATGGTTGCAGGCGTTGCAGCCACCATTTTTGCACTATGATCTACAATCTTTTCGCGCTGACGATTATTGTCATACGTCCACTTTCCTGCCCGTGCACGGATCACATTCACAAGGTCTCGTGCCGTATATCCGCTCTCTGTAGTTGCTCCTTTCACTGCAGCTTCGGCGGCGATGAAGTAAAGTTCGGAGAGTTTCAGCACCGGATAAGGACGCGGACTGTCGCCGTTAGGCTTGCCAAGTCCCTTGTCTCCCGTGCGATAGATGCCGTTCTTCCAGTTATTCAGATAGGCGTAGCGACTGATACCATGCGCACCAATCACCCAATCTGCCCGTCCCGGCAGCACACCGCCGCCCACATTGCTGTATCCAGCAGCACTTGTTCCATCGCCTGCAGCGTTTATTGCGCCCTTAATGGGATAGACGATGCTGCCCAAGATGGCATCGTCATCGATGAAGGTCAGCACGGAATCCTCTGCATTGATGGGCAACATGTTGGCGTTATAGGCTACGTTTGCATTGCCGTTTGCATCGGAATTGGCACCCGAAAGCTCCCAATTGCCCCGGAACTGATAGGCAAACGTGCCGTCGAAACGCGAGTCGAACGTCTTTTCCTTAAAGGTTTTGGTCATCACTTCAATTGGAGTTGCCATCTCTTTCCACGGGCGGTCTTTCCCTTGAACGGCCTGTCTTTGCACCGAACGGAACTTGGTCCACTTCACAGGATGGCTGGAAGACTCAAGGAAAGTGTAGTCCCATCGACACATCCAACGGGCAAAATTGCCGGGTGAATTGCCGTTTGCCCAATCGAAATTCGTGCCACCATCGTAGTAATTACTGCTTTGTGTGTGGTCTGCATAAAGCAATATTTCGGCATTACGGTCGTTAGTTCCCACGTTCACTTGATAGAAACTGGGTTGCAAGGTAAAGGCTCCGGGGTTCTTGATTGCCGTGATTGCAATGTCATAAGCCTGCTGGAAATACCACGAAGCCGTGTGTCCATCGGGGTCAGTACGGTCACATTCGGGGTAAGTAGGAATGCCATTGGGGTTTTGGAGCCACCATCCATAGGTGAGATATGCCTTTGACAGCACGAGTCGGGCAGCCGTTTTCGTCACCCCACCCGTTACTCTTCCCTTGTCAGGAAGGTGGGTTATGGCTGTCAGAAGGTCGGGAAAGATGGCCTTGGTGTACACTTCTGGCACCGTATTTCGCTTGGAAGTGCGAACCGAAGCGGTGTTGAATTTCAGCTCACCCGAGCCTAAATCCAACGAAACTCCACCGAAAGTCTGTACCAATTCAAAGTAGTCAAGGGCACGAAAGAAGCGAGCTTCGGAGAGCATTGCCTCACTGACACCGATTGATGCGCCGTTTTCAAGCACGCCACTTGCTGTGTTGATATCGGTGAAAGCCACGTTCCAGAGCACGTCGGCACGGCAGTTTGTGGCGTTGAGTGCGCCTTTTCCCGACATATCGATGGGCAAATCGTTTTCATTTCCACCGTGTCCGTAGGTGTATTCGTCCGTTCCTGTCTCGTTGGCAATGAGCCAATAGCCATTGCCCCAATAGTAACGGAGGTTCGCATAGAGCGAGGTTATGCCCGATTCTACACCGGCTTGCGTTTGAAAATAGCCGGGCGTGTAGGTCTGTCGATTCACTTCGTCCAGCACATTGGAGCATCCTGCGAGCGTAAGTCCCGTTACCAAGATGCCGATTGCGATTGTATTATGATGTTTTTTCATCTTTTCTGTCGTTTAAAAAGTGATGTTTACGCCAAGAAGGAAGTTGCGGGTAGCAGGCGTGTTGAAGCCCACAACGAGCAAATGTGACTTATAGAACGAGCCAACGGCCTGGTTTTCGTTACCGTAGGAGTTGGTTTCCGGGTCCATACCCGACTTATTCGTGTAGGGAGAAAAGAGCACAAAGGGATTCTGAACCGTTGCATAAACGCGGGCTTTCGATATGCCGCAGGCTTTAAGCCAGGGCTGATTGAAGTTGTAACCCAGCGTGATGGTACGCACTTTCAGGTAAGATGCGCTGAAATAACCCAAGGAATTGCCATACTTTGGATTGTTGCTACTCTCGATACCTCCGGGCTTTGGATTATCATTCGTAGGGTTATTCTCTGTCCAATAATCCACTTTAATGTTGCCACGACGCCCACTTAGCATGTTCAAATAGCCCTGTGAGCCATAGATAGTCGATATAAGTTTGCCTCCATGACGATAGGAAGCGACGAGTGAAAGGTCCCAGTTCTTGTAGGAAACACGTGTGTTGAAGCCGCCTTCCCAAGCCGGATCCATCTTTATAATCTGCCTGTCGGCCTCGCCATATGCCCGTTTCGGGGTCACACCATCGGCCTCATACGCTCCGTTATAACGTATTTTTATCATGCCCGCATTGCCTCCCGGCTCTGCAATTCGGCGGATATGCTCTTCATCTTTCTGCCATATTCCGATCTTTTCATAGTCATATACGACGTTAATGGGATATCCGACAAACCACCAATTGCTTTCATCTCGCGTTGCTCCAGAGGCCAGTTCTATCAGCTCGTTCTTGTTGGTATACCAGTTAAGTCCGGCTTCCCACGTCCAACCCTCCTTGTTATTGAGGATTGTTCCATTGAGAGATAGTTCAAAACCGCGGTTGCGTGTCTTGCCCACATTGGCCATATAGCTGTTCACACCCGTTGTTGAAGGCAGGTTAACCCCCATTAATAAGTCCTCTGTATTCTGCACATAATACTCCAATGTTCCGCTTAATCGCCCCTTCAGCAGCGTAAAGTCCACGCCGAAGTTCCATGTTTTGGAATACTCCCAGCCCAAAGCTGCGTTGGGAAGTGAACTGACATAAGTGCCCACGGCATAGCTTTCACCGAAGTTATATGGGCGCGTACTGAGCGTTCCCATAGTGGAATAAGGGTTCACAGACTGGTTGGAAGTCTCGCCATAGCCCAGACGTAGCTTCAAAGTCTCAAGCCATTTGATATCTTGCATGAACGTTTCTCGGGCCATATTCCAGCCCAATGACACCGCAGGATAGGTGTGCCACTGGTGTCCTTTGGCCAAACGTGACGATGCATCCGAACGGAATGCCACGCTAAGCATATACTTATTGTCGTAGTTATACATCAAACGGCCCATCACCGACACCAATCCACTCTTGTAATAGGCCTGTTGTGAGGGGTCTATCGTAACGTTCTGGGCCTGTCCGATGTTGTAGAATTGGAAGCCGGCCGGCACCTTTAAGCCATACATATAGGTCTGTTTGAAAACGGTTTGCTCTGCCGAATAGAGCCCGACAGCGTTGATGGTGTGCTTTCCCCAACTCTTATCGTAGTTCAAAGTGTTCTCAATCGCCCAGTTGGTCGTGGTGTTTTCGCGCGAAGTTGCGTGCGAATCGGCATTCGGAGTGTCTGAGAATACGCCCGTACCCACGTAGTTTCCGTAGTCGCTATGGCGGTAGTTAAGTCCTAAGTTGATGCGGTATTTCAACCCATCTATGCCGGGTATCTTCACTTCTCCATAGAAATTGTTATATGCACCATAGGCTTTTGTCTGGTCTTTGAAATTATCTCCCAAGCCTTCGATGCTCTTCTTGGCATACACCCACTGCGTATCACTGGCCATGTTCACGCGTTCTTTCAGCGTTCCGTCGGCTCTGTAGGGGTTCGTAATGGGCGTCGCACTGAGCGTATTGTAGAGTCCCAACGACCCACCATTGGTGATACTGTAGTTGGCATTGGTGCTGAAGCCCACCTTGACATACTTCCCTATCTCCTGATCGATGGCGGCATGCAACGCATAACGATTGAAGTTCTGCGTCGGAATGACTGCTTCATCGCGGAAATATGATAGACCAAAGTTGTAACTTCCATGTGAAGAGCCACCCGAAACACCGATGTCTTGATTGGTTGTCAGGCCGTTTTTGAACAGCAATTTCTGCCAATCCGTGTCCACACTTCCGGCTTCTCCCCACGCAATCTCGTCCGTTCCGTATTGGTATTTATTGGCATATCGGCGCAATTCCGTGAACGCTTCGGCGTTCATCATGGGGTAACGGTGGAACAACGTCTTCATGCCTACGTAGCCATTGTACGTTACTGTGGGCTTTTGATCTTGATAACCCTTGTATGTTGTGATGATAATTACACCGTTGGCACCGCGCGATCCGTAGATAGCCGTAGCCGAAGCGTCTTTCAAAATGTCCATCGATTTGATATTGTTCGGGTCGATGTCATTGATACTTCCGGCAAAAGGAACCCCGTCAAGCACCACAAATGGGTCGTTACTTGCCGTTAATGAACGCGTACCGCGAATGCGAATCTGCATCGAAGCGCCCGGTTTTGAAGACGCTTGCATCATTTGTACGCCCGCAATACGGCCCTGCAAGGCATTCGAAATGTCGCTTCCGGGCACCTCACGCACAAGGTCTCCCCTCACATTGGCTACCGAACCGGTGACTGCTTCACGCCGTTGTGTGCCGTAACCAATGACAACTACCTCGTTTAGGTTGCGGCCCTGCTCTTTCAAAGTCACGTTGAACGTGGCGTTGTTCCCCACGGATAGCTCCTGCTCATCATAGCCGATGTAGGAGAAAACGAGTGTTGCTCCGGGCCGAACCGACAGTGTGAAGTGGCCGTCGAGGTCGGTAACGGCTCCATTCGACGTTCCTTTTTCCTTCACGGTTGCCCCGATCAGTGGTCCCATGGCATCGCTAACGGTGCCCGATACCTTTCGAACTTGTTGCACAACCGACGTGTTTTGCACCGCCGGGAGTGCCGAAACCTGCTGCATTGCCAATGTCCCGGCGACGGAACACAGCACGATGAGCAAGGTTGATGGTTTGATGTTTAGGTTCATAACAGTGTTTTTTGAGAAATGAATACGTTGTTTTTAGTTTGTTTTTTAAGCGATGATAGAGCGGAATACCCTGCACGGTGGCAGCTATTCCATGTCCTTTCGGACTCAGGAAGTAATGTGTCTCGTGTTGGTTTTAATTGCGTTTAGGTTATTGTTCAGGCTACAAATATAAAGAAAATCATGATATGTTCATCATTTCCGGCCGATATTTTTTTCTTTCCACGCTGTTTTTTCGCTCATCGAAGACCAAGTTGCGAACGACCCTCCCTTGTGTTGAAATCACATCATGCAGGATTGGTTGGGCGGACGCACGGCCCATGCGTCCCTACATGCAGCCAAATGGCTATCAACAACTTACGCCTTGCGTTCCAATCGCAGCCATTTTGCACGCTAAAATGGATGATTTCATCGCATAAAATGAGTGAGATTGCACGACGAAATGGCTGAAATTAGATTGTTGAACGGCCGCAATAGGCATGTAGGGATTTTGACTTTGAAGTTTGAACATTGAATTTTAACCTTTGAGATTTTGAACTTTGAACTTTATGATTAGCTGAATGATAAAATGGATTGTTGACAAGAGGCATGTAGGGACGCACGGCTCGTGCGTCCGCGCAAGGGAATTGAAAAACAAATCGGTCTTTGGAGCGTCCACCCCCATGGGACAAGGCCCCCGTTCCAGTTGACTTCGCCGAGAAATCCTGAAAATCTATCCAAATCTTCCAAATCATTTTATACATCAATATTTGTTTGATTTGTATCGATTTGCAGGATTTCTGCCCGCAGGGCACTCCTTTTCCCTGCCATTTATATAGGATTGTTTGAGCGGACGCACGGACCGTGCGTCCCTACATGCCTCTTGCTTGCAAATCATCTTAATAAAAGGACTAATCCTAAAGGTCAATATTCAAAGTTCAAACTTCAAAGTTAAGGTCCCTACAAGCGCGCAAACAATCAACTTGTTTGCCCGTTTACGCGCCAACTGTCAACTGAATTCTTTCTCATTGAACTTCTATCGGGCCACTTTCTGCCTGCGAACGAACACCAACCTGAGCAACACAAAGTTGATGGGAACGGCTATCAGCATCACGAGAACAGGCGAAAGCCACTTGCCCGCGCCCAACCAAAGGAAAAGGTTGAACAATCCTATCTCCAAAAGATAGTTCAGCAGGTGGCTACCGGCAAAGCCTGCGGCGTTGCCCTTCGTGGGTTTGCCTTTGAAAGTGAAGTAGGTGGTGAGTCCGTAATTGCAAACCAAGCCCACGACATAGCCGGCCGTATAGGCAAGGTTGGCCTCGGCGACGAGCAGACACAGGCAATAGATGCCGTAATGAATGGCCGAACAGATCGTTCCGGTGATGCCGAAACGGAACAATCGCCAGAAGTCTTTCTGCCAACGCAGCCAAAGTCGTTTGATAAAAGCGGTCATTCGGGCTTGCTACTTCAATATCTCACTGATGTTATAAAGCGGGCGTTGCTTCACTTCCTCATAGATTTTGCCGATGTAAAGGCCCACGGCTCCGATCGAAACCATCAGCATTCCGCCGACAAGCCACACGCTGAGTATGAGCGAAGCCCAGCCAGCTACCTCCGTATGACTGATGAAAGCATGAATGACATAGGCCAGAATACCGAGGCTGATCAGCAGGAACACGAGGCCAAGATAAATCACATAGTAAATCGGTTTCACCGAGAACGACGTGATACCGTCAAGGGCCAAGCCAAGCATCTTGCGCAAAGTGTATTTTGAATGACCTGCTTCGCGCTCGCTGATGGGGTCGTCTACGGTTGTTGAACGGAGTCCGATGAGTGGGATAAGACTGCGAAGATAGAGGTTACGTTCCTTATATCCCGACAGCATCTCCAAGGCCCGGCGACTCAACAGTCGGAAGTCGGCATGATTAAAGATGCTGTTCACACCCATTTTCTCCTGCAGATGGTAGAACGCTTGCGCCGACATTCGCTTGAGTAACGGGTCGGCCTTGCGCGAAACCTTCACGCCATAGACGATGTCATTGCCTGCCATGAAGTCGTCAACCATCTGCGGAATGCATGTCAGATAGTCGTCTTGCAGGTCGGCATCGAGCGTGATTACGGCGTCGGCCCAGTCTTTTGCCGTCATCATTCCGGCCATGATGGCGTTCTGGTGGCCCACGTTGTGCGCCAAGTTGATGCCCCGGATACGCGGATTTCGGGCATGTAGCCGGGTGATAATCTCCCATGTGCGGTCGCGACTGCCGTCGTTGACGAAGACAATCAACGAGTCTTCCGCGATTTTCCCTTGGCGAATAAGGTCTTCAAAGAGTGCCGTGAGCCGGTCGGCCGACTGTTCCAACACCTCTTCTTCATTGTAGCAGGGAGAGACTGTGGCAAGTTTTATCATACGGATTTCTTCTGTCGGTTGACAAATTCCATGAATGTGACGAACGCACGCCCGCCGTTTTTCATGGCTTTGATAAAGCGGTCGAGTCGCTGTTCGAGTGCTTTCCCGCTGTGATTCTTGATGATGAACGGCATTTTGAACTCGGGATGGCGCTTCAAATCATAGAATTCCCAAGGGTGGAAATAGGTAACGAAGTAGCCATCGTGGCGCAACACTTGGCGAACCAAGCTGCGATAGAGCCATTCGGGGAAGTTATGAAGGGCCAACCAAAAGAGAGGTATGCGCAAATGTGGGCTGACACTGGCCGGAATCTCCATGACGGGGCCACGCATGAACCATGTCCTTGGCGTCGTGAGGTGCATATATCGGCCGGGAATAAAGGCCGGGTTCAGCGATGAATTGTAGAGGAATCCGGCCTGTTCGATGTCGTTATCCGACACAGGGAACATGCGGGGCTGCCGGTATCCCGCCACTTTCACGCCCGAAACCCGCTCAACAATCTCCTTTGAACGAAACACATCGTCTGCCTTCGGCCGCCAATGATCAACGCCGTGGCAGGCAATCTCGTGCCCTTCGGCCTTGATACGCGCCATGATTTCGGGTGCTTGTTCGGCAAAGTTTCCTGTACAAAAGAACGTAGCCCGCACGCCGTTGGCCTTCAATATATCGAGAATCCGAGTGGTTCCTTCAACAGAAACGCGCATTCCTTCTTCGAGTGAGAAGTCTACACCATGCTCGCGAGGCACGTCAAACTCCTCGGTGTCAAAACTCAACAATATCATATCATTCCCGTTTTTTACTGTTCTTAAATGCCTGTTTTGATGCTTCAAAAGGCTTTTTCCATGCGCCTTGTTCTTCGGCCTCCATCGTTTTGGATCCCGATTTGGGCCCCGATGCAATGCGATGTTGCCTTGTTCGTGCCCTATCGCCTAGTTGACAGTGCACCATTCGGCCGAATTTTCATCAATCACAAGGCAAAAGTAGTAATAAACTCCGATAAAACCATGACTTTGAACGGATTATTTTGCGGCATGAAAGAACCCACCCCGACCCTTATTTTGGGCCACGAAGTTTTTTTATCGGACCGAAACAAGAGCGGAAAAGAATATAATTCGTATATTTGCAAACATGAACGGAAATGAAAAAATCACGGTTGTCATCAACACCTACAATGCGGAACGACACCTGAATGCCTGTCTTGAAGCGGTGAAAGGCTTTGACGAGGTGCTCATCTGCGACATGGAGAGCACCGATCGCACGCTCGACATCGCGCATTCCCACGGTTGCAAGGTTGTCACCTTCCCCAAAGGCGAACACCGCATTGTTGAACCGGCCCGCCAATTTACCATCGACAGGGCAGAAAATCCGTGGGTGCTGGTGGTCGATGCCGACGAGATTGTGCCCTGCGCCCTGCGCCATTATCTCTATGAAGCTATTCAAAAGCCGAACGATTTCGCCGCGATTGCCATTCCACGCAAGAACTATTTCATGGGAAGAATGATGCACAGCAGCTACCCCGACTATGTGCTTCGGTTCTTGAAACGCGAGCGTTGTCACTGGCCGCCCGTCATTCACGCCTCACCGGAGGTAAACGGGCGAGTCATAAAGATACCTTCTGCGAGGCAAGACCTTGCCTTTGAGCACCTTGCCAACGACACCGTGGCCGACATCATTGCGAAAAACAACACCTATTCTGACTATGAAGTGCCCCGCCGACGCAAGAAAAATCATGGCATTATGGCCTTACTTTGCCGCCCAGCCTTCCGCTTTTTCAAGTCCTACTTCCTGAAACGGGGTTGCTTGGACGGCCTTCCGGGATTGATACATGCCGTGCTCGACGCTGGTTATCAGTTCGCCATCGTGGCCAAACTCATCGAAGAAAGGCAGGAAAAACGGCACTCTTCATAAACCTTAACGGCTTCCCCACGTCGCCTTAATCCCTATTGACCATTCATTATGCTGCACGAACAACCGATAACCAACAGGCAACCACCGCTCCGTATCGTCTTTCTCATGTCGCGATTTCTCGACGGTGGGATTGATACCGTGCTGACAGAATACCTGAAACACCTTGCCCAAGACGACCGGTTTCAGCTCACCCTCGCTATTGCAACCGCCATGGGCCACCTCGAAGTCTATGCCCGGGAGGTGCCAAAGTGCGTGAATGTCGTTTATTTCTCGCAGTCGAAAGTCCTCACATACATTCCCCAAAGGCGTGCACTCAAGCAGGCTTCGCCCCTTGCAAAGGCCTTTGACGAACTCGTTATCAATCCTATTCGCCGCTACAAAGCACGAAAAGCGATTGAAAAACTGGCCGCCACGACCGATATTTTCATCGATTTCGACTGCTGTGCTTATTCGTTTCTGCGCCCCATACACGTGAAAAAGATTGCCTTCTTCCACTTCAGTTTCGCACAGTCCATGCAGCAAAACGCGCGAAGAATGCAGCGGATAGGTTGTGAATTAGAGCATTATGACCGGGTCGTGACCATTTCCAAGGCCATGAAAGCAGAGGGATGCCAGTTGTTTCCCCACCTGAAAGCGAAGCTGGATGTGATTTATAACGCGAAAGACCCGGTGCTTATCCAACGGAAAGCGGCCCAAATACCCACCGATGAACGACTCGAGCGACCTTTCATTTTGGCTGTCGAACGATTGGAAGAGTCGCAGAAAGACCTTACGACTTTGCTGCGGGCGTATGCCATGTTGCGCGAGAAATTCGGACGCGAGGAGTGGTTATATATCATCGGGAAAGGTAAATCGGAGGCCAAACTCCGCCAGACTGCTCACGAGTTGGGCATTGATGACCACACGGTCTTCCTTGGTTTCCACGCCAATCCCTATCCGTGGATGCAGCAAAGCAGGCTGCTTGTGCACAGTGCTAAGTTCGAAGGACTGCCGACGGTGCTCGTCGAGGGCCTATTGCTCAACAAGTTAATGGTGGCAACCGACTGCCCTACGGGGCCAAGAGAAATCCTCGACGACGGCAAAGCGGGCCTGCTTGTACCCGTGGGCGACGCAGAAAGCCTTGCCAAAGCGGTCAATCGACTGTTGAGCGACACCCATCTGCAAGCGGAAATCCTTGAAGGTGTGTACCGTCGCGCAGCCGATTTCACTTTTCAAACGGTTGACCATCAACTCAAAAAGCTGTTGGGAAGGTGATGGAGAAAGCCTCCCCCAGCCCCTCCAAAGGAGGGGAGAGCGAGCTAACAGCATTCTCATAGATACAGGTTCTCCCCTTACAAGTTCGCTCTCCCTCCCTTTGGGAGGGCCGGGGTGGGTGTTAGGAGAGTTGGGGGAGGCTCCCTATATATGCAAAGCCTCCTTGAATCGCTTGATAACTTCGGGCTTCCCGGTGTGCTTTCCGGGGTCTTCCGACAGCTTACACGTGTCGTTATAGTAGGGCCAACGCTCGGTTATCTTCGCCCCAACGAGCTTGATGACGATGTTCATCGGCTCAATTCCCTCGAAATCATTGGTGAAATGGGTGCCGATACCGAATGAAGGCAAGCAGAGATTACGGGCATATTGCTGGATTTCGATGGCGCGGTCGGTGTCCAAAGCATTGGAGAACACCACCTGTTTCGACCGGGAATCAATGCCGAATGAACGGTATTTTGCAACGATTTTCTGCAACTGTTCGTAGTCGTTTCCTGAGTCTATGCGCAGTCCTTTGAACAGGTTTGCGAAGTCTTCCGAGAAGTTCAGCGCGAAGATATCCCAGCCAAAGGAGTCGTAAAGATAGGTCCCAAGGGCACCACGGAAGGTATTTCGCCATGCGTTCATGGCCAGATGGTTAGCCATTTGCGGCCCGAACATACCACCGATGGCACAGATGAACTCGTGCGCCATGGTGCCCACGGGCTGCAAATCGTGCAACATGGCGATGTAAACATTACTGGTTCCGACGAATTTCCCCGCCCAATCGTGGCTCAACGCACTGTCTTTCAAGGCTCTGACAGCCGTATCTTCGGCCTCGAAAGAGGCACGGCGACGTGTTCCGAAGTCTGAAAATACGCAGCCGGCAGCCAACAATCGGTCGGCCTTTTCACGTGTTTTCTGATACAACCGCTCATAATTCAACAGCTTCGTTTGGCCTGTCATCATGTAGAAAAGCTCGGAAATCATGGCCAACACCTTTACTTCCAAGAGGATCGTGTCTGACCAACTGCCCTCGAACTCCACGTGCAAGCGACCTTCCTCCTGCCATACTTTCACCCATTCGCGCGAAAACCGATAGCCACGGAGGTATTGAAAGAACCAATGAGGCATGAACGTACAGCGCCGTTTCATGAAGTCTATCTCCTCATCTGTGATGACCACGTCCTCCAAGGCCTCGATTTGGCGGCGCAGTTCGTCGGCAAAGCCATCGGGATAGACCGTGTCGTTGCGGTCGACAAACTGATAACGCACCTGTGCACGGGGATAATTGTCGATGACGGCACAGCACATGGAGAACTTATAAAGGTCGTCGTCGGTGAAATGGTTGATGATTTGTCTCATTGTTTCTACTCCTCTTTTGCCTGCAAATATACGATATTTACCCGAAGTTCGGGAAAAGTTTCCCTTAAAATAACTCCAATTGCCTGCTATTTTCAATGTGCACGGGCAGTGCCTCATGGCCGAACTGATGCGTAAATGGCTGATAGGGCGAGCCGCTCGAACGCATGTAGGGACCTTGACTTTGAACATTGAATTTTGAACTTTGAACTTTATGATTAGTCCTATTAAAAAATGCTTTGCAGGCAAGAGGCATGTAGGGACGCACGGCTCGTGCGTCCGCCCTAATAATCGTGCATTTGTATTTCATTCTCCTTGAGCGGACGCACGGGCCGTGCGTCCCTACATGCCTCTTGTCAACAATCCATTTTATCATTCAGCAAATCATAAAGGTTAAAATTCAAAGTTCAAACTT
>ERZ772960.2702-NODE-2702-length-12597-cov-10.379286_pt1 | contig 12597 bp, 5 predicted proteins | sample MGYA00580678_ERZ772960 | MGnify/ENA primary metagenome ERZ772960 (study PRJEB29015, sample SAMEA2737930) | human oral metagenome | biome: human oral; feature: human-associated habitat; material: dental | place: China | collected 2059 ... | reverse complement strand
GAAAACCTCAAACCTCAAACCTCAAATCTCAAATCAAAGGGGGAGGGAAACCTCAAAGGTCGAATAACAGAGAGGAAAAGGGGGAAAGGGAAAACCTCAAACCTCAAACCTCAAATCTCAAATCAAAGGGGGAGGGAAACCTCAAAGGTCGAATAACAGAGAGGAAAAGGGGGAAAGGGAAAACCTCAAACCTCAAACCTCAAATCTCAAATCAAAGGGGGAGGGAAACCTCAAAGGTCGAACAACAGAGAGGAAAAGGGGGAAAGGGAAACCTCAAACCTCAAACCTCAAATCTCAAATCAAAGATATGGTGAAGAAAAAGAAAACGAAGGTTGTCATGCCGGCAGGCCTGACCAACCTGACGCACAGTGTGCAGAGAGGAAATGTAAATGCACCTGCGGCAGAGATAGAACCGCAAGATACGGACGAACAGGACGAACTGTCCGTGCAGGAAGACGTCGCACTACCGGAAACAGAAGACGACGGCCGGCACTCATCCGCCCCGGCAGAGCCGGAACGGCAGCCGACGGACTACGAGTACGAACGCAGTACCGCCCGGCAGACACCACAGACCAGCCGGTTCGGACACGTCAGCCCCAAGCAGGAGGCTTCCGACAGAAAGAACCGCACGGCACCCGCCGCAAAGAAGCTCCCCAAGGCAGAGGGCAGGCAGCTCGCCCGCGAATATTCCCTGGCGAAGGACAGCGGTGAAGACAGCTGGCAGATCTTCCTCGACCTGGCACGCGACTACAAGGCACGCGACTCCCGACTGGCAACCGTCTACATCGATTCCGACCTCAAGGGTGTCCTCGACCGCCTCAAGTCGGCCACAAGCGTCAAGCTGCCCTCCACGGCACTGCTCAGTGCCATCGTCGCCCGCTTCGTCTTCGAACACGAGAAAGACATCAAGAACGCCATCTTCGGAGAAAGCCTGCTGTAAGGGAAGGCCTCCCGAAAAGAAAGCCTCCCCAAGCCGTCTGAGAAGCAACAGCCTTCCCAGCCCCCTCCAGCGGAGGGGATTCGCCGCACGGAAGTAGCGGGGCGGTAACGCCTGTTACCGCCTATCCACGCTTATCCGCACCTGCACATCCCCCGCTGAGGGGGTTTGTGGAGTCCCCTCCCTCAATGCACCTTCTTCCGCTTCCCGCTGAACTCCGTGAAGTCCACCCGGATGATCTCCACCCGGTGGAAGCTCTTGTGCGCATATTTGTCGCCGATTTCCTTGAAGTCGGCCGACAGCTTGTCGATAAGCAGGTGCAGGGCTCGCATCTTCTCTTCGTCGCTGAGGTGGATGTGCGCCTCGCCGAAGAAAATCGCACTCTCATACTCCGTCGTGAAATTTCGGGGCAGCAGATGCACGTTGCCGATGATGCAGAGCGACACCTTCGGGTTCTGCTCGATGGCCACCAGCTTGCGACCCGCCGGCGCACAGTGGATGTAGACACTGTGGGCGCCGTCCCACACGAAATTCACGGGAATGCCATAGCCGCCCCCTTCCGATACCATGCTCAGCACGCCATACTCGCCCTCGCGCAGCAGCTCCAGGGCACGTGCCTCGTCCAGCAGACGATCCTGTCTGCGGACGCGTTCATTCACATATTTCATTTTGTTCATCATTTTATGGAAAACACAAATCACCGATGGGCAGGCGCGCTCGTGTGCGGTTGCGAAAAAAGACGACAAACAGACAGCCGTACCTTTCCGTCTTCAGTCTTCCCATCAACACAAAAAAAGAACCTTGACTGATTCACATCACCCAAGGTTTAAATACTAAAACTAAATTAACCACTAAAAAAACTTGATGCAAAGATAAAGGGTTTTCCTGAAAAAAGCGAATATTGAACAGGACTTTTTTTGTATCCAACGATTTCTTTAACTTTTATTAGGTTACAGACTGTCAATTTTATCGACAAAGACGTTAATTTAATAGAATCCAAGTCTCTGGACCAACAGGGAAATGTCAGTAGAAACCGAAAATCCATGTTATGCAGAACGAAAAGAAATGACATTTCCCATACAGAATGTATCCGATTATCCAACAGAATTTCCCGAAATACACACGCTTCCCAGCAGACGGGTCAGCCGCCCATCACATTTCCGCAGCCCATCCGCCCACAACCGCCCCCGCTTCCTGCCTCTCCGATTTTCATACAACAGCACAGGAAAGCCGCCCGCTGCAACGACCCGACACCATCCCCCGGTATTCCTACGGACAGGTGTCCCGCCACACACACAGCAGAAACAAGACGGGGCATCACGGATTTGGAGTGATGGGGGCTGTCTCGTGAGCTGATGACCTTGATGAAACATCACACAGAGGCAGGGAGTGAATGAAGGCAAAATCCTATTACGGAGGCACCGACGGTGCTTGCAGCAGAGGCCATCTGAGAGCTTTACCGGAGCATTCGTCAGTGAGAATCATGAATGGCGTTTGCCACGAAAATAAAAGAACCCCGTCCCCCTCTGTCACTCTTTTTTTACCGCCGGTACCTCCGGGATAGTTTTCTTCCTTTCTTTTCTCCACTTCTCAGTGTCCCGCATTATGTAACAGGCTTGCTTGACCACTCCCTGTCCCAGAAGAAGCGCAAGATGTACCTACCGCTCTACATCCCCCAGACACCGTCCGACCGGCGCAGGCCGTCTCCGTCCCCGCCTCCCGGCAAACGCAGCCTGTAACAGCACAGGAACGGGCAGACCGGCGCAGACCCGCCATGAGACACCCGCAAGGCATTCCCGTCCTGCCCCCGGACACCCCAAAGGAAACTCCGGGAGACGAACCCTGCAGCAACGACAAGAAGGGAACTTATATAGTAGTCGGCTATATATAAGGTATACAAGGAGCGGAGAAACACGCACGCAAAAAGGGGCAGGTTTCCTGCCGCCAGACGGCCGACAAAAAGGGAACATATCAGGAGAAAGGTTTGTAGTCGTGTAAACCGTTGATAATCAGCATCCATGTCGGAGCGCACAGCAGCTAACTGCGACAAAAAAGTGACAAGTTTAGCGTTTGGCTCAATCAAAAATCAAGCATAAAGCAGACAAATCATTGTGAATAAGCGGATTATGCGGAAGAAACATCAGGACGACCCATCCGTATGTTCCTGATTTGTCGCCCTGCGTTCGGGCAGAAAAGGAAGGCAAACGGACGAGGAAAAAACAGATGGAATACGGGCCGTGCGACAGATAGGGAAGTAAAAACTCAACGCCCTTTCCCGTCTCTGGAAAGACAGACCGGGAACAGCCGGAAGCCGTCTCCGGACAGACAGCCGGGTGCATCCGCCATCATACGTCCTACGGACGACCCGCATCCGCCGCCGCTCCCGGCCTCGGATCGGATCCTGTCGGATAAAACCTAAACCGCTGTATCCGTGCAGGATACGGATGTCCTAAGCCGGCTCTTCCCTGTACTTTTCTCCGGTTCAAGATGCCTTGCCGGACAGGAGGAAGACAACCGCAGAATCCCTGTCCGCAAACAAGGAAGACACCCCCGGAAGCGAAGTGCGACAAAAAGGGAGGTTCGCCCCAAAACTTTTGTTTAAAATCATCTTACCCCGAAGGAAAATCCTGTTTTCTTTCCGAACACAAAACTTCTTCTCAAGTTAGAATATCGTTATATAATCTTTATTAGATATTAGTAGGGGATCCGCAACCTGCTGTCAACCAATCTGCTGCAACCCTGTCAGACGACAGGAAGGGAACATGGCGGCGACAGACAGGGAAGAGGCGTGCGACAGATAGGGAAGGGGACAGCGACAGATGAGGAACTGTTCCGTCTGCCTGTCCGACAAGTTGGGAGGATGGGTGCGACAGATGGGGAGGAACTCTGTCGTTTCGTTGAAATATCATGACAAAACTGCTTGTTTCCTCTCATTTCTCCTTTGTCTATGCTGTGTGGACGGGGGAGGATAGGGGAGAATCCGGCCGGATTCTCCGACTTCTTCAAGGTTTGATTTTTGTGAATAACCATCATATTGTCAGTAGCTTGTATTCCATGCCGAGAAAGACTGTCCGACAAAAAGGGAAGTTCTGCAGTGTCGGAAGCAGCCTCCTTTAACGACAAATAGGGAAAATATTGAAAATAAATTACATGAATCCCTTCCCGTAGCCCCCCTATTCCCTCACCGGATCTCCCTCTTCCCCTCCTGAAAGTCCCCCTTCTTCCTTCACCGGATCCCCTCTTCTCTTCCTGAAAGTTCCCTTTCTTCCCTCACCGGATCCCCTCTTCCCTTCCTGAAAGTCCCCCTTATTCCCTCACCGGATCTCCTCTTCCCTTCCTGAAAGTCCCCCTTATTCCCTCACCGGATCTCCTCTTCCCTTCCTGAAAGTCCCCCTTCTTCCCTCACCAGAATCCGCCTCTCTTCCCCCTGGAGTCCCCTGAGCCTCTTTCCCGTCCTCGCCTTTTCCGTTCCCTTTCTTCCTTCCGGCTTCCCTCTGTCTCCTCTGCTTTCTGTCCTCCGGAAAGGCCGCCTTTTTTCCAGCCGATGCCTGTCCGTATTCCAGCCAACGCCCTCTTGCCGTCCAACCAAGCACCGTTTGCATTGCAACCAAGCACCTTTTGCCGCCCAATCAACGCCCTTTTGCACCGTCTTTATAACCTCCTGTCAATCAGACGGTCTATACCTGGATCCGTTTTACCTTTCTTGTGGGTCTTCAGGAATTTGGAGTGTTGAGATTTGTCCAGTGAGCTGATACCTTTGATGGAATACCACACAGAGGCAGGGAGTGGACGGAGGTAAGAACCCTGTTACGGAGGCGCTGCCGGTGCATGGAGCAACGGAAGCCTTCTGGGAGTTTTACCATGGCATCTGTCGGTGAGAGTCATGAATGGCGTTTGTCACGAAAATAAAAGAACCCCGTACATTACCTCTCTGTCGCTCTTCTGTACCGCCGGAACCTCCATGCTGTTTTTCTTCCTCTCTTTTCTCCGCTTCTCTGTGCTTTCTATGTGACAGGCTTATTTTATCACTTCCTATTCCGGAAGGACCTTTTTTTGTCTGCTGTTATTGGAATGTTTTTACGGCTTGTTCTGAAAATCCCGCATGGGTCTGTCGCTGACAGGGGATCTTGTCAGCTCTTTCTGTCTGCCCGCTTTTTTATGCAGCACCTCCGGCTGTCTCTTTCAGTCGAAAGCGTGTCCCATCGCAAAGTAGGGACTGACGTCCCCGGCCCTCCGGAAGACCGTCTGTCCCCACTTCATCCGTCATGGGAACTTTCGACGCACCTTCTCGAAAAACAGTCGGTTTTTCAAAGGTGTGTCGAAACACAGGATTCAGAATGCTCAAAGGCAGGAAAAGATTCTATATTGTACAATAATGTCCTTGTTTTCTTGGAGCTATGGCATGAATTTCTTAATTTTGTAGTTGATACTTTTAACAGTGAATGAAACGAAATCTACACATGAAAGCGTTTGACCGGATTTAATCCGTATTGTCAGAAAAGCAGGTGTCAGGTAAATGGTTGGCTGCTCAAGTGGGGCATACAGAGAACACTGAGCCGCGCTGGTGCTCAAATAAAGTACAGCCTTCTCTTGGCAATCCTGACAGGATTGCCAGAGCGCTGGAAGTAGATATTCGTGATCTGTTAAGACCCGCATCCAACAAGTAGAAATGCTATGGGGAAATTCAATGAAGCAACCAGGGTGCAGATGCCGGCAATGGTGCACCTGACTCGTTTAGGATATAAGTATTGGGGGAGAATTTATGAAAATGAAGCAGGAACGGTCTATGATCCTGACACCAATATTTTATTGGATGTTTTCAAGGAGCGATTCGAAAGGCTCAATCCAGAACATGCAGGCGAATGTGAGCAGGTATTGAAGGATATCCGCAGAGAACTCAATGACGATGATCTGGGTCGAGGATTTTATCATCGTCTTAAAGCGATGTCTCCTGTTAGGCTGATAGATTTTGACTATCCCGGCAATAATGCGTTCCATTTTACCGCAGAGTTTACCTGTAAGAACGGGCAGGATGAGTTCCGTCCCGATATAACGCTGTTTGTCAATGGGCTTCCCCTCAGTTTCATTGAGGTGAAAAAGCCGAATAACCATGGCGGGATGGTTGCTGAAAGTATGCGAATGAACAAGGAGCGTTTCCCTAACAAGAAGTTCCGCAGGTTCATCAACATCACCCAGCTCATGATTTTCTCCAATAATATGGAGTATGATACCTTAGACGGCATTGTACCTGTTGAAGGGGCTTTCTATTGCACCGGTGCAAGAGGGTCTGCCGCTTTCAACTGTTTCAGGGAAGAAAATCCTATGGGCTTGAAAGTAGCCCCTTTCCATGCAGAATACCCGTATTCAGAGGCTGATGCGGAAGAGGAAAAGAAGATATTGGCTGATTACAACAATCAGGTAATACACACCAGTCCAGAGTATCAAAGCAATTTAAGCCCTTACACTCCCACCAACCGCATCTTGACTTCAATGTGCAGTCCGGAACGTTTGCTCTATATCCTGAAATACGGTATTGCATACGTCCGCATGGAGCGTGAAGTTGATGGTAAGATAGAAACGACCGATCAGAAGCACATTATGCGTTATCAGCAGCTGTTTGCTGCATGGGCCGTTGAACGCAGACTTTCGGAGGGTGTCAGATCGGGACTGGTCTGGCATACGCAAGGTAGCGGCAAGACAGCCCTCGCTTTCCATCTCACCTACATACTCAGTGATTATTTTGCAAGGCAGAATAAGGTTGCAAAGTTTTATTTTATCGTAGATCGCCTTGACTTGCTGGAACAGGCGACACAAGAGTTCGAAGCGCGGGGACTCGTCGTATCTACTGCCAATACGCGAAAGGAGCTGATGGAACAGTTCCGTACGAATCAGGCCCGGCAAGGTGCGAGTGGAAAGGCTGAAATAACCGTTGTCAATATTCAGCGTTTTGAGAAGGACAATGAGAAGGTGGAACTTAATTCTTATGCTGCGGATCTTCAGCGTATCTTTATCCTTGACGAAGCGCACAGAGGGTATAGGCCAGGCGGTTGTTTTCTTGCCAATCTGTTTGATGCAGACCAGAACTCCATTAAGATAGCTCTCACAGGTACACCGCTGCTGGGCGAAGAACGTGCTTCATGCAAGGTGTTTGGAAATTATCTGCACACTTATTATTATGACCGTTCAATAGCCGATGGTTATACGCTTAAGATCATCCGCGAGGATATTGAAACGTCTTACCGGGAGAAGCTCACTGAAGTGCATGAAAAACTTGAGACTTTAGTTGAGAAAAAAGACATTAAGAAGGCCGAGATCATAGAGCATGACAATTATGTCGATGAACTGCTGCGTTATATCATCAATGATCTGGTTAAATTCCGCAAGGTCCAGGGAGATGAAACCTTGGGAGGAATGATTATCTGCGAGACCAGCGGTCAGGCGGAAAAACTCTTTGCTCACTTCGATAAGATACAGAAAGAGATCAGCGATAAGCTTCATCTTCGGGCAGGGTTGATACTTCATGATTATGAGGATAAAGAAATCCGCAGGCAGATAGTGAAAGACTTCAAGAAGAATATGACAGTCGATATTCTCATAGTCTTCAATATGCTGCTGACGGGTTTTGATGCCCCGCGCTTAAAGCGGCTTTACTTCGGCCGTAAGCTCAAAGACCACAACCTTCTTCAGGCCATAACGCGGGTAAACCGTCCCTACAGGGATATGCGCTATGGCTTCCTGATTGATTTTGCTGACATCAAACGCAATTTTGATGAAACCAATGAGGCATATCTTCAAGAGTTAAATCGTTTCAATGACGTAAAGGAGACGGGAGAAGGCAATAATACAGAGACATTTGCGCAAGTAATAGAAAGCAAGGACGAGATATTCGAGCAGATGAAGGAAATCAGGCAGGTGCTGTTCGAGTATTCGTATGACAATGCTGAAGATTTCTCTACCGAAATATCAACCGAAGAAGATAAAAAAGTATTGCTTGATCTGAAGCATGCGCTCGTTTCTGCCAAGAACATGGCGAACATAGTCCGTACGTTCGGTGATGACGGCATGAGAGAACGGTTCTCCAAGCTGGAACTGGCCAGACTTCCCGAGCTGCTGTCCGAAGTACAGCACCGCATCAATATCATCAACCAGAAAGAGGCTTTCAAGATGAGCGAAGAAACAAAGCTGCTGATCAATGAAGCCATGCTTGACATAGAATTTGACTTTTCAAAGATCGGAACGGAAGAATTACAGATCATTGGAGGCACAAGGGTGTTAAAGGAAAAATGGCAGCGTGCCATCACGGCTTTTACCGATAATTTCGATCAGGAGGATCCGGAGTTTATCACCCTGAGAGAAGCCTTTGCACAGCGATTTAAGGAACACGGCTTTGTTGTTGATACAGTGGCGAAATTCAACGAAGAGACAAAGGCTCTTGATGATGTGGTGAAACGGCTGCAGGAGATACAGGTAAAGAATAATGCTCTCTTGAAGAAGTATCATGGAGACGCGAAGTTTGCACGTGTGCACAAGCGCATACATGAGGTGAACAAAAGGCGGGAATCCGAACATAAAGCGCCGATGTTCTCTTTCAAGGATGAGGAAATAATGGTTATCTTGAAGATCATCAAGGAAGATATTGACGCAAAGGTGTACGACAAAAATGACATATTGAAAAAAGACTCTTATTTCTCGCGCACAGTGCTGTCGCTGATCAGCGGCTGCCTGTATCAATTTCCGCAAATAAAACCGGAAATGGACGATTATAAGTTCATCAAGGACAGAGTAGCCCGGCAATATCTCAACCAGTACAACGCAACTTACGGACATTCATGACAATGGACATTAGAGAACAGACCATACGTCTTATCGACGAGTTAAAAGCTACCTGTGCCAATTATGGTATGGGTAACGATGGCAACGAGTATAAAATCATAACACAGGTTTTCTTATACAAGTTCCTTAACGACAAGTTCGGGTACGAATTAAAGAATGCCCGCAGCGAAAGCGCCGGGAAGATCAAAGAGGCGGACAAGTGGGAGGTGGCATACGCAGAACTCAATGATAACGAACGAATGTTGTTGCAGAGTTCGTTGAGCGCCGACGTGCCCGTTCTTGAACCTTATCATCTTATCTCAAACCTTTGGAATCAGCAGAGCAAAGGCGACTTCGACACGATCTTCGACAATACAATGACGGATATTGCCGAGAAGAACGCAGATATATTCTCTACACAGACTACCGATAACACGAAGATACCGCTCTTTGAAACGCTGACCAACTTTGTAACGGACACGGCTCATCGTGCGGATTTCGCACGTGCTTTGGTGGATAAGTTGGTTAACTTCTCTTTTGAAGCTGCGTTTGAGAAGCATTATGACTTCTTTGCATCTATCTTTGAATACCTCATAAAAGATTATAACACTGCCGGTGGAGGTAAGTATGCAGAATATTACACGCCACATGCCATCGCTACGATTATGGCACGTCTGCTTGTAGGGGATGACAGCGACTTGCACAGCCAGGAATGCTACGATCCTTCGGCAGGGACAGGAACGCTGCTCATGGCACTCGGCCATCAGATAGGAGAAGAACGCTGTACCATCTTCTCGCAAGATATTTCCCAACGTTCCAATAAGATGCTGAAGCTGAACTTACTGCTCAATGGGCTTGTTTCATCATTAGACTATGCCGTTCAAGGTGATACCCTCGTCGCGCCTTATCACAAGAGCGATGATGGACAAAGCCTGCGCCAGTTTGATTTCGTAGTGAGTAATCCTCCATTTAAGATGGACTTCTCGGGTACACGTGAAAAGATTGCAGCCCAGCCTGCACGTTTCTGGGCCGGCGTTCCCAATATTCCTGCCAAGAAAAAGGAGTCGATGGCTATCTATACCTGTTTCATTCAGCATGTCATCAATTCCCTGAAAGATACCGGCAAGGGAGCCATCGTCATTCCGACAGGCTTCATCACAGCTAAGAATGGTATTGAGAAAAAGATCCTCAAACGCATTGTCGACGAGCATTGGGTGTATGGCTGCGTGTCAATGCCAAGCAATGTGTTTGCCAATACGGGTACGAATGTTTCTGTGTTATTTTTTGATAAGTCTGCATCTACTAAAAAGGTGGTACTTATCGATGCCAGTAAGTTAGGTGAAGAATATAAAGAAGGTAACAATCAAAAGAAGCGATTGCGTGATTTTGAGGTAGAAAAAATTGTTTCCACTTTCCGTGAATGTAAAGCTGTTGATGATTTCTCTGTTTGTGTGTCGTATGACGATATTAAGGAGAAAAACTATTCCCTTTCTGCTGGTCAGTATTTCGATATAAAAATTGAATATGTGGATATCACAGAGGAGGAATTCAATATTCGCATGGCTTCATTCCGCCAGACGCTTACCGAACAGTTTGCTGAAAGCCATAGACTTGAAGAAGAAATCATGCGTCAGCTTGATAGCTTAAAATTTAATGCAAAATAAAGTAAAGGTTATGGTCACGAAAGATGAAGTTCTTGAACTTTTAGGCAGCACAGAGACCTATAGGATAGAACGTACTATTTCTACAGGGGATATGGATAAGTTTCAGGAAGCTATTTGTGCTTTCTCGAATGATCTACCAAATTCTCGAGAAAAGGGTTATCTTATTTTGGGAGTACATGATAATGGAGTCTTATCTGGTCTAAGAGTTGATGATGCCTTGATGAAGAAGATAGCAGGTATTCGTTCTGATGGCAATATCCTCCCCCTGCCAATGATGTCAGTAGAGAGATTTGAATTTACTGAAGGCGATTTGCTTGTTGTAGAGGTGTCGCCCGCTCTTGTTCCACCTGTGCGCTATCGTGGGCGAACCTTTATTCGCATAGGTCCTCGTAGGGATATTGCTACAGAAGCAGAAGAAAGAGTGCTTCTGGAAAAAAGAACATCTTATATGGCTACATTTGATGCTATGCCATGCTTTGGGTCATCGCTTAAGGATATAGACGCACTGTTTGTAAAAAATGAATATCTTCCACAGATAATAGACTCTGACGTTCTTATGGCGGATAAACGGTCTTTACAAGAACAGTTGGCTGCAATTCATCTTTATGACATCGCCAACGATTGTCCGACAAATGCTGCCATTATTCTTTTCGGAAAGAATGCCTCTTTCTTCCTACATGGTTGCTATGTTCAATATGTACATTTTGCTGGAGAGGATACAGGAAGTGAAATCCTTAACGAGAGGCAGATTCGAGGTAGTCTGTGTTCTATACTGCCTAAATTGGAAAGCTTTGTAAAAGATGCTATTGTCACGGCGCGTCCAATGCCTGTGAGCATGCTGCGAGAGCAGATTGTGTTCAATTATCCAGAATTAGCTCTTAGAGAGTTACTAATGAATGCCTGTATGCATCGCGACTATCAGTCCAATATGCCTATCAGGATTTATCAATTCAGTAATCGTATCGAAATACTCAATGCTGGTGGTTTATATGGAGAAGCCCGTCCCGAAAACTTCCCTACGGTCAATGATTATCGTAATCCAATTATCGCTGAGGCTATGCGTGGAATGAAATACGTTAATATGTTTAACCGAGGTGTTCAGCGTGTAAAGAATATGCTAAGAGAAAATGGAAATCCAGAGCCTAAGTTTAATGTGAGTAAAGTCACTGCTTTTGAAGTGATGGTACATCCATCTATGTCACTTAACTTAGTCACTGATGGGGAGAAAGTGACTAAGTCAGCGACTAAGTCAACTGAGACGATGAACGAGGTATTGGCCTTTTGTACACAAGAACGAAGCCTCACTGAGATTATGGCGCATTTGGGGCTGAAGCACCGTAATAATGCTAAAAGTCGATATATTGACCCCTTGATAGAGGGGGGCTTTCTTGAAATGACGATACCAGAAAAGCCTAATAGTAGAAATCAGAAATATGTAAGGGTTTTATCTTAGTCACTTATCTCAGTCGCTAAGAAGTGACTAAGTCGCCCTTTTAGGAATCGCAATTACTAAAACATATATGCATAGGGCAAATCATCAAATCTGTGAAGTACAATTCACAATTTGAAAGAAGTCCTATAAAACGCATAGAGAAAAGAATGAAGAAATATAGACTCGGAGAATTGATAGGGGTGTCGAGAGGAGCAAGCCTTAAGGGTGATTTCTATGCAGCGTCAGGCAAATATATTCGTCTGACTTGTGGTAACTTTGACTATCGCAATAATAGCTTTAAGGAAAACACCTCTAAAGATAATCTCTTTTACATAGGAGAATTCAAAGCTGAATTTTTACTTGAAAAAGGAGATTTGATAACTCCACTTACCGAACAAGCTATAGGCTTGCTCGGTTCTACGGCATGGATCCCTGAAAGTGGGAAGTATATTCAAAGTCAGGATATAGCCAAAATTACCTGTAAAGAAGAACTGCTTGATAAAAAGTTTGCCTATTATCTTATTTCTTCAAATATGGTAAAGCAACAATTAAGTGCGGCAGCCCAACAAACTAAAATCAGGCATACTTCTCCTGATAAAATAAAAGACTGTACCGTATGGCTGCCCTCTTTAGCAGAACAAAGACAGATAGGACAGCTCTTATTTGATATAGACCGTAAAATTGAAATCAATCGTACGATAAATCATAATTTAGAGGCGATGGCAAAGCAACTCTACGACTATTGGTTTCTT
>ERZ772960.2694-NODE-2694-length-12627-cov-13.562838_pt1 | contig 12627 bp, 9 predicted proteins | sample MGYA00580678_ERZ772960 | MGnify/ENA primary metagenome ERZ772960 (study PRJEB29015, sample SAMEA2737930) | human oral metagenome | biome: human oral; feature: human-associated habitat; material: dental | place: China | collected 2059 ... | reverse complement strand
TGCCAAGTTTTACCTCCCGCACGTCGTGTAAAGCCACAAACCGGGTTTTTATGCCGTTGCAGGCGTTGCAATCGTCCAAAACCGGGTTTTTGCACCATTGCAGGCATTGCAATTGCCCAGAATCAGATTCTGGAGGATTTGCACGGTCTGCAATGGCCCAGAATCAGATTCTGGAGGATTTGCATGGTCTGCAATGGCCCGGAATCAGATTCTGGAGGATTTGCATGGTCTGCAATGGCTCAGAATCAGATTCTGGAGGATTTGCACGGTCTGCAATGGCTCAGAATCAGATTCTGGAGGATTTGCATGGTCTGCAATGACTCAGAATCAGATTCTGGAAGAATTGCATGGTCTGCAATGGCTCAGAATCAGATTCTGGAGGATTTGCACGGTCTGCAAATGGCCCGGAATCAGATTCTGGGGTGCCCTGCGCACAAACCTCGGGCTGGAGATGAGTGCCCCCCGCGGCTTGTCGGGGTGGGGCGATGCGACTCCTGTAGATCCCGCTCTCGCCAGACGAAGAACTTGGGCGAAAAGAGGGTCGGGACCGTCTCGCGGATGAAGGGATAGGTGCGCGAACGGCTCTTGGTCTCCTCAGTGAGGAGGAAGCCGTGGCGGTCGATCCCCTCGACGAAGTTCAGCGTGAAGCTGCTGACGAACAGGGCGACGCTGGCGGCACAGAGCGCACCGGCCAGGCGGTTGGGGATGTTGAGCGCGCTCTCGTCTACCCAGTGGTCCATCCATCGACCGGCCAGGCGGACGGTGGCGAAGATGAGGACGAAGGCGCCGATGTAGCTGACGAACGTCACGCTGCCCTCTGACACCCACCCTGCGCTCAGAACGAGCGCGCGCAGCCAGTGGGCCACGCGCGAACAGCAATAGATGACGGCCACGACGGCGCCAAGAACGGCCACTTGACGGACGAATCCGTCGTGCCAGCCCTTGACGAGGCCCCCTCCGACAAGGCCTAAGACCACAATATCCAGCCAGGTCATGCGCGTCCGAGGGCTGCGGGTTACAGCGTCTTCTTGACCTCGATCTCGTCGAACGGCTCGATCATGTCGCCCTCTTGCACATCGTTGTAGTTGTTGATGAAGAGGCCACACTCCTGTCCGGCCACGACCTCCTTCACCTCGTCTTTGAAGCGCTTGAGTGAGGCCAACTCGCCGGTGTGGATCACGATACCGTCACGGATGACGCGCACCTTGTTGGCGCGCTTGATCTTGCCTTCCTTCACGAGGCAGCCGGCCACGGTGCCCACCTTCGAGATCTTGAAGACTTGCAGCACCTCGAGGTTACCGCAGATCTCCTCCCGAATCTCGGGCGAGAGCATGCCCTCCATAGCCGAACGCACCTCCTCGATGGCGTCGTAGATGATGGAGTAGAGGCGGATCTCGACGCCCTCCTTGTCGGCCAACTTGCGGGCGGCCTGTGCTGGGCGCACCTGGAAGCCGATGATGATGGCGCTGGATGAGGCGGCCAGCTCGACGTCGGATTCGGAGATCTGCCCGACGGCTTTGTGGATGACGTTGACCTGAATCTCTTCGGTGGAGAGCTTGATGAGCGTATCGGAGAGCGCCTCGACGGAGCCGTCCACGTCGCCCTTGACGATGAGGTTCAGCTCGTGGAAGTCGCCCAGTGCACGGCGGCGCCCAAGTTCCTCGAGTCCGAAGCGCTTCTGGGTGCGGAGCCCCAGCTCACGCTGCAACTGCTCGCGGCGTGCAGCGATTTCGCGCGCCTCCTGCTCGGTCTCCAAGACGTTGAGCGTGTCGCCCGCCTGTGGCGCACCGTCCAGGCCGAGGATCAGCACCGGCTCCGATGGCCCAGCGCTCTCCACGCGTTGGTTACGCTCGTTGAACATGGCCTTGACACGCCCGTAGTGTGTGCCCGCCAGCACGATGTCGCCTTGGCGCAGCGTCCCGTTGCTCACCAGTACGGTGGCCACATAACCGCGCCCCTTGTCGAGCGACGACTCGATGACGGAGGCCGTGGCGCGACGTTTCGGGTTGGCCTTCAGCTCCAGAAGGTCGGCTTCGAGCAGCACCTTTTCGAGCAAGTCTTGCACGCCGATGCCCTTCTTGGCCGAGATGTCTTGGCTCTGATACTTGCCGCCCCACTCCTCGACGAGGTAATTCATCTGCGAGAGCTTCTCCTTGATCTTGTCCGGATTGGCGCCGGGCTTATCGATCTTATTGATGGCAAAGACGATGGGGACACCGGCCGCGGAGGCGTGGTTGATGGCCTCGACGGTCTGCGGCATGACGTTGTCGTCGGCTGCGACGATGATGATGGCGATGTCCGTCACCTTGGCGCCACGTGCACGCATGGCGGTGAAGGCCTCGTGGCCCGGGGTGTCGAGGAAGGTGATGTGTCGACCGTCGGGCAGGGTCACGCTGTAGGCACCGATGTGCTGCGTGATGCCACCGGCCTCACCGGCGATCACGTTGGCGTTGCGGATGTTGTCCAGCAGCGACGTCTTACCGTGGTCCACGTGGCCCATGACGGTCACGATCGGTGGGCGCGGCACCCAATCCTCGGGGTTGTCCTCCTCTTCCTTAATGGCTTCCGACACCTCGGCGCTGACGTATTCCGTCTTGAAACCGAACTCCTCGGCTACGATGTTGATCGTCTCCGCGTCGAGTCGCTGATTGATGGAGACCATCATACCGATGCTCATGCAGGTGGAGATGACCTCGGAGACGGAGACGTCCATCATGTTGGCCAAGTCGTTGGCGGTGACGAACTCCGTGAGCTTCAGGATCCGGCTTTCGCGTTCTTCGGCGCGCAGCAGTTCCTGCTCGCGGAAGGCCACAGCGTCACGTTTCTCGCGGCGATACTTGGCGCCTTTGCTCTTGGCGCCCTTGCTGGTCAGACGGGCCAGTGTCTCCTTCACCTGACGCTGCACATCGCCCTCGTTCACCTCCGTATGCACGGGGCGTTTGGGGCGCTTGTTATCGTTCGATCGCTTGTTGTCGTTCGACCGTGCACCCGTATTGACGGCGGCGTTGATGTCGATGCGGTCTTTCTTGATGCGCTTACGCTTCTTCTTGGCGTCGGCGGATGCGGCGGCCGATGGGGTGGCGGGGGCATGAGGCGTCGCAGATGTAGCGGGCTTAGCTGGGGTAGCGGAAGCCTGCGGTTGCTGCCGACGACGGTCACGGTTACGCTCGGAGCCCCTGCGCTTGGGGCGCATGGATTGGTTGATGGTGGCGAGGTCGATCTTGCCTGTCACTTTGATGTTCGACTCCAAGCGAGGTGTCTCCAGACGGAACACCTCGTCCTCCTTTTTCTCCGTCGATCCCGTCTGCGCCGTGCTGTCGGCCGATGCTTCCGGTTTGGGCGTTTCGGCGACGGTCGGTGCTGGTTCTGCGGGCGCTTCGGCGATGGGTGCAGGCGCTTCCTGCGTTTGCGCTGTGGGTGCAGAGGCCTCCGCCTTGATCTCTACGGGGGCTGTCCCTTCCTTCGGTTGCTCTACGCTGGGGGCAGGCGCCTCAACGGTTGGAGCGCTTACGGCTGGAGTCTCCGGCTTAGCCTCTCCCTCAGAAGGCGCTGGAGCAGGGGCAGCAGGCTTCGTCTCCGTGTGGTGTGTGGTCGCAGAATGTCCACTGTGTTTACGCCGCCGGGAGTGCGACGATCCGTGTCCGCTCGTTTCGGGTAGATCGATCTTGCCTTTGGTGACGAATTTGGGGAGGATGTCGTCCGGTATCTCGGTCTTGATCACATCCGGTTCCGTCTTGGTGGGTTCCTGAGCTACGGGTTCCGGCTTGGGTTCTGGTTTCACGTGCGTTTCTGTCGGTGCAGCTTTTTCGAGCAGGCGACTTCGTTCGGACTCCGGCAGGTTTTTGCCGAATTCCTTAACGAGCAGGGTGTACTGCTCATCGGGAATGCGGACGTTGGGGTTGCTTTCGACCTCGAAACGCTTCCCGCGCAGATAGTCGACAACCGTCTGCAAGCCGACATTCAAGTCCTTCAATACTTTGTTCAATTTAACAGGCATATCTCTCTTCCTCGTGTAGTTATCTCTGATTTAATCCTCCTCTTTTTCGTCGGTGTCGTCTTCTTGAAACACTTCAGGGGTGTCGTCGTCCGCTTCTTCGTCGGCGTCGTCTTCTTCCGGTTCATCTTCTGTCGGTGTCTCGTCCGGTTCGTCGGTGGATTCAGCGGGCTGTTCGTCGACGGGTTCGGATGCGTCGGTTGCGTCAACGGGCTGTTCGTCGACGGGTTGTTCCTCTTCCGGAGCATAATCGTCGGGTGCCGGTTGAGCTTCGTCTTCAAACTCGGCTGAGAGGACACGCAGCAGGTCGTCCACCGTCTGCTCTTCCAGGTCGGCACGCTCCATGATCTCTTCGGGGGCGAGGGCAAGCACAGCTTTGGCGGTGTTGCAACCGATCTCCTTGAGGGCTTCGATTACCCAAGGCTCCACCTCGTCAGCAAACTCGTCGAGATAGATATCCTCCTCGTCGGCCGTATCGATGTCGCGGAAGACGTCGATGGTGTAGTCCGTAAGCATACTGGCCAGCTTGATGTTGAGTCCGTTCTTACCGATGGCCAGCGAAACCTCTTCAGGGCGCAGGAAGACTTCCGCCTTATGCTCCTCTTCGTCGACGCGGATGGAGGAGACTTTGGCCGGGCTGAGTGCGCGCTGAATATAGAGTGCGGTGTTGGTGGTGTAGTTTACGACGTCGATATTCTCGTTGCGCAGCTCGCGGACGATGCCGCGGATACGTGAGCCCTTCATGCCGACGCAGGCACCGACGGGATCGATGCGTTCGTCGTACGATTCGACGGCGATCTTGGCGCGTTCACCGGGGATGCGTGCGATAGAGCGGATGGTGATCAGGCCGTCGTTGATCTCGGGCACTTCGATTTCGAAGAGGCGCTGCAGGAAGGCCTTGTCGGTACGAGAGAGGTAGATCTTCGTGTTGTTATCCGTCTCTACCCGCTGCACGACGGCGCGTACGGCCTCGCCCTTGCGATAAAAGTCGCCGGGGATTTGCTCCGATTTGGGCAGCAGGAGCTCGTTGCCTTCGTCGTCGAGTAGCAGCACTTCTTTCTTCCATACCTGATAGACGTCGGCCACGACGATGGTGCCGATCAGCTCGCGGTATTTGGCTGTGAGGTTGTCCTTTTGGAGCTCCAGGATCTTCGAGGCCAGCGCCTGTCGGAGGTTGAGGATGGCGCGCCGGCCAAAGTCGGCGAAGTGCACCTCGTCGGTCACTTCTTCACCGATGGTACAGTCGGCGTCGATCTGTTGCGCATCGCGCAGCGAGACCTCCAGATTGGGGTCGCTGACGTGTCCGTTTTCCACCACGGTGCGGTTGCGCCAGATCTCGAAGTCGCCCTTTTCGGGGTTGATGATCACGTCGTAATTCTCGTCCGTGCCGAACATTTTAGCGATCACGTTGCGGAACGACTCTTCGAGCACGTTGATCATCGTCTCCTTGTCGATATTCTTCAGGTCTTTGAACTCCTGAAGGCTGTCTATCATGCTGACTGTTTCCTGTTTCTTGGCCATATTCTCTTGTCTTCTCTCTATTTGAATCGGATTTTACTTTTCGCGTATGCTATCTCATCATATCGGTACGTTTCGTCTTCGTACACGGTGGTCTTGCGACGGGCACCTTCGGGCTTTACCTTTTTGGCTACGGTGAGCGTGACGCCCGTCTCGTCAGCATCCTTGAGCACGCCCGTGCGGAGGGTGCCTTCGCGGGGCTTGAGCTCGATTTCGCTGCCGATATGCTTGCGGTATTGGCGGACGATCTTGAAGGGGCGATCGAGGCCGGCGGAGGTGACCTCCAGCTCGTAATCCTCGGCGTCACGGTCGAGGTGCTGCTCGATATATTGGCTCAGGGCCACGCAATCGTCGATGCTGACGGCCTCGTCGTGGTCAATCTCCACTACGATGGCGTTGTCGGCGCCGATGACGACATCCACAAGGTAGCAAGCCGAGTCGGCCAGGGCGGCTTCAGCCAGACGCATCACTGTATTTCGTTCGATCATTATTGTGCAAAAAGAAAGGGAACCAAAGTGTTCCCCCGTCGTAATTTCGGGGGCAAATATACAATCAATCAGCCTTTTTCTAAGGAAAGGCGTTTTCCAGGCTTTGGCTGGAGAGGTGAAGGCGGATTGGGGGCGTGGCTTAGATGCAGGGCCGGGGCTGACCTTTTCCAAAGATCCCTTTTAAGTACGTTTGCGCCGTTTGAAAACAAAACACCTATAGATATATGAGTGAACTGCATATCATTAATCACCCGATGATCTGCCACAAGTTGACGCGGATCCGGGATGTGAACACGGGTGCGAAGGACTTCCGCGAGTTGCTCCGCGAGATTGCTATGCTGATGGGCTACGAGGTGACGCGCGATCTGCCGCTGACGGAGGTCGAGATCGAGACACCGATGGAGCGCACCGTGGCGTATGAAATCTCGGGCAAGAAGTTGGCTATCGTGCCCATCCTCCGCGCCGGCCTCGGCATGGTGGACGGACTGCTGAGCCTGCTGCCCGTGGCCAAGGTGGGGCACATCGGCCTCTATCGCGATCACGACACGCACCGCCCCGTCTTTTATTACTGCAAGCTGCCGGAGGATATCGACCGCCGTATGGTGATCGTCACCGACCCGATGTTGGCCACCGGTGGTAGTGCCTCGGACGCGATCCGTATGCTCAAAGAGAAGGGCTGCACCAACATCCGCCTCATGTGCCTCGTGGCGGCGCCTGAGGGGGTGGCTTACGTACAGAAGAACCACCCGGACGTGGACATCTACACCGCATCGCTCGACCGCGAATTGAATCCGCAGGCTTACATCCTGCCTGGGCTGGGCGACGCGGGCGACCGCATTTTCGGCACAAAGTAGGCGTCGCCTAATAGCCGTAACGCTAAGCATCCTCTCGACAGGGGCCTCTCTCAAAAAGGTTCGCTGTCGGGAGGATGCGTTTTTTGTGCCCCGATAGAAATGCGGTTTCATGTCGCATGAAACGGCATTTTCGATTGGAAAAACCATTTCATGTCGCATGAAACGGCATTTTCGATTGGAAAAGTCATTTCATGTCGCATGAAACCGCATTTTCGACTGGAAAAGTCATTTCGTGTCACATGAAACGGCATTTTCGATTGGAAAAGCCATTTCGTGTCGCATGACGGGGCATTTCCGATTAGAAAAGCCATTTCATGTCGCATGACGGGGCTTCGAGCATTGTCCCCACCGACTTTTTCGGATGAAAACGACTTCAAACGACGACGGAGGCGGAAGCATGAGGCGCGTTCAGCGTTGCGTGACGATCAGTGCGCGGCGCGTCTTCGAGGTGATGCGAAAACGGTTGTCGGTGCGATGGCCCACGATCCAAAGGATCCGCCCCGAGGCGTCGCAGAGGATCCACGCGGCGGCTTTGCGGAGGAGGCTGAATTTGTGGTCGGAGAAATAGTCGCTCAGCTTCTTGCGACCTGTCATGCCGAAGGGCACAAAGCTGTCGCCAGCGCGCCAACGCCGGAGGGTGAGTGGCAGGGCGATGCGATCGGCGTCGAAGGTGGCCACGTGGGGGCTGCGGCTGATGGTGAACGCCTCGTCGACGATGCGCTCCTCGAGGCTGAGGCGGATGGGCGCGGTGAGTTCGCTGCCCGGAGCGAGGGGGAAGGCGTCTGCGGACACTTCGTCGGCGGGGTATAGGATCAGGTGGAGGCGATCTTTGAGGAGGTGCCATCGGCCGCCGGGGGCGACGAACGAGCGACCGGATTCGCCGCTGAGGGCGCGGGCGATGTCGGCGCACTGTGAGGGTGTGAAGCCATAAGGCGTGAGCAGTTCGAAGAGCATGGCATGCGGGGCGGGCGTGCGGAGGAGGGCGTCGATCGATATGCGGCCGTCGGCGTCGATAAGGTGCGCGCGGTGGCTATCGATGGCGTTGCGATAGATGGCTTCGACGTCCGTGAGATGGCCAGCCATGCGTAGGATGGCGTCCCGGGCCGACGGGTTGAGTCGCTCCATGAGCGGCAGCAGGCGGAGGCGGACGAAGTTGCGCCGATAGATGTCGGAGGCGTTCGAGCTGTCGGTGCGGAAGGGGAGGTGGCGATCGGCAAGCCAGCGGACGATCTGGTGGCGGTCGACCGAGAGCAGCGGCCGGACGATGTGCCCATTGCGGGGCCGCATGCCGCATAGCCCGCTGAGGCCCGTGCCGCGGATGAGGTTGAGGAGGACGGTCTCGACGTTGTCGTCACGGTGATGAGCCACGGCGATGGCCTCAGCCCCCAGCTCGCGGCGGAGCGTCTCGAACCATTCGTAGCGCAAGGTACGGGCAGCCATCTCCGTGGAGACGCCGTTTTGGTGGGCGTAGTCGGCTGTGTCGAAATCGATGCGACGGAAGAGGAGGCCGAGTGCTTCGGCGGTCTGTTGGGCAAAGTCGGCGTCGGCGTCGGACTCGTCGTTGCGCAAGTGGAAGTTGCAATGGGCAGCCACGCAGGGGTAGCCGAGTCGGGTGAGGATGTGCAGCAGGGCGACAGAGTCTGCGCCGCCACTCAGTCCGACGATGACGAGTGCCCCGGGCCGGAGCAGTTGGTGTTGCGCGATGTAGGCTTGGACGGTGGAAAGCATGGGTTGCGAGGTCGTTATGAGGGTAGTCAAGAGGTGGTTATGGGGTAGTCAGAGGGCGTGTGAAGTTGTATGGGGGGCGAATGATGCGCGCGCAAAAATAGATGGGGTGGGAGAGGGGCAATGAAATCAGCGACTTATGTTTGCCCGCACATGGAAAAGAAATACGGTTATTTCAAGCGAGACATCAGTTGGTTGTCATTCAATTATCGCGTCCTCCTGGAGGCCGCAGACGCCACCCTACCCATCTATGAGCGGATCCGCTTCCTCTCCATCTACGCCTCCAACCTGGAGGAGTTCTATGAGATACGCGTGGCCGATCAGCGCGGCGCTATCATGAAAAAGAATTACCGCGCCGACAATTCTGAGAAGGCCGAGGAGACGCTCAACGAGATCACCGCCGAGGTGAACCGTCAGCAGCAGGATTTCTACAGCATCTTCAACGACGGCATCCTGCCCGAGCTGCGTCGCCAGCGCGTTTACCTCTATCAGACGCACGAGCCGCTGCCCTTCCACCGCGACTTTGTTCGCCGCTATTTCGACGAAGAGATCTTCCCCTACCTCTCGCCCGTCACGCTCCATGAGGGCTTCCGCACCTTCATCCGCGACCGCCGGCTCTACCTCATCGCCCGCATCCTCAAGCGCGAGACGCGTGAACCGCTCTATGTGCTGATCAAAATACCGCACTCCAATGTGCCGCGCTTTGTCGCCCTGCCCGAGCATGAGGGCATGCACTACTTCATGTTTGTCGACGACATGATCCGCTACAACCTGCCCGCCATCTTTCCCGGTTATGTACCCGACGGATGCTACGGGATTAAGATCTCGCGCGACGCCGATATCTATGTCGACGAAGAGACGCCGCAGAGCATCCTCCAGTCTATCCGCACGAAGGTGGGCAAGCGGAAGATCGGCGCCCTGAGTCGCTTCATGTACGACCGCGAGATGCCGCCCGATGTGCTGGCCTTCGTGCGACGGTCGTTCCACATCGCGGCCGACGACCTCGTCGTGGGTGGGCGTTACATGAACCTGCAAGACATGATCCGCCTTCCGAACCCCATCGGGGCGGAGCTGGTGCGCACGCCCCCTGCGCCGCTGCGGGTGCCGTATCTCGAGGAGTTGGCGTCCATGTTTCGCGCCGTGGAGCGGGGCGACGTGCTGCTGCATTTCCCCTATCAATCGTTTGACTATCTGCTGCGCTTCCTCATGGAGGCGTCGTTCGATCCGGACGTGGAGGAGATCAAGATCACGCAGTATCGCGTGGCGGAAAACTCGGCCGTGATCCACTCCCTCATCGGTGCCGCGCGTAATGGCAAACGTGTGACGGTCTTCGTGGAGCTTAAGGCGCGCTTCGATGAGGAGAACAACATGAGCACGGCCGAAGAGATGCGTCAGGCGGGGATCAAGATCATCTACAGCATACCCGGGCTGAAGGTGCACGCCAAGGTGGCCGTCGTCTTACGTCGTGGCGAGGCCGCTGACTTTGCCTGCCTCAGCACGGGCAACTTCAACGAGAAGACGGCCAAGGGCTACTCCGACATGGCCCTCCTGACCTGCGACAAAGCCATCGTGGGCGACGTCTGCCGTGTCTTTGAGGTCTTAGAGGGGCGCCTCGCGGAGCCACACTTCGACCGCCTATTGGTGGCGCGTTTCAACATGGTGCCGGAGCTGATCCGCCTGATCCGACGTGAGGCCGACCTGGCGCGTGCCGGTCGTGGAGGGCGAATCATTCTCAAGATGAACGGCCTCCAGGATAAGCAGATGATCGACGAACTCTACGAGGCCGGTCAGGCGGGCGTGGAGATCGACCTGCTCGTGCGCGGCATCTGTTGCCTGACGCCCGACCGTAGCTACAGCCCCAACATCCGCGTCACGCGTATCGTGGACATGTATCTCGAGCACGCCCGCCTCTGGTACTTCCGCGGCGATGGCGAAGAGACGATGTACCTCACCTCCTCCGACTGGATGCGGCGCAACCTCAATCGACGGATTGAAGCCGCCGTGCCCATCCTCTCGCCCGACGTCCGCCGCGAGATCCTCGACCTCCTCGACATCCAGCTGCGCGACAACGTCAAGGCCTGCCACATCGACGGCCAGCTGCGCAACATCTACATCCACAACGACGCCCCCCCCCTTCGCGCCCAGCAAGCCACCTACGAATACATCAAGCGAAGGACGCACCCAGAGTAGAGGCAAATCACATACGCCCCACAGATACCCGGCCCCGGTGGGCCTTGACCTTCTAACATACACCCCACAGGTACCCGGCCAATTTCCCCGGCCCCGGTGGGGCCTTGACTTTCTTTTGCTTCTTTTCTTGCGTCAAGGCAAGAAAAGAAGAAGGAGAGGCGAGAAAAGAAGAAGGAGAGGCAAGAAAAGAAGAAGGAGAGGCGAGAAAAGGCCGGGTACCAGTGGGGCGTATGCAATACGCCCCTACCCCAGGCACATCCAAATCACCGATTTGCGTCAAGGCAAGCAATATTCCCCCCGTTTCGCCCGTTTCCATCCCACCAAATACAGAGAAAGAAAACTTCATTTATAGCACATACATACACCCATACACAACAAACATCCCCCCCCATTTTCTGCCTATGAAAAAGATTACCCCTTCCGCCCCCGCCGAACGTCCGGACAACCCCTCCAACCGTCCCCCATCCTTCGGCCCTCGCCCCGAGACCCTCGCCCTGCTCAGCTGGTTCGCCCGCATCTACACGCCGGACAATGCGCCCAACCCCGCCCTCCCCATCGCCAACTGACGCCCGCCTCGCTCATACCTTATATATAGCGCACAATGAACCATCTCATAGCCCCATCGCTCCTTTCGGCCGACTTTATGCACCTCGGCCGCGACGTGGAGATGATCAATCGCAGCGAGGCCGACTGGCTGCATATCGACGTCATGGACGGCGTCTTCGTCCCCAACATCTCCTTCGGCTTCCCGGTCATGAACGCCCTCCGCGGCGTCTGCCACAAGCCCACGGACGTGCACCTGATGATCGTCGAGCCCCAGAAATTCATCCGCGAGGTGGCCGACTCCGGCGCCTACATGATGACCGTCCACTACGAGGCCTGCACCCACCTCCACCGCACCGTCCACGCCATCCGCGATGCCGGCATGCGCGTCGGTGTGGCCCTCAATCCCCATACGCCCGTCACGCTCCTCGAGGACATCCTCGGGGATCTCGACATGGTGCTTCTTATGTCCGTCAACCCCGGCTTTGCCGCCCAGAGCTTCATCGGCCACTCCGTCGTCAAGACCGCCAAGCTGCGCCGCATGATCCGCGAGCGCGAGCTAAAGACGCTCATCGAGGTAGACGGCGGCGTGAACACCGAGACGGCCCGCGTGCTCCTCGATGCCGGTGCCGACGTGCTCGTGGCCGGCAGCTACGTCTTCCGCTCGCCCGACCCCGAGGCCACCATCCGCGAGCTGAAGGCGCTCTAAACTATCGCCTACCATTTTCTTTGAAAAGCGACCGCTCCGACACCGTGTCGGGTGGCCGCTTTTCCATTTCTGGGGGACACGGGAGGGCCCGGAAATAGTGTATTTCGGAGCCATGCAAACCTGCGGCGGCCGGAAATAGTGTATTTCGGGCATTGCAAAGTCTGCGACGGCCCGTCGCTGCGTGCGATATTAAGAAACATGCAGGGAATTGACTGGAGCTGTATGCGATACTAAGAAACATGACGGGAATTGACTGACGCTGTATGCGATACTAATAAACATGCAGGGAATTGACTGCCGCTGTATGCGATACTAAGAAACATGACGGAAACTGACTGGCGAAGTGTTCGATGCTAAGAAACATGCAGGGAACTGACTGTCGCTGTATGCGATACTAAGAAACATGACGGGGACCGACTGGCGCTGTATGCGATGCTAAGAAACATGACGGGAAATTTACTGGCGAAGTGTTCGACACTAAGAAACATGCATGTGATTTATTATCGCTGCGAATTTTGAGGCCTAACTAATCTGCGACATTCCGCCGCTGTGCTGTTTCCGGATAAAGTGTTCGATTTTGGCGTCTTACGGATTGGCGTATATTTG
>ERZ772960.2691-NODE-2691-length-12631-cov-13.414679_pt1 | contig 12631 bp, 9 predicted proteins | sample MGYA00580678_ERZ772960 | MGnify/ENA primary metagenome ERZ772960 (study PRJEB29015, sample SAMEA2737930) | human oral metagenome | biome: human oral; feature: human-associated habitat; material: dental | place: China | collected 2059 ... | reverse complement strand
GGCCCATCTCCTCCAGGTCCTGCTTCGCGTTCTCCTGGACGCGCTCGGAGAAGGCAGCGCGGTCGGTGATGATGTCGGTCAGTCGCATCTGGCCGATGATGGCGCGCAGGTGGCCCTCCAGGGTGTCGCGCACCTCCTCGGAGATCTCGGCGGTCGTCTTGTACAGGAAGTTACGCGTCGCCGCGCGGAACAGCGTCGGGTCGTCGGTCGCGATGCGGACCTTGACGGCCGCGTCGACGCGCACGTTGATGTAGTCGTTCGTGGGGACGAAGTCCGTGGTCTGGGCGTCGACGGAAATCATCGAGGCGGTCATGGTGTCCACGCGCTCCAGCAGGGGGACCTTCCAGCCCGTCTTGCCGTGGAGGACGCGCTGGCCTCGGGGGCCGGAGATCACCTTAATTTCGCCTGGCGACGCGGAGACGAAGCTCGCCCACAGGAATAGGAGGAAAAAGACAGTGGTAGCGACGGCGATCGCTGCGGTGCTGAGGAGAGGCATAATAGCTGCTTTCACGTGAGGGATGCGGCTCCCTTGTCGGTAGAGCCGCGTAACGGGTCAGGATAGCAGCGTATGACGAAGGACTCAAACCTGTCGATGGGTGACGCCGCGTGCCTCCCTCGTCTCCGCCGTTCAGAGCACAATGCCTCTTGAAACAGGCTGTTTGCGCGCCGTATGATGAGGCAACTGCGCAGTGAAACGCAGCAAGGACCACCCAATGACGGGCGTCGGATACTGAAAGAATGATGTGCTGTGGACCCAGGCCTCGTGGAACGTGACGGCCGCGCCCGAGGGAACGCTGACGGACGAGGCCGGGGCGAGCGTCACGCCGGACACGTTCATCAGGGTGTTCATGACGATTCGCGAGGCCGATGCGAACACCGTTGTTCAACTGCAGGCTTTCGCGCCGCCCCGACGCCCGCCGGCGTCACGGTGGTCGAGTGGGGCGGGGCGCAGCAACACAAAATCTCGTAACTGACCGCGCGGGCGAGCGAAATAGCGACCCACGCGACACAATGGAACCATAGAGTGGTGAGACGACGTCACCACGGACAGGAAGGTAGTGACATGGCCCAGGACTGGACTCGCATTGAAGGCATGATTATCGGCCACGATCTGGACCCCAGCGTGGTTGCCGGAGAGCTGAAGGAACGTTCGATCCTCGCGCAGCTCGAGTGGTTCCCCTCCTCGCCGCAGCTGCTGGGTCTCAACGTTGCTGTCGATAAGGAGCACGTTGCTACCGTGCCCGCCGACTCGACCGAGGTTGTCCCCGGCCCGACGCCCGCTGAACTGGCTGACGAGCTCGCCATCCTCTTCGATGCCGAGGTGCGCATCGGCAATGCGAGCGCCGACCACCTGCCCGAGGGCGATTCGCCGCTCGGCAAGGTGTGGCCCTCCGAGGAGGAGCGTGGCGCGGCCGTGGAACCGACTCCCACCCGTATCGTTGAGATCGGCCGCACCCCCGCGTCGTCCGTGCCGCTTCTGGCCGCCCTGGAGGGCGTGGACCTGGGCGACCTTGAGCTTGCTGAGGGACACCGCGCGCTCCTCGCCGAGCTGCCCGCTGAGAAGGAGGGCTGGAACTTCGGCGACCTGCCGCTCGTGACTCTCTCCGTGACGGATGGTGAATTCCAGGTCTTCCTGGTCACCGACGATCACCTTGAGCACATCGTGTCCCACAACTGGGGCATGGACGCCGTGATCGTGCCCGGTGGACACGACCGCACCGCTGAGCTGCCCGGTGAGGTCATTGACCTGGTGGGCGACCGCCTCGATCTGGCGGAGATCGCCGAGGCCGTCCCCGGCTCCGACGCCGAAGCGCTGTGGGCTTCCGTGGCCACGACCGGCGAAGAATCCGTGTGGAAGGTTGTGCGCGCCCTTGGCCTGCCGGGCTCCGTCGCGGGCTTCCTGCTGGGCACTACTGACATTGAGGACGTCGAGGGCGTGTCCGTGCACCTGGCACGCGGTATCTCCAACGCGATCGGCCGCAGCGTCGACATCATGATGGGGCAGCCGCAGTCGGTCGTGAAGCCCCTGTGGAACTCCTACGAGTCCGTGGCCGTCGAGCGCCCGTGGATCATCCACGCCGCCGTCGCCGTCGAGGCCATCGTTGGCACCGGCATGCTGGTTGCCGCCGTGCGTGCCTCCGCCCCGCGTTCCGGGTGGATGCGCTTCGCCGGTATCGTCGGCGGCCTCATGGTGGTCGATTCGATCGCGGAGCTTTCCCTGGCTAAGCACGTCTCCAAGCGCTTCGCGCGCCGCGCGGGCGAGGAGTAAAGAGCCGCCAGAAGCAGACGTGAAAGGGGGCCGGGGCGCGTGAGCGTTCCCGGCCCCCTCCGTCTCTTGAGAGTGGCAGCGCGGCCATAAACCGCGCCGACTCCCCTCAGGCCTTCAGGGCCTCGGCGGGGAAGTCCTGCGGGCGATCGGTGAAGATGCCGGTGACGCCCCAGGATGCCAGCTCGCGGGCCTGCTCGATGTCGTTCACCGTCCACACGTTGACGTCGAAGCCAGCGTCGCGCATCGCGCGCACGTCGGAGGCCGTCAGCCCTTCGACACCCGGGTGAATGGCGGTCGCACCGAGGGCGGCTGCGCCCTCGCGCCACTCATCGGAGGCGCGCTCAATGAGCCAGCCGAGCGCTACGGTCGGGCAGGCCTCGTGGAAGGCGGCGAGCAGATCGTGGTCGAACGACGAGACGATGAGGCGCGACGGAACCTTCGGGTCTGCGAGCGTGACAGCCAGGGCTTCGATGAGGCGCTCACGCAGGCGGTCCCCACCCGCGCAGGGCTTGATCTCCAGGTTCGCGCCCATCTGCTGCGCGTAGGCGAAAGCCAGGACGTCCGCGGCCTCGGGGATACGCTCGAAACGGTAGGTGTCCGAGAACCAGCGGCCCGCGTCGAGGCGGCGGATGTCGGAGAACCCGAGCTGGTAGTAGGAGCCGGACCCGGTCGTCGTGCGGTCGAGGGTGTCGTCGTGGATGACGATGAGGGAGCCGTCACCCGTGATGTCCACGTCGAACTCGAACCAGCGGGCGCCGACCTCCATGGCTTTAGAGAACGCGGCGATCGTGTTTTCCGGCGCGAGCGAGGACGCGCCCCTGTGGGCGATGATACGGGGGAATTCGGACATGGATCCTCCTAGCGTGAGCGAGGCGAGAAGTTGTACCCCCTCACCATAGGTCGGGGTGCGCCTCGGCGCTGAGCATAGACGCGCGACCCGGACCGGGTTCGATGAGGACGGCCTCGTCGCGCTTGGACGGCAGAATCGTCTCGATGTACGAGGCCAGGGCGTCGTCTCGTGACACGTCGTGGCCGGCCTGCTGGGCCATGTACCAGCGGTGCTCGAGATACTCGTGGTAGAGCTGCGCGGGCTCCAGCTTGCCCGCCAGCTCGCGCGGAATCGCGCGCACGACGGGGGCAAACACGTCGGTGAGCCACTCGTGGGCAGCCTGCTCAAGGGAAAGGTCTTGGAGGCCGCTCGTCGCGCGCCACACGTCGATGTCGGCGAGGAGGCGCGCCGCCTGGTGTTCACCGACGTCCATGCCGGTCAGGCGCATGAACTTGCGGTTGTGGTGACCGGCGTCAACCACCTTGGGCTGTATGACGAGGCGCTCGCCGGAGGAATCGGTGGACATGTGCAGCTCGGCGACGTCAAAACCGAGGTCGTTGAGGCGGCGGATACGCTCACTGACCAGGTACTGGCGCTGATCGTTGGGAATGGACTCCTTGGCCGTGACTTCTGTCCACAGCAGGTCGTACTGGGTGCGGATGCGGTCGCCGACGTCGATGGGGTCGGCGTCTTCGGGGAAGAACCCGCCGGCCTGGAGGTCCATGAGCTCGCCGATGATGTTCGTGCGGGCCAGGTCGACGTCGTACCCGCGCTGGCCGTCGGTGAGCTTGGGGTACAGCTCGCCGGTCTCGGCGTCGACCAGGTAGGCGGCGAACTCGCCCGCGTCGCGACGGAACAGCGTGTTCGACAGGGAGACGTCGCCCCAGTAGAAGCCCAGGAGATGCAGGCGCACGAGGAGAAGCGCGAGCGCGTCGATGAGGCGCGTCGCGGTGTCCTCGCGCATCGACAGGGAAAACAACGCGCGGTAGGGGAGGGAGAACTGCAGGTGCTCGGTGATGAGAACCGCGTTGAGTTCCTCGCCCTCGGGGCTTTCTCGGCCCGTGATGACGGCGACGGGTTGAACGGACGGGGCGTCCAGGCGCGAGAGGTCTCGCAGGCGATCGTACTCGTGGTGCGCCACCGTCGGCCCGATCTCCTTGACCGCGAGCACGCGGCCAGACAGGTTCACGAAGCGCACAATGTGGCGGGAAATGCCGCGGGGGAGTGCCGCGAGTAGGCTGGACGGCCACTCCTCCAGGGGAACATCCCAGGGGAGGTCCAGAAGGGCGGGGTCGATTGCGGCCGCCGTAATGTCCAAAGCCATGGGGCCTATTGTCGCATCTTGAACGCCTCACGTATAGCCCCGACTCGGTATTGCATCTAGTCGCGGCCAAGAACACATGCGGGCACAGTGCAACCCCGGCCTCGTCCAGGAGGTACGAGAGGACGAGGCCGGGGCCGATTATCGCTGTGCGCGAGCGCTAGGCGTCACTCGGGCAGGCGAGCACCCGTTGCAGCGGAGAAGTTGTGCTGCTGGCCCTCGCGGATGCGCACGTACAGGATGCCGCCGCGCGCGGGAGCGGTGCGCGGGGGGACGCGCACGATCAGCTGCTTGCCGGTGCCCTCGGCGCCCGAGCCCAGGGCCTCGCCCTCGGCGGCGCCGGCCAGGTGGCCGTACACGTAGGCGTCCGAGCCGAGCTCCTCGACGAAGTCAACCTCGACGGGGATGGTGCCCTCGGTGTCGCCGGAGACGACTTCCAGGCCCTCGGGACGGAAGCCGATCTTGATCTTTCCGCCGTCCTCGGGGGTCATCGCGGCGCGGGCGGCCTCGGAGACGGCCACGCGTGCGGGACCGAGCTTGGCCCATTCGCCGTCGACCGTGAAGGTGCCCAGGTTCATGGCGGGGGAGCCGATGAAGCCTGCGACGAACTCGTTGGCGGGACGCTCGTACATCTCCTGCGGGGTGCCGCACTGCTGGAGGAGGCCGCCGGCGAGGACCGCGATGCGGTCGCCCATCGTCAGAGCCTCGGTCTGGTCGTGGGTGACGTACACGGTGGTGACGCCGAGCTCACGCTGCAGGGAGGCGATCTGCGTACGGGTCTGGACACGCAGTTTCGCATCCAGGTTCGACAGGGGCTCGTCCATGAGGAACACCTGCGGCTTGCGGACGATCGCGCGGCCCATGGCGACGCGCTGACGCTGGCCGCCGGACAGGGCCTTGGGCTTGCGGTCCAGGTAGGGCTCCAGGTCGAGGATCTTAGCGGCCTCTTCGACGCGCTTGTTGATCTCTTCCTTGGGTGTGCCGGCGATCTTCAGGGCGAAGCCCATGTTCTCGCGCACCGACATGTGGGGGTAGAGGGCGTAGTTCTGGAAGACCATCGCGATGTCGCGGTTCTTCGGCGGAACGTCCGTGACGTCCTTGTCGCCGATGAGGATACGACCGGAGTTGACGTCCTCCAGGCCGGCGAGCATGCGCAGCGAGGTGGACTTACCGCAGCCGGAGGGGCCGACGAGGACGAGGAATTCGCCGTCCTTGATCTCAAGGTCGAGCTGGTCGACGGCGGGCTTGTCGGAACCCGGGTAGATGCGGGTCGCCTTGTCAAAAGTGACGGTTGCCATGGAGTTTTCCTTCCCACCGGCAGGTACGTGCCGGACGATCCGTAGTGGGCGACCGTGGAGCGTCTTCGCCCACGGAGCCGCGAACACGGATCATTCCGCGCGCGCGACTAATAGCGAAGTTAGCACGCTCGCGCGCGAGTGTACAGTTCGGCTCAGATCGTGGATTGTGCGTGCGCTTTTATGTGCTGATGACGGGGACGAGGCCGGGGCTACCCTGCGCGGATGGCCGCAGATGGGGGAGGGGCCAGGTAGGCTGAGGGCGTGGAAGAAGGCGAGGAACTGGGTGGCTACAGGCTCATCCGCCGGCTCGGAACGGGCGGCGCGGGTACGGTCTGGCTCGCCGAAGATGGGGGTGGCATGCGTGTCGCCCTCAAAGCCATGCACCCCGCGATGGCGGCTTCGGAGGCGTCGCGTGCGCGCCTTGAGCGCGAGACGCGCACCGTGAACTCCGTGCGCTCACCCTTCGTTGCGCACATCGTTGACGCGGAGACGGAGGCGACACAGCCCTTTGTAGTTTCGGAATACGTCGAGGGGCCCACGCTCGCGGAAATCCTCGTCTCTGGACCGGTCCCGCTGCGCGGCGTCGCGGCCCTGTCCTACCACCTGGCCTCCACGATTGCGGCGGTCCACCATGCCAACATCATTCACCGCGATATCAAGCCTTCCAATATTATCTGTTCGCCGCGCGGCCCCGTTCTCATCGATTTCGGTATTGCGATGGCGACGTCGGATCAGCACCTGACCAGCACGGGCCTCGTGTCCGGGACTGCCGGATACACTGCGCCCGAACTGCTCCAGGGACACGGTGCCACGAAGGAATCGGACTGGTGGGCCTGGTGTGCGACGTTGCTGTCCTGCGCGACCGGCCGCCCGCCGTTCGGCAAGGGGGACGTATCTGCCACAATGCTGCGTGTCCTCGAGGGTGACCCTGACCTCGCCGGATTGCATCCCATGGTCGCCGACGCGCTCGCGGGCGGGCTCAGCCCCGATCCGGACGAGCGTCCGTCGCCCTCCCTGATCGTCGCCGACCTCATGAGCGCCGTCGGCTGGGCGCCCGGAGAACTCGATTACGTGACCGTGAATTGGGCGCAGCTCCTCGACACCGGCATGCGCACGCAGATGGTCAGCTCCGACCCGCAGGAAATCGCCGCGCCACCCGAGTGGGAGGACGCGGGGCAGCGGCCAGATGCCTCGGGTGCACGCGCCGTCTCCTATCCCCAGCATCCGCGCCGCGATGCGTCGGAATTCACCGCGGCAAATGACCACACCGACGTCGTGGACACCGCATCCGTCGCCGAGGGATACGGTGACTGGGAAGATGATGCAGATGAGGTCGCCTGGCACGATGATGCGACCGACACATGGCAGGTCGTCGACGACGCGGATCCTACTGAGGTGATGGCTCCCTATCCGCAGCCTGCCTACCAGGGGGCACAGGGCGGCTATGGGGATTCGCGGGGGGGCAACGGCGCCGGTCCCGGCGTGGCGCCCGGATACGGACGCCAGCTCCCGCCTCAAGCGGCCTTCGCATCCTCGCCGATGGGGGTGGGACAGCAGTGGAACCCCGGCCAGGCTGCGGTCGGCGCGCAGGGCGAGTCGGCCTCGTCCCCGGCGAAGAAGAGCGCCTGGATCTCCAGCGCCGCACTCCTCGCGCTCCTGGCTGCTCTGCCCTTCCTGCTCGGCATGAGTGGCACCCTCATCGTCGGCATTGCGCTGACCGCCTTCGGTCTGGTCGGCGCCATGAGTCGGTGGGTTGAGAGGCGTCGCATCCTGCGCGGCCCCAAGGCGTCGGACGGTGCGGCTGTCATCGCCATGTCCCCAATCCTGCTCGTGCGCTCGATTCTCACCACTGCCCTCGGCCTCGTCGTGGGAGGGCTCGTTCCCTACGGGATCTGGGCCTTCGTGTCCTACGCGCATGAGGAACGCGTCCTGTGGTCTTGGCCGGTCGACATCGCCACCGCGACCAGCCTTGACCGTGACGATTACTGGTTGGGCGACCCGCGTGGGACGATTATCGTGTGGGCGCTCGCAAGCGTCACTCTCCTGGCGGCGTGGCTGATGCCGTTTGCCGCGGATCTGCGCGTCGGAATGGCGACATCGCTGCGCGTCATCGTGCGTCCTGCATGGGGGCGTGGTCTCCTCGCGGTAGGCTGTGGAGGGTTCCTTGCAGGTGCGTGGCTGATCGTCACGGGTGGGCTGGCGCACTAAGCGCGGGAGGACCGCGCCCGATACTATTGCAACATTCAACTACTTTGGAGGGTGAGTTCATGGCTCAGAAGAAGAAGCCGGCCGTCGACCCTGTGCGCGCCAAAGCCGCGCAGATGCGCCAAGCGCAGGAGCGCGCCGACCGCCGCACCCGCATCATCGTCATCTCTGCCGTCGCCGCGATCGTCCTCGCCATCGCCGTCGCCGTCGGCGGCGTCATCTGGAAGCAGCAGGCGCAGGTCAACGCCGCACACAACGTCGACGCATCCCAGGTCCTCGGCGCCTACGCCGACGGACGCCCGATCATCGTCAACGCGAACGGCGTCGTCGCCGAAGCCGACCCGAACCTGCCCACCCTCACCGAATACTTCGACTACTCCTGCCACGCGTGCGCCGATATCGACGCATACATGGGCAAGGATCTCACCACGTGGGCGGCCGAGGGCCACTACAACATCGAGCTGCAGCCCGTCATCACCGTCAACATGGACTACTTGAAGCCCGCTGCCAGTGCCTCCCTGGTCGTCGCGCAGAAGGCACCCGACAAGTGGGTGGACTTTCACCACGCGCTGCTCGCCTACTTCCGCACCCAGTTCCAGGCCTCCAACGGCACTGTCGTCCAGAACCTCGATGCCTCCTGGAAGCAGGTCAAGGTGATCGCCGCCGAGGTTGGCGTCCCCTCCGACGTCATCGACACCTTCCCAGTCAACGCCGTCGAGGACTACCTCAAGGCATCGACCACCGCCTGGCAGAACGCCGGATACAAGGGCCGCGACAACGGGCTTGGCACGCCCGAGCTCGTCAAGGACCGCTCCACTGTGATCCCGCTCGGCACCCAGCTGGGTGAGCTGCGCCAGACCATCGCCCAGGAATACGGGATCACCGATTCCGCGAGCCAGGATACGACCGAAACTCCGGCCCCCGAGGCCACCGAACCCTCCCAGAGCGGGGCCGACGACACCCAAAGCTCCGAAACGACCAACAGCTCCAACTGAGCCTGTCGGCACTGTGGGGGTGGGACCGCTCGGCGGCCCCACCCCCGCGTCATCGGCGCGTCGCGTCCCTGCGACCGGCCACGGACCGTCGCCCGCGCGCGCCGGAGCCCCCACCTGTGGCACACTAGTGTCCGCCGCCGGCTTAGCTCAGTTGGTAGAGCAGCTGTCTTGTAAACAGCAGGTCATCGGTTCGAGTCCGATAGCCGGCTCCACGGAGTCCCTCACCGCGGCACCACAGCCGCATCCCACCGTCGCCCGATCAGGCGTGGCGCCCCGGCCTCGTCAATGAGAGGCGACCAGCGACCAATCCACACCGGACGTCCCCTGTGCTTCCAGCAGCTCATTCGCACGCGAAAACGGCCGCGAGCCGAAAAATCCGCGATACGCCGACAGCGGCGACGGGTGCGCCGACGCGATAATCGGCGTCTCACCGAGGCGCGGCGCGAGCGACTGCGCATCCTTACCCCACAGGATCGCGACGAGGGGAGTGCGCGAACCATCCGCTTTCCTGCGGGCCACCAACGCGTCGATCGCGCACTGCGTGACCTCCTCCCAGCCCCGACCCCGGTGCGACGCCGGCGCGCCCGGACGCACCGTCAACACGCGGTTCAGCAGACACACGCCCTGCTTGCACCATGGCGTCAGATCCCCCGACGTCGGAGCAGGCACGCCCATGTCCTCGCTCAACTCACGGAAAATATTGATCAGCGACTTGGGGAGCGCCACCCCCGGGCGCACCGAAAACGACAAACCCATCGCGTGGCCCGGCGTCGGATACGGATCCTGCCCGACAATCAGGACCTTCACCTTGTCGAACGGGTACGTAAACGCGCGCAGTACATCCATGCCAGCAGGCAGGTAGCCACGCCCCTCCGCGACCTCGGTCGCCAGCATCGCGCCCAACTCATGGACGCGCCCCTCCACAGGGGCGAGCGCCCGAGCCCAACCCGGATCAATCAATTCAGTCAGCGGACGGGGATTGTATTCACTCATAGCATCAGCCTAATGCCGAACAAGCCACGCCACATTCCCCGCGCGCCACTTGCGCCGCACTCCCTCTTATCCGATAGTCTGAACGCGTGAGTTCTCAGTACCCCAGGGATGAATTTGACCGCGCCGGCGAAGATATGCCCGTCGGCATGCACCGCCCCAAGCCGTCCAAGTGGAAGAACGTGTGGCCTTTCCTGGCCATCCTCGTGATCGTTCCGGTCCTCGGATGGGCAGCGGCGACCGCCCTGTCGCGCCAACAGACCACGACGCCGGCCACGACCACGCCGACCGTTGCCGCGACGACGCCCAGTGCGTCCGCGAGCCCCAGCGCCGCGCCCACGGTCGATGCCACACCTTCCGCCGAGCCCACGCCTTCCCCGAGCTCATCCTCCCCGGCGGTTTCCTCCGAGCCTGACCACGGCGCCGTCATTCAGGTCCTCAACGGCACCGGCACTCAGGGGTACGCTGGCCAGCAGGCCCAGATCCTCAACCAGGCTGGATACGCGGGGACCAGCGCCGGGAACGCCGACGGCTGGACCACTCAGACGTCTACCGTCTTCTACGAGGATCCCCGGATGGAAGGCACCGCCAAGGACATCGCTTCGAAGCTCGGAATCTCGAATGTGCGCCAGGAAAGCGGTCTCGGTAATCCCGATATTGTCGTGATTCTTCGATGATCCACTGATACTGGGTGAGCCGCCCGGCCCCTGCGGGGCCGGGCGGCTTTGCTGTTTGTGGTGCCGCAGGTGTTCCAGCGTTACTTGTGGCGCTGCTGGTGTTGCCGCGCCGTGTTGTGCGCTGCTGGGCCGGGCTGCTTGGCGTGCCAGTGGACGGCGGCCCGCCTCCGACGTTGCTTGTGGCACCGCTGGTGTTCTGGGCGCCGTGGGGCCCGGCCGCTCGCGGGATCGCCACACGCGAGCGTGCGGCTCGGAGTGGTCGATCTCGAGGCCCGCCCGTGCCCTCCGGTGCCCTCCAATCCTGCCTCCCTAATTTCGCATGCAATTCCCTTTTGGCTATTTTAAAGTTTGAATTCATATCGTTGGAATTGCAACGTTTCTGGGCTTTATTGAAAGTTCAGGCAATCGAATTGCATGCGAAATTTGGAGAGGGGCGCGTTGTTGGGGTGAGGTGGGGTGTTGGTGCGTGACTTTTTTCGCCCTGCTCGTCGTGTTGGTGGTGGAAACGGTACAAAGTTCTCCCTGTTTGGTGTAGGCGTCGCCCAAGCGGGAAAAGATTCTCCCAGCACACGCAAAACATGCCAAAAACAGTGTTTTTGCGCCAGCAGGGCGGATTTTTTCACGGAAACGCCTCTGAGGGGACCGTGCTGGGCGAATTTTGTCACGGTGTTCGCGAGGGGGCGCCGGGTGAAGGGTGAAGTCCGGGGCGCCGCACACGCGTAGCGAATCCCATGCCCAACGGGGTGAACGTCATGCGGTTGCGGGCCGCCGCACATGCGAAGCCAACCTCGTGCCCACTGAGTGGGAGCGGTGAGCATGGGTGGGAGTGCTGCGCGCGACCAGCCTCGGCCTCGTCGTCGCGCGTTACGCCCTGAGCGCATCCGACTCAAGCTCTGCAACCTCGCCTTGCACTCTGGGGTGGTGAGTGCCAAAATCTTAGTTAGCACTCCGACATGGAGAGTGATAAGACCACCGGTTCGATGAGGTCGCCTCATAAGAGCGACCGTCCGTCGCGGGCATCGGACCCGATCCGCATCGCGGAAGGATATATTCCCAATGACCAAGATCATCAAGTTTGATGAGGATGCCCGTCGTGGCATGGAGAACGGCCTCAACCTGCTGGCCGACACCGTCAAGGTGACGCTGGGCCCCAAGGGACGCAACGTCGTGCTCGACAAGAAGTGGGGCGCCCCCACGATCACCAAGGATGGCGTTTCCGTCGCCAAGGAAATTGACCTGGAGGATCCGTTCGAGCGCATCGGCGCCGAGCTGGTGAAGGAAGTTGCGAAGAAGACCGACGACGTCGCAGGTGACGGTACGACCACCGCGACCGTTCTGGCCCAGGCGCTGGTCCACGAGGGCCTGCGTAACGTTGCCGCCGGCTCCAACCCGATCGCCCTCAAGCGCGGCATCGACCAGGCCGTCGAGGCCATCGTTGAGCAGCTGCACGCCGACGCTAAGCCCGTCGAGACCACCGAGCAGATTGCTGCCACGGCCTCCATCTCCGCCAACGACCCCGCCATCGGCAAGCTCATTGCCGAGGCCTTCGAGAAGGTCGGCGCCGAGGGCGTCGTCACCGTCGAGGAGACCAACTCCTTCGACACCACCCTGGAGACCACCGAGGGTATGCGCTTCGACAAGGGCTACCTGTCGGCCTACTTCGTGACCGACCAGGAGCGCCAGGAAGCCGTCCTCGAGGACGCCTACGTCCTGCTCATGGACTCCAAGATCTCCAACGTCAAGGACATCGTCCCCGTCCTGGAGAAGGTCATGCAGACCGGCAAGCCCCTGGCGATTATCGCCGAGGATGTCGAGGGTGAAGCCCTCGCTACGCTGGTCGTCAACAAGATCCGCGGCACCTTCAAGTCCGTGGCCGTCAAGGCCCCCGGTTTCGGTGAGCGCCGCAAGGCGATGCTGCAGGACATGGCCATCCTGACGGGCGGCCAGGTCATCTCCGAGACCGTCGGCCTCTCCCTCGAGAACGCTGACCTCGAGCTGCTGGGCCGCGCCCGCAAGATCGTCGTCTCCAAGGACGAGACCACCATCG
>ERZ772960.2689-NODE-2689-length-12635-cov-5.594197_pt1 | contig 12635 bp, 15 predicted proteins | sample MGYA00580678_ERZ772960 | MGnify/ENA primary metagenome ERZ772960 (study PRJEB29015, sample SAMEA2737930) | human oral metagenome | biome: human oral; feature: human-associated habitat; material: dental | place: China | collected 2059 ... | reverse complement strand
AAAGCAAAGAAGTTGACTGTAAATACCGCAACTGTCACTGCCGCAAAAATTGAAGTGAGCCAAACGGTAACCGTAAGCACTGCCGCAACGATTACCGCACCGACACAAACCTATTCGGGCGCCGTAACGGTAAACGGCAAAAGCGTATTTGACTCATCGATGCGCGTCGATGAAGAGAAAGATATCGTCGCCGCGGACGGTAAAAAAATCGAAATCCGAAAAGCTCTCTATCTCATGATGTACAAGCCTTCGGGTTATGTGTGCGCAAAGCGCGACGGACTTCACCGAACGGTTTTCGATTTGCTCGGCGACGCGTACCGTACGCCTTTTTTCGAAGACAATCTGCATACGATCGGAAGGCTTGACTGCGATACCGAAGGCCTGCTCATCCTTACAACCGACGGAGAGCTTACGCACCGCATCACTTCTCCGAAAAGCGAATGCGGGAAAACGTATTTTGTGCGCCTTGCAAAAAAAGTGCGAAGCGCGGAAGGATCGGCCTATGTTTCCGAATGTGCGAAAGGCGTGCACATAGCGGCGGAAGGAAGAGAAAAAGAAGTCGACTGCAAAAGCGCTCGCCTCGTATGGCTCGGAAGCGGCGATGAAAAAGACGAATGCACGCTTACGATCTACGAAGGAAAGTTTCACGAAGTAAAGCGTATCTTTTCCGCGCTCGGAAACGAAGTCGTCTATTTGAAGCGCATCGCGATCGGCGCGCTTCGGATGGATGAAAGCCTTGAGCGGGGCGGCTGTCGCGAACTTTCGGAAGACGAAATCGAACTGCTTGGCCGAATCGGAAGACTTGTGTGAGCGCTTCAGTGCGATACGCCCAATTTTTCTTTCAGAGCGGATTGTGCGACTGCCGAAACGTTTATTTTTGCTTTTGTCGCCATATCGTCAAGCCATTCGGGGAGGGTGATATTACGGCGGACGTTGCGGCTTTTTTCCATCCTGCGAAAAGCTTCCAAATCGACATCTATAAGCGACACAAACGAAGTCCCCGCTTGTGCAAATTCACTGTTTTGTACATCGATATCGTTAATTGTACTGGCAGCGGGCAGTTCCGCTTTGTCGTACAATGCATTGCCTATGTAATCTTTGGCCATACCGATGGCATCGGCGAGACCGTAGCCCTCCGTCGCTCCGTCCAAGTCGGGAATGCTCACCAGATATGTGCCTTTTTTATCGTCTGTTTGTGTAAAAATCGCCGGATATACGACAGTCATAATGTCCCCTATGAAAAGTATTCTTCCCAAAAAGCGGAATTAAAGTTCCCATTTTTTGATAATCTTTCTTGCCAAAAGTTCGTTTATTTCCGTATGCCGAGGTACTTGCTCTTCGTTGTTTCCGCGCTTATAGATGTCGTGCTTACCGCCGTGCCGATAGAAAATAAAACCTTTAGCTTCCAGTTTTTTTATCAAATCTTTCCGCTTCACAACAAAAGTATACACACTTTATGCGCATTCTGTCAAATTCTTTAATGGATTAATCCATTTTTACCAACGGGATGTGTACCGTTGCCGCGCCGTCTATAAAGACTTTGTGTTTTTTGAAATTGCCGGGCGGCCCCTTGCCGTCGTAGTTGCTGAAGCCGAACGGCTCTTTGGGAATGCCGATCGCATTCGCGTTTAATTTTCCGTCGCCGTTGACGTCGTGGTAAACGCAAAAAGCATAATCGCCGGCTTTGAGCCGTATATGATACACGGCTTTATCTCCCGTCACCGCCAATTCGACGTTTCGATACGGAATGTGTTTACGAAAACTTTCAGCCGAATCATGAATGCTTATAACAATCGTTCCCGAATTCTCTTTTATGCCGGTAACGACGATTTCCGTATCACAGAGCGTTTCACCGTCCGCCGTTTGAGGATACAAGGAATAGAGCGTAGCGAAAATCATTATGCAGAAAAATAAGGTACGTGTTTTTTTCATATTGCCTCCCGTTATTGCATTACATAATTTTCAAAGCGGCACTGCTCGAATACGTCCGTACCGATAAGCGTAATCGCCTTTGCGGGGCAAGTGTTTATGCAACGGTAGCATATCGTGCAGTTTCCGGGATAAAATACGGCTTTATTGTTTTCGATATATAATGATTTTGAAGGACAGTGTGCCGCGCATAGACCGCAGCCGATGCAGCGTTCCGTTCGGATTTTAAGCCGTTCTCTCAATTTTTTCGCGTGCATTTTAAACCACAGACGCTGACCGAATAAGCCTGCGATTCCGTGAAAGAACGATAAGCCGTCTTTCGGATAGATTCCGCGTTTTATGTCTTCCGCCGTCTGCGCGATCTTTTTTTGCGCCGCCGATATGAGAGCCCTGTTTTCTTCCGGCGTTTTTTTCAAGAGCTTTACATCGGCGATACAGTCCGGCATACGCAGGTGTAAGCCTCCCGTAACGGCGGCTCCGCATTTTCGAAGCAGCCGGGATGCAAGCCCTGCGCCGTCTCCGCTGAAAAGCCCCATCGTCGCGATAATAAAAACGCGTTTTCCGCGGAACATAGCGGCGTGTTCCGTAATGAACGCTTTTACGATGCGCGGGATGTCGCTGAAATAAATCGGGTAGCCGAGCGCGATTTCATCCGACGCGCGTAAAATTTCAAGCGCTTCGCACGATTCCATGCTGTAAGCTCTGCCGCCGGTCGTTTTTACGAACGCTTCCGTACAGTATTTTGTGTTTCCCGTTCCGCTGAAATAAATTCCGTTCATATCGTCTCCTGCAATAATCCATGCGCCCTTACTTTAAAAATGACGGCTCGAGCAAGTCCATAAAATCGGTGATTTTTTCTTTCCAATTTTTGTCGTAGTGAACATTTTTCATTGCGGCCAATGCCGTAAGTCCGTGAATAAAAGCCCATATCGTTATTAAAATATCGTTTTGCTTTTTTTTCGGAACTTTGGTTTGCCTAAGCAGTGACAGGATGCTGTTTTTATACAAAATAAAGGGTCTATAGTTTTCTTCGTCCGGTATGGATAAGGTTAAATCGACCTTTATATCTGACGAGGAATACAAAAATTGAAAATAGGCGGGATTGTCAATAAAAAAAGCAACATAGGCTATACCCAATTTTTTTAACAATGCGGCGGGCTTTTTATTTTCGGCAATCGCCGTTTCGAGCGTTTTCGAAAAACGTTCGGTGATGTGCAGCTGCATCGCGTTCAGCAATTCTTCTTTGTTGTGAAAATGGCTGTACGGAGCCGCATGGCTGACTTTGCAAGCCGCCGCCGCTTTTCTCAGCGAAAAAGATTGTACGCCGTCGGTATTGACGATTTCGATGCCTTTTTCGATTAGGAGATTTTTCAATCCTTCGCGGTGATACGGCAACTTCGATTTTCGCATAAGCGGCTCCTTTTAATCTTTACAGTGTCAAGATAATAGCGTAAAATCTTTACGGTGTCAAGTTTAAAGCGGCGATTTTAAAAGCTGCGGATTAAAGATGCGCGGCTTAAAATCATCTGTAGGAAAAACTTATGCGCGAATCGGATCGATTGCCTTGATTAAGCGTTTCGAACGATTTACAAAGGCCGGCGTTCGCGCGTATAATTACGCTATGTTGTCGGATATCGAAATAGCACAAAAAAATCGAATGCTTCCGATCGCGGACATCGCTCAGCGGATCGGGATTGATGCGGACGGGATCGAACCGTTCGGAGCGTACAAAGCAAAGCTCAGTGCAAAAACGCTTCGCACTCTGCAAAAACGCGCTCTGGACGAAACTTCGCGCGCTCGTCTCATCCTCGTCACTGCCGTAACGCCGACGAGCGCGGGGGAGGGCAAGTCGACCGTTTCGATAGGGCTTGCCGATGCGCTCAACCGTATCGGAAAAAAAACGGTGCTCGCGCTCCGCGAACCGTCTTTGGGTCCCTGTTTCGGTATAAAAGGCGGAGCCTGCGGAGGCGGATACGCGCAGATCGTTCCGATGGAAGAAATCAATTTACACTTTACGGGCGACATCCACGCGATTTCCTCAGCGAATAATTTGATTGCGGCACTCATAGACAATCACATTCACCACGGCAATGAACTGGGGATAGATCCCCGCACGATTTCGTGGAAACGGTGCGTCGATCTCAACGACCGCGAACTGCGCAACATCGTCGTCGGACTCGGCGGCAGAGTGAACGGAGTGCCGCGCGAAGACCGCTTTTGCATTTCCGTCGCGAGCGAAATCATGGCGATCGTCTGTCTCTCCCGCACGATTTCGGAATTGAAAGAGCGCATTTCGAATATCGTCATCGGAGAAAATTACGACAGGGAAATCGTTACATTCGGAGAACTCGGATGCACCGGCGCGATCGCGGCATTGCTCAAAGATGCTCTGAAGCCGAACCTCGTGCAAACCCTCGAAAAAACTCCCGCGTTTGTGCACGGCGGCCCCTTTGCGAACATCGCGCACGGCTGTAACAGCATCAACGCGACGCTCGCCGCTCTCGCTTCGGGAAACTATGTCGTAACCGAAGCCGGATTCGCCGCCGATTTGGGCGCGGAAAAATTTATGGATATCAAGTGCCGTGCGGCGGGCATCGCTCCGTCCTGTGCCGTCATCGTCGCAACGGTGAGAGCTCTTAAAATGCACGGAGGTACGGAAAAACAGGATCTTGCCCGTCCCGACTGCAAAGCGCTTTCGGCGGGATTTTCAAATCTCAAAACGCATATCGAAAACATCCGCAAATTCGGCGTAAGCGCGATCGTCGCGATCAACAAGTTCGCATCGGACACCGACGAAGAACTCGAACTCCTCGCCGAACTCATTGCCGAAACGGGTACGGAAAGCGCCGTCTGCGAAAGCTGGGAAAAGGGAGGGGAGGGAGCGGTTTTGCTTGCCGAAAAAACGAGCGCGCTCTGCGATGCGGGAAAAGCGGATTTCCGTCCGCTCTACGATTCCGATATGCCCCTTTCAAAAAAGATAGAACGCATTGCACGGGAAATCTACCGTGCAGGTGCGGTTTCGTTTGAAAGCGCCGCTTTGAAAAAGCTTTCGGCTTTTGAAAAGGCGGGTTACGGAGCGCTTCCCGTGTGCATCGCAAAAACGCAGAATTCGCTGAGTCACGATCCGAAACTGCTCGCTTCTCCGAGCGGCTATACCTTTCCGATCCGCGACGCGCAGCTTTACGCGGGCGCGGGCTTTGTCGTCGCGCTTTCGGGCGACATCACGGTGATGCCGGGGCTGCCGAAAAAACCCGCCGCGCTCAATATCGACGTGAACGACGACGGAGTCATTTCGGGATTGTTTTAAGCGCACGGGCGCCGCTCGTCGTATGGCGGCGGCTTTCATCGGACTGTATCGGGGGCGGCAGCGATGATAAAAATTGATTATAATTCCGCCGCTTTCCGTTTGACTTCCGCTTCGCTTTCACGGATGTATACGGGTCCGTCGAAATCGGCAAGCGGTTTTTCTCCCGCTTTTATTTTTGCTTCGGCGAGTGCAAAGAGAGAATCGGTCGTAATGATTGAAAAATCGAGCGCGTAGAGTTTTACGGGCGAGCCGATTGGTCGGGCGGCTTCGACAAATCGTGTTGCGTCGGGTCCCGTACAGAGCGCTTCTTCGGCATCTTTTAAAAAGTTCAGCACCGTTTCAATTTCATAGTCTCCGGGCGGAAGCGCCTCCGATCCCGCTTCGTATGCGGCCGCATAGAATCTGTTTTTTTTCGCATCGATTGCGGAAACGACGGGAAAGGGAAGGACGCGGTAGGGATAGGCGCAGACTTCGAGCGTAGAGATGCCGTATATCGGTACGTTTGCCGCCTGTTCGACGGCTTTGAGTGCGGCAAAGGCGAGCCTCAGTCCCGTAAAAGATCCCGGCCCTTGACACAGCGTCGTATAGTCGAGCTCCGCTATCCGTAAACCCGCCTTCGATACGACGGCGTCGATCGCGGGAAGGAGCGTTTCCGATTGTTTCATGCCGACGGCATAAACCGCCGAGATGACGGCATCGTCGTTTTTTGCCGCAACCGTAAGGCGAGTTCCGGCGGAATCTATCGCAAGCGCTTTCACAAATCCTCCCGAAAAAGATACCCGCGGGTTATTGTATTGCTTCGTGCGGCCAGTTCGAGACACGGAAGGTGCGCGAGCCGTCGTCGTTTACGGTTATGTCGATCTCGATTGCCGTATCGGGCAGTTCGCTCATGATCTTTTCGCTCCATTCGATGACACACACGCCGTCTCCGTAGAGCATATCGTCCGTTCCGAGGTTGATAAAATCTTCGGCACCGTCGAGGCGATAGACGTCCATGTGGTAGAGCGGCATCGTACCCGAATATTCGCTGATGAGGCAAAAGGTCGGGCTCGTGATTTCATCGCGTACGCCGAGGGAGCGCGCGATGCCTTTGGTAAGCGTCGTCTTTCCTGCAGCGAGAGTCCCGCGCATGGCGAGTATGTCGCCTTTTTGCAGGAGGCGGCCGAGCCTCTGTCCGAGCGCTTCGGTTTCTTCTGCACTCTTCGTCGTAAAGGTCATAGCGGCAGTTTCCCTTTGGTGTCCGCTGCGGTGATATACGTCTTCAATGCGTTTTTTATCGGAACGACGGGATAATTGATCGTTTCGGAAACGGCCACATCGATTTTTTTTACGCCCAGAGGATCGGTTTCGATACTGAATTCGACCGGAGTTTCAAAATCGCCTTCGTGAAGCTCTATGACAGCCGTACCTTTAAACTTCCGAAGATAATAAATGCCGCCTGCTTCGCGGCAGATGTTCCGAATCTCCACAACTCTCATTTCTGTACGATACCGTAATAAAGTTTAATAATCAAGTCGGCGTGTTCCGTTCGCCGTTCTGTGCGGCGGCGCCGTATCGATACACGTATGCGAAAATGCGGTTTCGCGCTTTGTCCGATATGTCCGTAAAGAGGATACCGAGGGAAAACGTATTGTTGGAAGCATTTTTATGCACTGCGACGATGAGCCCCTCCGCTTCGTATGTCGCATCGGGAAGCATGATCGAAACGCAAAGGCGCTGATTTTCTTTTATCGGGAGATTCGTCAGTATGGCGCATCCGTCGCCGGAAACGTTTGCGAGCACTCCGTCGTGGGGTTTGGTTTTTTCGTACTTGTCGTTTGCCGCAGAAAAAATACAGGGGATATTGATATCGCTGCGTTTCGATTTCCGCTTTGTCTGCTGATTCAGATCGTTTGTGTGCGACAGTATCATTTCCGTGCCGTCATCGAAACCGATCGAATAGCGGATGACGCGCGTCTGAAAGCGGTACGTCATACCGCTTTTCGTCGTAAACACGAAATCGGCTTTTGAAAGCGGAGCCGGTTTATTTTCGGCGTTGTACAGCGTTTGCGGAATCGAAAGCGTCATATTTTCCGCCGTATTTTTTTTCAGCGCGCATCGGATCTGTACGCCCTGCGGCGATAAAAAGAACAGCTTCGTTTGTTCGGGTATGCCCGCCGTCGACGTGATCCACGTATCCGCCGCATCCTGTATTTCGATTTTTCGGCGGAGGCGAAAAAGGGACGTGATTTTTTTTTCGGCAGTGCCGCTTTGCAGCATGGCGGCGTATTGAGCGCCGAAGAGTTTGTCGACTTCGGCCGCATTGTAGATGAGATAACTTATATTGGGCGCTTTAGCCGCGCGGCAGATTTCCCACAAAAGAGATGCTTCGGCTTTTGAAAGCGAAAGGCGCTTCGCCGTCTTTTCGATGTCGCCGTAGACCGTCGGGCGTTTTTTTTGCGCTTCAAGCCATTCGGGAGAGGAGCGGATGCGCTTACGCATTTGATACAGCAGGTAGATGACGAAAAATACGAGGATGATAAAGGCGGGGATGAGCAGGTACGCGTAGTAGTGCGTCGCAAGGCGCGCTTGGAGCGGCGTGATGCCGCTCGGTACGTTATAGCGCATGGAAAACCTCGAGCGCTTTTGATGCGAGCTTTAAGCGCGGGCATATTTCGTATTCGGCCAAATCGCCGACGAGCACCGTATCGTTCGCTTTGAGCGCTTCTTCGAATTCCGAAAGCACGGGCGTAAGATCGGCAAAAAAATCGGACACCTGTTTTCCGTCGACGACGATCGCGCCGTACGTATCGGGAAAAAGGGATGCGAGAGAAGCCGTCCGACAGAAGACTTCGATGTCGTCGGCAAGCTCCGCGATCGCGGCGGTCGCTTCTTTCCCTTTGCCGCTTTGCAGATCGACGGGAACTCGTTCCATGCGTTCGGCAAGCGATGAAAAAAGACCGGAAAGCTTTTTAAAAGAATCGGCTATCGATTGTTTTGTCACGACTTCGAATTCGATTTTCGTCGACGATGAAAGCGGAAGTTTTGCGTATTCGTCGAATGAAAACGCGTCGACTTTTTGCCCGTCCGCACGGATGCCGATAACCGCCGCATCGTTTTCTTCGCACGTCGCTTCAAACGAGCGCAGTACGTCTCCGATCGTCTTTTCGTCTTCAAGCGTCACGTCGATTTTTGCACCGTTGACAAATAAATCCATAACAATTCCTTAATCGATTTTTTTTATTGTTCGTTGTTTCTGTTGTTTTGCCGCATAAAATTCGAAATAGTCGTCTGCTGACTTTCGAGACTGTTCAACGATCCTTCCATATTTGCAAACTTTCTTCGAAGTTCCTTTTCTTTTTTATCCATCTGCGTTTCAAGCTGCGCTATTTTCGTTTCGGACGATTTGATGCGCGTGTCGAGTGCGCTTATCTTCGTGCCGATGATGCCGCCCGTTTGGACGTATGCGCCGAGTTCGCGATCCAATCGGTATGCGATGCCCGAATCGACTATGAGATCTCCGTCGCTGTCATAGCCGAACATATTTTTAATATCTTCGAGGTGAGAGGCGAGGGCGGCGTCGAGTTTTTTTTCGTCGATTTCGAGATAGCCGCGCAGCCGGCTCGCCGTATACCCTCCGGTGCTCCCGCTCGCGTTCGTCGAAATGCCGATCTGGGAGAGCATCGTTATGACCGCATCCTCTTTTGTTTGATAGCGCGAACTTTGAATCATTTGGAAATTCGATTTCATATTCGTGAGGGAAAAGTCGCCCATAAAAAGCCCGAGCCGCGCTTTTTCCTTTTCGCGCTGTTCGTCGGAAAGGTAGGTGAGTTCGTCGACGATTTCGCTTTTGTTTTGCGAAAGGATATTGATTTGCGCGATCGATTCGTTATATTTTCCGACGAAAGTGATGAGCGCGTCTTTTGCCGATTTGACGTCCGGATCGATTTTGATCGTCGCCGTCCTTTCGGTTTTTTCGTGCACGTGAAGCGTTACCTCGGGCACGACGTCGTCGATATCGTTCGTCGGCCGCTTGATCGTAATGCCTTCGTACGTGATGATCGCATCGCCCGCGGTGGACGCGGCATTGTTCGGCGTAAAACCGCCTGCGGATTTCGGATCGTAGAGCGAAACGGACGACATCGTAAAAGCCGTACCCGTGTTCCGGTTTCGGATGACGATCGAAGCGATACCCGGGTAATCGTTCGTGTCGATATCGATCGCCGTTTTGTCGCTCGTCAATATGTTCGGCGTCGCGATTTCTTGTTCGCTTCCGTCGCTCATGGCGGCGTAGACGACGCTTGCCGACGTTACGGGTAAAAGATCCGCACTCCTCGTCTCTTGGCTTTTCGAAAGCAGGGTATCCGACGGATTGTTGTCGATGACGACGTCCTGAAACGACGCATAACCCGCATTGGGAAGTTCGGGAGAAATCGCTTTTGTGTTGAGCGCCGCCGTTACGTCTCCGACAGATGCCGGCGTGAGCGTAAACGAAATATGCTTTCCTTCGTTCCCCTGCGGAACTGCGAGCGAAAATCCGCTTCGCGGCGGGATCGAAACCTTTCCGTTTGAAACGGTGATCGCGGTATTCGTGAGGCGCGGAAGTCCTTCCTGCTCGAGGGCGGCTCGTTGCGGCGGAGCGGGGCGGAATTCAGCCTGCGTTTTTCCGAAAGAGGCCGCATCCGATTTTACCGGACGTATCATCCCCGTTTCGATCGCAAAGGTTTTCGCCGCGTCTTCAAACGTGAGGCGATTCGCTTCTCCCGTTTTTTTCGATTCGATGAGGATAGTTTTCGTACCCGCGCCGGAGCCGATGACGAGCGAATTGATGAGATCGCCGCCCCTCTTGTTGAGCGCTTTCGAAAAATCGGTAAGAGAGCCGCCTTTCCAGTTAAACGAAACGGATTTGTCCGCTACGCGAAACGTGTAGGTTCCCGCCGGGACTTTCGTGTTATCGGGGAGTTCGGACGATAAAAAACGGTCGGCGCTCGCCGGCTGTATGACGTTGACTTTAAATGATTGATATTGCGCACCCCGATTTGCGTCAGCCGTAATCGCATATTCGTCGGACGATGAGGCGAGCTTGTTGTTGAACGGATTTTCGTAGGAATACAGCGTCTTAACGCTGTCGCGGAATTCCGTCAATTTTCTGTTGACGTCCCGCCACGCGTTTTGCTGCGCTTGGTAGGTTTTGAGCGTGTCCTGCTCCCTTGTCAGCGGGACACGCTCGACCTTCATAAGTTTTTCTACCGTGTCGTTCGTGTTGTATTTATCGGTGACACCCGGTATGTTCAATCCTGGCATAATCCGCGTTTATCCGCAAGATACGATTAAATCATTTCATCAAAAAGCAAACCGATCGCTTTTTTCATGCTGACTTTCATCTTCTGTATATCTTCGGACGGTATCTCCTTGATCACCTTGTTGGTGCTCGGATCCAATACGCTGATGACGACTTCTCCGAGCTCTTCATTGACGCTGAAGCGCAGGGAACGGCGACCTATCACCATATCGGACAGCCGCTGGAGCTGCTGTGCGTTTTCCCGTATTTCGGCAAGATTTTGTGCAATGTTTTGCGCTACTTCAGCTCCTCCCGGCACCGAGCGGGCGACTCCCGCCGTCGTTGTTCCGGAACCGAGTATCTGCGGAGCGACTTTGAAGTAGTTTTGGCCATCCATTGCCAAAGCCTGCCCGATACTGCTTGTAATTGTATTCATAGGGCAATCCTCCTGAAAAAGAACGGGAAGGGGCGCATCCTTTCCGTTACGTTTATTGTCAAAAAGACGACATCCGGTTGTCTCTCGGACAATAATCCGATTTTCTTACTGCAACAGCGCTAAAACGTTTTGCGTTTGGCTGTTTGCCTGTGCAAGCATCGCGGTCCCCGATTGTGTGAGAATCGAGTTTTTCGTGTAGTCCACGATTTCCGAAGCCATATCGGTATCTCTGATACGCGATTCGGCAGCCTGCATGTTTTCCGCAGCGACGTTTACGCCTTTCGAGGCCATCTCGAAGCGGTTTTGATACGCACCGAGATCCGCCCTCTGTTTCGTTACCCGAAGCAGCGCGCTGTCCACGGCGCCGAGCGTGGCGTTTGCCAAGTCCGGCGTTGCGATCGAAATCTGCTCGTTGTCGCCGTCTGCGTTTTTCAAGCCGAGCGCCGTCGCCGTCATCGTGCCGATGTAGACGCGGACGTTTTGGTCGACGTTTGCACCGACATGAAACTGCATCGTCTTTGCGCCGTCCCAGCGGCCGAAACTGCCCGTGAGCATATTCATACCGTTGAACTGCGCTTGACTTGCGACGCGGTCGACTTCCGACACAAGCTGAGAAACCTCAACTTGGATCTGCATACGATCTTCATCGCTGTAGATGCCGTTCGCCGCTTGAATCGCGAGTTCGCGGACGCGCTGAAGGATATCCGTCGTTTCCTGAAGATAGCCTTCCGTCGTCTGTAAAAACGACACACCGTTTTCGATGTTTCGCCCCGCCTGATTCAAACCGCGGATTTGACTCCGCAGCTTTTCGGACACTGCAAGACCCGATGCATCATCTCCGGCTTTGTTGATCCGTTCGCCGGAAGCGAGTTTCTCGATGTTTCCCTGTATGTTGGCATTCGAAATGCCAAGCACACGGTCAGCATAGAGCGAACTCATATTGTGATTGATAATCATAATGTGTGCCCTCCATGTTTACGTACCCGCAGAACATCATGCTCTGCGTCCTTGCCGTGAGGGCTGACTTTCCGGTTAGTGCGCCCCCGGAAAGCAGATTCAGACCCGTTACGGCAGGAAAAATCAGCCTTTTTGCAAGCCGATTTTTCCTGCCGCCACAACCTATGGATTGCACATTGTCAAAGAACAAAAGCATGTCCGAACGCATGCTCGATAGTTACAGTACACAAGAAAATAGGGCGGAACCCGCTTTTCCCGTATAAGTGTACTACACTATCTCAGTAATGACAAGACATTTTGTGTCTGCGCGTTCGCCTGTGCGAGCATCGCCGTTCCCGCCTGCTGCAAAACGGTGTTTTTCGTAAATTCGACCATCTGTTTTGCCATGTTCGTGTCGCGGATGCGGCTTTCGGACGCCTGCGTATTTTCGGCTGCGATGTCGAGTCCGCGGATCGCGTACTCCATGCGGTTTTGATACGCACCCAAATCCGCCCGCTGTTTGTTGATCCGTTTGATCGCTTCGTCGAGCGTGCCGATGACGCGGTTCGCTTCTTCCGGTGTCGCAATCGAAACCTTTTCTTCGGTACCGAGTACGCGCAGTCCGAGCGCCGTCGCCGACATCGTGCCGATGTACACCTGCATCCGCTGATCCATGTTCGCTCCGATATGGAACCACATGGAACCGGTGACCGTGTTTTCTCCCGTCGGGCGGGCAAAGCGTCCGGTGAGCATGTTCATGCCGTTGA
>ERZ772960.2688-NODE-2688-length-12637-cov-11.772294_pt1 | contig 12637 bp, 6 predicted proteins | sample MGYA00580678_ERZ772960 | MGnify/ENA primary metagenome ERZ772960 (study PRJEB29015, sample SAMEA2737930) | human oral metagenome | biome: human oral; feature: human-associated habitat; material: dental | place: China | collected 2059 ... | reverse complement strand
TGCGGAAACCGTCAAAAAGCGTTTCGGCGACCGCTGCGCGGTGCTCCATTCGGGACTAACCGGCAGCAAGCGGCTTGCGGAATGGCGGCGTATTGCGCGGGGCGAGGCGCGGATTGTCGTCGGGGTACGCAGCGCCATATTCGCCCCCGTCCGTGATTTGGGGCTCATCATCATCGATGAGGAGCACGACGGTTCGTATAAGTCGGGCTTTGCGCCCCGCTACCACGCGCGGCAGGTCGCGATGTACCTCTGCAAAAAACACGGCTGCCCGCTGGTGATGGGCTCGGCGACGCCGTCGGTAGAGGCATGGTATTTGATGAAGACCGGCGCAATCCACACCCTGCGATTAACTGAACGGCTTTCCGGCGGGGCGCTGCCCAATATCCGAATTGAATCGCTTTTGCATACGGCCGGAGCGTTAAGCAGTGCGCTAATCGATGAAATGCGCCGCACCAAAACGCAAGGGAAACAGACCATTCTCTTTTTGAACCGCCGCGGGTTCTCTCATTTCTTTAAGTGTAAGAACTGCGGACACGAGCTCTTGTGTAAAAACTGTTCGGTACCGCTCACCTTTCATAAAAGCGAGGGGCTGATGAAGTGCCACTACTGCGGATGGACGGCAAAGCCGCCGAGCGCCTGCCCCGAATGCGGCTCCATCGAGGCGGGCTACACGAGCATCGGTACGGAATATATTGAAGAACAGGTACGGAAAACCTTCCCCGATTGCACCGTTCAGCGTATCGATACCGATGTGCTGCAAAAAAACAAGCAGGCTGTTCAGATCTTAAATAACTTTCGGGACGGCGCTGTCGATATTTTGCTCGGCACGCAGATGATTGCCAAAGGCTTAAACTTTCCCGGTGTGCGGCTTGTCGGAATTGCGCTTGCCGACACCGGCTTGCAGATGCCCGATTTTAGAGCCGCCGAGCGCACTTTTTCGCTCATCATGCAGGTAGCGGGCAGGGCGGGGCGGTATGTTCCGGACGGGGAGGTTATCATTCAAACCTATAATCCCTATCACCCTGCAATTGTCTGTGCGCAGCACAACGATGTGGAAGGTTTTTATACGCAGGAGCTGCAGCAGCGGCAGGCGTTGGAATTTCCTCCTTTTGCCCGCCTTATCCGGCTGGTGTTCCGCAGTAAAGATCAACACAAAGCGGAAGAAGCCGCTTTCGGCGCGCGGGAGCTTTTACCGCGGCTGTTTCCGCCTGATGCTGCGGAAGGCATAGAAATACTCGGCCCGTCCGACTGTATGCTTTCGCTCGTGGCGGGCAATCACCGGATGCAGCTGCTGTTGCGCGCCGAAACGCTTGCACCGATGCAAAAAGCCGTCTACCGGTTTATCACCGAATACAAAGCGGCTGCCGGTGTGTATATCGAAACGGATGTCGATCCGGTCGGTTTATTGTAAAATATGCGGAAACGAATCGATCTGTTCTGAAACGGAAGTTTCCGAACAGGTTTAACGTTTCCTGCAAAATTTTTTATAGGAGTATTTATGATGAAACTTAACAGAATTATTGTGTTATGCTGTATCATATGCTTTGTTTCATGTCGTCATACTAATGAAACGACTTCGGTTCAATTTGATATTGAGTTCCCGCAAACGGATAAAAGCTACTATAATGATGAATCTATTTTATTCCGGCTTGATAGGATTGTTGATCCGGTAACATGGTTTTCTTCTATCGATGGTGAGTTGGGTACAAAATATGAAATGGCGACAAATTTAACTGCCGGAACTCATACGATAACGGCTCGCAGCGGTACGGAAGAAAAGACAATAACAATCACCGTATCCCCGCATTCCGGATCGGATGGATCGGTTTCGCAGTTTCGTATACGGCATCTCCCCTATACCTGCCGTCTTACGGATGCGAATGTTCTTCCCTATATTACAGCTCTTAACGGCACGGCTCGCAATTTGTATATAGGACAGCAGCTTTCCTCTGAATCGTATCGAGCGGTTCTTGGTGATAGAGACGATTTTGATAAACGTAAACTGTTCAGATGCGGTAATGATATTGATGTGTTGAAACTGAACATTCCTCAGCCTACCGTATTTCGGCGGAATCTTCTTGCTGCCGGAAGTTCCAATGAAAAAGAGTTTTTTATCATTAATACGGAAGATGGGCGCTTAGATCATACACATAAGCTTCCTTTTAAACGTCATCATACTACGGAGTCAATTGAAGTGTGGATTCCAAAGGATAGTTCTTCGGAAGAAATAGACGCCGTTGATAAATGCATTAAAGAATTGGAGAATCGTATTCTTATTCGGGTTACGGAAATTTGGGGCAAAGCAGCGGATATCAATCAAGATAATAAGATTGCTATTGTTTTTTCACGGACAATTAATAAAGAAAGAAAAGCATTCGGTTTTTTCTATTCGGCTGATTTCTTCCAAAACAATACCGACAGGAATTCGCCGAATTATAATCCGGCAAGCAATGAAGCCGATATCGTCTATGCCGCTATTCCTTCAGAGGATTCTCAAAACGACTATTTTTATAAGGTGATTGCTTCTACTGTCGGACATGAACTTACTCATGCAATAACGTTTACAAATAAAACGTATAATCGTATCAAAGAAGGCAAGCAGGCAGCGCGGCCGGAAGTTTTTCTTGACGAAGGCTTAAGCCATCTTTGCGAAAATCTTATCGGCGACAGTCTCAGCAGCCGGAATATCTATTTTTTTTATAGATTCCTCAACAATACGATACGGGCATCTTTTTGCAAAGCGGATATAGACGGTGAAGAAGATACTCCCGAACAGCGCGGTGCTATGACACTGTTTTTGTCATGGTGTTTTTGGGAAAAGGGAGGTATGAACTGGGACACGACGAATGCCGTGCATGTGATCGATAAGGGGGGCATTACATTCCTAAGGAAGCTTACTGCTTCTCCGTATACGGGCTGGGAGGCAATAGGAGATGCTTTTGGAGGTATTTCAACCGATGAGCTCTTTTTAAAAATGCTGGATAGTTTACGAAAAAAGTGTGTACAAAGTGCCGTTATCCCGTACAAAAAAGATAAGCTTACCGGTGAACCGGCCGAATTTTTGCCGTGCATGGGAGAATTGGAATGCGAAGGAAATCCATTAACCATAGGCTTACCCAAACCGATACTTACCGGAACCCACGCAATACGAAAACTGCTCCCCTATAGCTTTGCTTTTATTGACCGCAGTGTATTAACCGGCGAAGAAAATCCGGTAAAGCTTGCTGTGGACGGTACGGATATAGCCGGTACGGTGCTGTTCCGCTTTGTTAAATAAATAGGAGGAGATAAGGAATCACTATGTTTAAAACACAGCCTTTTGTTTCCGAAAAGGTCTGGGGATATGAGCGGTGGATTGTTTCCGTTCATCCGGCGGGGCAGTCTCTCGTAGATGATGCAACGCCGCAGATAGGCGGGAAACCGCTTAATGCGATCGTCGGCGTTTCGTATCCGCTTTTGATTAAAATTATTCAGGCGAACGAAACGCTTTCGGTGCAGGTGCATCCCGATGATGACTATGCGCGAATCCATGAGCACAGCGCCGGTAAAACCGAATGTTGGTATGTGCTCGATGCGGTACCCGATGCAAAGATTATTTACGGATTGCAGAAAGATTACAGCCGAAGTGAGCTGGAAACGGCTATTCGGGATAATACGCTCGAGCGCTGTCTCCGCTCCGTTCCCGTCTCGAAGGGGGACTTTATCTTTATCCCTGCCGGAACCGTCCATGCGATACAGGGCGGCTTGCGGCTTTTAGAGGTGCAGCAGTCAAGCGATATAACCTACCGGCTCTATGACTGGGGGCGACCCCGTGAAGTGCATATACAAAAAGGTCTTGATGTACTGCGGTATCAACCCGCTTCCGCGCTGACACCGGAACGTCCTTTTAGCGGAAAATCAGTATGTCCGTATTTCAGGCTTGAAAAAAAAGATTTTCCCACTACGGGGACTCTTTCGTTTTCGGCATTTGATACCCCTGCTGCAAAAACGGGCTGGTGCAGCCTCTTTATCATTGCCGGAAGCGGTACGCTTGAAGCTGCGGAAAACGGCATACTTGAAACTGCCGGAGTTCCTGCTTTGCAGGTAATAGCCGAAGACTGTATCATGGTGCGGCGGGAAGCTGCCGTTTCGGTAGTACCTGAGCGCGGTTCGGAGATTTCGATTATGCTGATGGGGTAACCGCATTAAAAATATTTTCAGCGGTTACCTTCCTTCTGTACGAAATTTCATAGGTGCAAGGTGAGCGTCTACAATGACGCCGCTCACCTTAACCGTCAAGTTTTCTTTCGAAAACTTGCGTATTGATGTGTGCGCTTTTCGCGCACGAATGCAACAGTTTCCAAAATTCATATTTTGTTCAACTGTTGCATTTTAAGGAAATAAAATTTCGTACATTTTCCGACAAATGGGTAAATGCATCAGGTAGAGTAGATAAAAACCGCGGAAAAATTGAGACTGTGAGACCATTTGAACCATCTTCAACTGTTGTACATCCGTGTACCTCTCAACCGATGTACGTCCATGTACATCGGTTGAGGACAAGTTTTGTTCCAAAACTTGTTTCTGACCTATTCCACGCCCATCCTTGGGCGCATTGATGGCGAGTTTTGTGCACGCACAAAACATCGCTGTACTGACAGGAAGTCAGTGGTTCCAAACAGTATCGAGTTTTTCATCAGGAAAACTCGAAGCTAAAAAATGTACAGGGATGTACATTTTTTAGCGATGCCATCCTTGGCAGTTCTGGTCGAATAGTCTCAATTTTTCCGCGGGGTTACTAAGAAAACGGCCTGATGCATTTACCCCGATAAAACTATGTTGACAGAATAAATACGAAGGGCGATAATTATTATCAGAAAAAAAAGAACTGCGCCGCTACGTTTTGTCAATATTTGAGCGGCTTCATGCTAAAGGATAATTGATATGAAAATAGTTTTGAGACGAAGTATTCTTTTGATATTAAAAGTGGTCGGCGGGATTGCAGCTGTTGCCGCTTTATCGTTCGGAATCCTCTTAGTATTTATTACGATAACGGAGTATCGTCCTGAAGCCCAAGAGCCGGCCGAGGTTATAGGGGAAGCTGCTCTTACGAAAGAAACCGTTGCGCTTGCGAAGCCGATCGATATTATCAGTTGGAATATCGGGTATTGCGGACTCGGCGCAGCGCAGGATTTCTTTATGGACGGCGGTACTATGGTGCGTCCTTCAAATAAAAAAGAAGTGGAAGAAAATCTTGCAGGAGTTATTGAGACGCTGAAACGGTACCCTTCCGATTTTTACTTTATTCAGGAAATGGATAAGTCGTCAAAACGCTCTTATTATATTGACCAAACAGCCGCACTTGCCGAAGCACTCGGTACTGCATTGGCCTATACCTATAATTTTAAGGCATCTTATGTACCCTATCCGATTCCGCCTATTGGAAAGGTTTCGAGCGGAGTAGGACTCTTTACCCGGTACCCTTTTACGGATGCTTACCGTTTCGGACTGCCGGTGCCATTTAAATGGCCGGTCAGTACGGTGAATCTCAAACGCTGTATGCTGATAACTCGTTTTCCGCTTGAGTCCGGCAGAGAGTTGATAACCGCGGTACTGCATCTGGAAGCATATGATGACGGGGAAGGCAAAATTGCTCAAACGAATGCGCTTATCGATTTTATACACGCCGAATATCAGGCGGGAAACTATGTCATCGCAGGCGGTGATTTTAACCAAACATTCCCGGGCACACAGGTACGTTATCCTCTCTATGATGAATTTTGGATGCCGGGCGCAATCAGCGGAGATTCATTACCGGTGGGCTGGCAGTTTGCCGTCGATGACAGGACTCCTTCATGTCGCCTTAACAATGCACCATATACGCCTGCGCTTACCGATGAAAATATCCGTAACAAGTGGCCGCACTACGTTATCGACGGTTTTATCGTTTCTCCGAATATTTCTATTGTGTCGGTGGAGACACTCGATGAATCCTTCCGGTATGCCGACCATAATCCGGTAAAGCTGCGTGTCATGCTGAATCATTAATGATGTATTTACCCTAAATAATTCGGCATAAAGAGAATATGTTAAACTGCCGATATAAGGGTAAGAGGGTGTTGTAAAGATGCAATGCCGGTAAGGAAGAGGAATATGTCAGTAAAGAAAATAGTCTTAATACTAGCATCAGTCGTTTTTTTCGGGGTATGGTGTTTTGCTGTCGAAGCGGATGGCGAAAACACAGCCTTTGATGCAGATGTTACCATTCGATTTTATGACCGCCGTGTATATTATCCCGGAAACGACGGAACGGAGCCTATTTTCGTCAAAGTTTCCATTACCAATAAAGGTAGTCGGCCGTTGCGGTTCAAGTTGGCAAATGACCGTATGTTTAGCCTTGATTTTTCGATATTGAATACGAAAAATAAAAGTCTGGCTCATACGGAACCGTGGATACGGAAACGAAATACCAATCAGCAGATTTATTTTAGAGAAATTACCATCGAGACAGGGGAAACCTATGCCTTTATTGAAAATGTAAAGGATTATATTACGATTGAAAGTCCGGGTGCTTATATGCTTTCAGCCGATTTTTATCCTGAATTAAAACGCCTAAGCGATTCATCCGAACTTCATGTATCATCTAATAGGCTTGGTCTTGAAATAAAACCGTCTCCTTCGGTTGCCGCTCTTGGGGTACTTCCGATTGCCTCGGTTTCACGGGAAATATTGCAGCCCCAGCCGATTTCCCCTGACAAGGTTATCAGCTATATGCTGACTGCACGACAAAAATCGCAGTGGGATCAATTCTTCCTCTATCTTGATATCGAGCGAATGATTGCTCGCGATCCGATTCGGAGCCGCAGATATAAGGCGGAAGCGGAAGCCGGACGTATCAGTATGATCGATACCTATAAGCACGATCTTATGCAATCGCGTACCGATAAAGATATTGCGATGATACCGGTAGAGTTTACCATCGAGCGGACAACCTATAGCACAACCGAGGCAGAGGTTACAGTTATCGAATGGTTCGATTATACCAGCTTCCGTGAAAAAAAACGCTTTACCTATAACCTTGCATCCCGTGATGATATTTGGACGGTGTACGATTACAGCGTAGACAATCTCGGAACCGAGTAGTCTATACGTTAATGCGTATTTGCTTCCATGATATAAGCAAATCTTCAAAACGGCATCGTGCATTTGCCGGACTGGTAGACGGTAATTTTATAGCCGTAATCCCAATCCGTTTAGTACATACTTCATAAGCTTTGCTGCCGTTCGTAAAGACCGCATGAACAGGGGCCGTCTGGAAAATCTCGCTTAAATCTGCCGGCACAATGGATTGCATACTTGCATCCGCAGATCCGGTAAGCGTACAAGCGGTAACGGCATCATATAGTGCAATATGATGTTGCAGCAACATTCGTTTCTTTTCTTCTATTGTTTGCGGCTCCTGTACTTCCAGCACAGCGGCAAGAAGCGGCCAAAATCTGTTCCGCGGATGGCCGTAGTAAAATTCCTGCGCACGGGATGCAACAGAAGGAAAGGAGCCTAAGATTAAAACGCGTGACTCTGCGTTATATATCGGCGGAAAGGGATGAATAATTCTTTCAGTCATCGGCTTAGAAAAGTATTCTTGCGAGACATCGAACACTGTGTTCCGATGCTCTGCGCAGGGATATGTTGATTCGATCGTATAAAATATATCACACCTTTTCAGTATAATTGATAGACGTAAGGATCGTATTCAGCTTAATCATCGGATCATCATAGCCTCTAAATGTAAACGTAACATGATAACCTTTCTTAGAAACCGCGGTTATGTTCCGCCCGCTACAGGGATAAATCGTATTCGATGTTTCGTAGGGGAAATATTCAGGCTTTAAAATCGTAACACGGTAATCATTACCGTCATACTGTATCTGTGCAAGATTGGCAGGGAATGGTACAAGGAAGATTAAAAAATCATCGTTTTTGTTACCACCGATACTAAGGCGGGTTCCCTGCTTCATCAGATGAATATTTCGTTTTCCAATCAATGTTTGGTTATAGACAAAAAGCTCTGTCATTCCCGACTGCGAAGGCTTTGTACTGATACGTCCGCTATAGTAGCTGTGATTCAGACCCGGTCGTCCGTTGATATGGCTTTCTGCGCTGTTTAACAATGCAAATCGTCCTTCAGTAGTACGTGAGCGTTCCTTAGCGAGATAATCAAATTGGGCAGCCGTTTCGGTTTTAGTAGCTGCCGCCGCCGCGACGGTTTGAGAACCGAAGGCATTCAATGTGTCGCGCGAATCCGTTTTGTTTCCAAGCTGTTCGGGATAATGCTTCTTCTCGGAAGCGGTAATCGGTGAATGCTGCTCTCTGCTAAAGTCGTTTTGCTGTACAGCAGAGCTTTGCTGTTTTATATCAGACTGCTGTTCAACTCTTCGAGCCGCATATTTAACGGGTTCGGAAGCCCGACGGCGAAGTATAAATATAAATAACAGCAGGATAAGGATAAACGCCAGCACGGCGATCAGTACCCACATCAGATTGTCTCTTAACAATGAATGAATAAAGGCCGGTTTAACGGTCAATAATACGGCAGCCGCTTGGGAAAATATTTTATTCTCCTGTACGAGGTCAAGCCGGATATCGACACGGTGTTGCCCCTCGCTGCGTAAACTATCGGGTAAGCTAACCCGTATTGCCAGTTCCTTTCTTCCGGCTGGCGGAATATGGACGATGATAGCGTCAAGCTGCTGTCTTTGGATTTCTCCGGCCGTTCCCAAAGAAACGCTTTGTAATTGTATTTCGGCCGGTTCCGACGCTTCATTAATAACGGTCAGCGGAATTTCTGCAGTTGAACCTGAGGTTTCCAGCCGTTCGGGAAAAACGATTTGCGGAAGCTGCCGGATGGTGTCGCTGAATTCAACCCCGCCTTCTTCCGGTAAGTGGCTCGGTTCAATACCGAGATTATCCGTAAAGGTTTGAGAAACATCCGTATATTCCTTTACGGTCTGTTCGGCAGTATCCATTCCGGAATTGGTATTATTTTGGTCGTATGTATTGCCGCCGGTACCGGACTGCTCTTGTGCAGTATTTGATGATCCGCCGGCTGAAGTATCGGCTTGTCTTGCTGTAGTACCGGTCCGTCCCGCTACAGTATCTTCCATGCGGGCGGCGTTATTTGAGGTTTGTCCGTTAATGCTCGCTGCCGCTCCATTCTGAGTATTCCTCTGCTGTCCGACAGCATCGCTGCCGACAGATGCGCGCGAAGAATCCGCCGTAGTATCGACACCGGATCGATCAATCGAACCGTCCGCATCTATGCGTCCTTCATAAAAAGCGCCGTCCAAATCTTTGATGACCGCATCAGAGGGGAAGGGGAGTTTTACATAATAGACCTTCCATCCATTCGCACGGATAGAGGCGGAAATTTTTGCCAATTCCGTCTTTACCTGTTCACCGGTATAATTCCTATACGGACTTGATGCCGGAGGATTAAAAATACCGTCCGAAATAATGATAAGGATTTTTTGCTGCTGAGAGGGTAGTTGCGTCATATAGTGCCCTGAAAAATTGATACCGGATAAAAAATCAGCGCTTTGCCCAAGCTGATATAGGAGCATAAAACGCGAAACCACGCGGGATAAATCCGCTTCGGTATTTATTTTTTGTGACATTTCATAACGGGGTACCGCACTAAACGAAATAAGATGAAATGAATCCCCTATACGGACAAATTTTGAAATAATGGATTGCAAAACACGTTGATTGATAACTTCGTAATAGGGTAATACCGTTCCGGAAGTATCCATAAGAACTATAACGTCCGCAGTGCCCTGCCGGACTGTTTGGGCATTCAATGCAGATATAGTTAAACAAAAGAATACTAAACCCGCAAAAGTCCTTATTTTTTTCATTGTATACTCCCCTTTAGTGTCGAATACTGTGGCTTTCTTCTATAATATCGGCTGCTTTTAAAAACTCGGTTGGTTTATAGATGTCTCCTGCTATCAATCGACTACAGCGGCGGAAATATCGAGGACTTTATAGGTCTTTTCTTCTTCGTTTACCGTGAACGAAAGAGTTTCTCCTACTTTGTGATTTAACAAGTTGGTTCCGAGCGGCGACATATACGATATTACGCCGTTTTCGGGATCGGATTCCCACGGACCGAGAATGGTATAGGTTTCTTCTATATGAGTATCCGGTTTTTCCAATATGACAACAGTGCCGAACCCTACCCGAGTCGTTGTAATCGTAGTAGGATCAAACACTTGAGCCCGTTCAAGCTCTTCCTGCAATCGGCTCACGGTATTATTCAACCGGTTCTGCTCTTCTTTTGCCGCTTTGTATTCCGAGTTTTCGCGTAAGTCGCCTAACGAGAGCGCAAAACCGACCTCTTTAGAATTACGCGGTATTTCAACCTCAACAAGCCGTTGTAATTCTTTTTTCTTTTCCTCAAGCATTTTGGATGTTACGATCAAGCCGCGTCCCGTAACCGTTTTTTCCACTTCGTCGAAAAATTTGAAGTTCTTATATTTCTCAAGGATACGATTCCGCAGCTGCATTTTAATCGACGGATCCAAATCCTTAATATCGCTAACAAGCGTATAGAGTCTTGTAACGGCATCTTCATCGTGATCGAGAATAAAGTTTTCGAGTAAAGCTTCCTTACCGAAGAGAATCGTATGGATTTGCTTGTTGATTTTTCGATTCTCGGTTGTATTTCGTCTGCTTGCAATTTCCCGATATGTTATATCAAGGATATGGATAAGAACAATAATCTGGTGTTCATAGTTGATATTCAAATCTTTAAACCATTGTTCATCTTGAGCATTTTTAAAGAACCAAATAACCGCTTCACGGTATTCTTTGTAATCTTTAAAGCACATCAATACGAGTTTCTGCACCTTTTCGGGATATTCTTCAAGCAGCGGATTTAAAACTTCAGCTGAAAGTACGACGGGGAACAGGCGGATATATTGCTCGCTCCAATCGGGAACGAGATTTTTGATATTGCGGAGATATGCATTCCGCAGTTCTTTATTCTCTATGCCAAGATATACGGCTGCAGGATTTTCGATCTGTGTAAACAATTCCACAAAACTATGATGTTGCGTAACGCTCAGATGCGGCAATGCAGCAGTTAATTTCGACATGACTAAATAGGCTGCAATTACTTGTTCATTTACTTGGCTGAATGCTTTAAGGAAGGCATCAAAGTAATTGATCATATCTTGAAAGCTGTCCGAATCCGTATCACCGCTTTCCATAACATTAAAAATAATATCTACCCGTTCAAAGAAATTTTTCTGTGCCTTAAATTCATTCGATAATTTTTCTTCAAGCGAAATCGGGCGGGTATGTACGGTGTAAAAATCGATATTGGTAGGATTGATCCCAAATTCGGGGTTCTCTTTAACGATCTTTCGTGCCTTAGTGCTCCATGACATCCATTCTTTGTCACTTAACAAGGATGGAATCAGCTCATGTTTAATCCGTTTAAAATCGCAATTATTATCAAAGCTGCGGATGATAGTCTTTAACGCCCATTCGGGATTTGTTTTCACCTTGGCAGTCAGCTCGTCACGCTTCATAATGGATTTCAATACCCAGATATGATCTTTATCCAGAGTCTGAAGAGCGGTAATTCCCATTTTAAGACTCATCGTATGGCCGCGTTTTTTTGCAAAGTCGATGACCAATTCATCATTATTTACTTTGGCAATGCGCCCGACACCCCATGTCCGGTGGAACACAAAACAACCTTCGTCAAAAGAAATATGTTTTTCAAAATCATCGATGGCTTCAAACACATTCCGCCAACTTTGTGTCAGATTGGATACCTTTATGTATTCTTCAAGCTGACTGTGTGATGCATATTTTCCCCTAAAACACTCGACTATTTCTTTCCGCGCCCAGTTGTCTTTGTCGTCGCCGGCAAGTACGAGTTTTAAAATATCGATAGCGGTATTCCAATCTTTTTCTTTTTTGTAATAGTCGTACAAATCCTGCATCAGGGCGGCGCCCCGTTCGGCACCGAGGTGATCGGCTATCTTCCGTTGTACATGATAGAAAAAATCGATTTCTTGCGGAACCAATTCTACCAAACGTGCCCATACTTCTTTTACGGCAGTGAAGGAATGGCGGTTGATATAACGGTATAAGGCCTTTTTATAATACTCAACGGCTTTTTCCATATCACCCATTTGCTGATACCGTTCGGCAAGCTGCTTCGGAATATCCGCTTCTTCATAGTCGATGCGGGTCAAGCGTTCCCAAATATCATAAACAGCTTCATTGCCGGATTCTTTATAGCAGTTCGCTAAAGTCCGCAGAGCAAATTTTGAGTCCCCGAATTCAAGTACCCGCTGACAAAGATATTCGACAATCTGCATTCGATGGTTATCGATAAAAATGGTTACCAGCGTTACAAGTGAAGAATCGTCGAGCAACTGTTTGGAAAGCGCAATGATACTCGAAATATACAATGCCGTAATACTTGTCTTATTATGAGAGAGATGGTCATCGGATAATTTTTTTAATTCATCCAGATAATGATTTCGTTTTGCCTCTTCAATGAGAGCGTCGAGTTCTTTAAAGTTATTAATAGAATAATTTGTAATGGCAGCGCGTGTCCACTTTTCCTCATTAAATATAT
>ERZ772960.2687-NODE-2687-length-12640-cov-13.337783_pt1 | contig 12640 bp, 9 predicted proteins | sample MGYA00580678_ERZ772960 | MGnify/ENA primary metagenome ERZ772960 (study PRJEB29015, sample SAMEA2737930) | human oral metagenome | biome: human oral; feature: human-associated habitat; material: dental | place: China | collected 2059 ... | reverse complement strand
CGGCACGCCTCGTACGCCTCCTCGATGTAGCGGCGCACCTCGCGGTCGATCTCGCCTGCGACCTCCTCGGAGTAGTTGCGGTCACGGTTGAAGTCGCGCCCGAGGAAGACCTGATGATTTTCCTCACCGTAGGCAATGGGGCCGATCGTCTCGCTCATACCATACTGCATAATCATGCTGCGGATGATCTGTGTCGCCTGCTGAATGTCGCTCGATGCGCCCGTACTGATCTCACCGAGTACGACCTCCTCCGCGACGCGTCCGCCAAGCGCGACCTTGATGCGGTCAAAGAGCTCGGAACGCGTGCGATAGGAGCGATCCTCCTTCGGCAGAGACAGCATGTAGCCGCCCGCACGCCCGCGCGGGATGATCGTGACCTTGTGCACAGGATCGGCATGCTCGAGCAGCAGCCCGACAAGCGTATGCCCCCCCTCGTGATAGGCCGTGAGACGCTTCTCCTCGTCCGTCATGACGTGGGACTTGCGCTCGGGGCCTGCCAGCACACGCTCGATCGCCTCCTCCATCTCCGCCATGAAGATTTTCTTCTTGTTGCGGCGCGCGGCAAGAAGAGCCGCCTCGTTCACAAGGTTGCTGAGATCTGCGCCCGTAAAGCCGGGTGTGCGGCGTGCAAGCACGTCTAGATTCGCATCCTCCGCGATGGGCTTGCCCTTCGTATGCACCTTGAGAATCGCCTCGCGTCCCCGCACATCGGGCTTGTCCACGACAATCTGACGGTCAAAACGGCCGGGGCGCAGGAGCGCGGGATCAAGTACGTCGGGGCGGTTCGTCGCCGCGATGATGATGATCCCTTCGTTTGAAGCGAAGCCATCCATCTCGACGAGCAGTTGGTTGAGCGTCTGCTCACGCTCGTCATGTCCGCCGCCGAGCCCGGCCCCGCGCTGGCGTCCGACCGCATCGATCTCATCGATGAAGACGATGCACGGCGCAGATTTCTTCGCCTGTTCAAAGAGGTCACGCACGCGCGACGCGCCGACACCGACGAACATCTCAACAAAATCCGATCCGCTGATCGTGAAGAACTGCACGCCCGCCTCACCGGCAACTGCCTTTGCAAGGAGAGTTTTGCCCGTGCCCGGAGGACCAAAGAGCAGGACACCCTTCGGAATCCGTGCACCGAGTTCGTTGAATTTATCCGGCGTCTTCAGGAATTCGACCACTTCTTCGAGTTCCTGCTTCGCCTCATCTGCGCCCGCAACATCGGCAAATGTCACCTTTTTCTTGTCGCTCACCATCAGGCGTACACGGGATTTTCCGAAGTTCATCATGCGCCCGCCGCCCATCTGGGACTGCTGCATGATAAAGAACCAGAATCCAATGAGAATCGCAATCGGGATGAGCGAGGTCAGCATCGTCTGCCACCACGGCGGCTCGGGCGGATTCTCCGCCGAGATATTGACCCCCTTGTCCGCGAGACGCGCATAGAGTTCCTGATCGCTGTTCGGCGCATCGGGCGCGATGGTCGTGAACTCCGTCCCATCCGTGAGCGTGCCGCGAATGTTGTTCTGGACGAGGACGACCTTGTCCACCTCACCCGCCTTCACCTTCGCGTTGAAGTCACTGTAGCTGAGTGCCGTCGCCTGTGGTGGCTGATGGCTGCCCGACATATAGTCGGCGACCGTCCACACAACGAAGAACATAAGTGCATAAAACGCCAGATTTCTAAGGATTGATTGATTCAATTCTTCCCTCCCGTTTATTCATACACAGAACGCTTGAGCACCCCGATGTAGGGCAGGTTCCGATATTTCTCCGCATAGTCCAGTCCGTATCCCACGAGGAACTCATCCGGAACCTCGTACCCCAGATAGTCGATCTCCACAGGTGCAACACGGCGCGAGGGTTTCGACAGGAACGCACAGATCTTGATGCTCTTCGGTTGACGTCCCATGAGCATCTGCTTCAGATAGTGCATGGTCGTCCCCGAGTCGATGATATCCTCAATAATGATGATGTGCTTCCCTTCGATCGAAAAGTCGAGATCCTTCAGGATCTTGACCTGCCCGCTTGAGACGGCGGCATCGCCGTAGCTGGAGACGATCATGAAATCAAAAGCGACGGGATGGTCGATGGCACGGACGAGATCCGTGAAAAAGACCGCAGCCCCCTTGAGTATGCCAACACAATAGACCGTTTCATCAGCATCGCTGTAATCCCGCGCAATCTCCGCACCGAGTTCCTGCACCCGCGCATGAATCTCATCGGCAGAAAAGGTGATGCACTCAATATCCGTGTTCATCATTCGACTGTCGTCTCCTTCACATATACAATACGCAAAATATCCGTACAGGATTCTGTCACAGGCGCAAGGGTACTGCGCCGTCCGCCTGCAATCCAGAAAATCTCCTGAGTATCCGCAAACGCAAGCAGGGGAATGGCATCCCGCTCCTCACGCGGAACTTTGTCATCAATCAGGATGTCCTTGAGTTTCTTTCGTCCGATCGGGAGCTGCATAAAATCCCCCGCACGTCTGGTTCGCAGTACGAGCGGCGGCAGCTGCGCACGATCGGCATAGATAGCTGCATGGTGCTCCATCTGCACCCAATCGTCCGCCGTCATACGGGACAGATGTCGGAACGCAAACGGTATGCCCCGAAAATTTATTATACCATATTCGCCGGTGAAAGAAAGCCTAATTTCTTTATTTTGTTCGCTTGCCTGTGGGGAGCGGATCAACGTCAGTACACCGTGGCGCACGACCGTATACCATCCGCCCTGCATCTCGGCGCGTGCCGCGCCCTCAGCAAAGATGAGCGCACGCATACGCTCCTCATGGAGATAGGAAAAATTCCGCACCGCGCCCGTCTTCTGCGCCCAGAAAAGGCGCAGAACACGCCGCTGCATGGCTGGATGAAGCGTACGCAGCGCAGCGAGTAAAAGGCCCTCGGGATGTGCGGCGCGCTCAAACTCCGTGCGTGCAAGCGCACCGAGGAGATCGTCCTCCTCGGCGGCAAGCACACTCAGACGCGTGAGTGCATCGCGCACGGCGGGATTATATGTACGCGCAAGCTGCGGCAGGAGCTCATGGCGTATGCGGTTGCGCCGTGCGTCCAGTGCGTCATTCGTCGCATCATGACGCGGCATCAGTCCCCGATCAGCTGCATACTGCTCAATCTGTGCACGCGTGACAGTCAGGAGCGGCCGCAGATGCCGACCGTCCCATTCCCGCATTGCCGCGAGCCCCGCAGGTCCCGTGCCGCGCAGGATGCGCAGAAGCACCGTCTCTGCAAGATCATCCGCGTGGTGTGCGAGGACGAGCGCATCGCAGCCGCGTTCCATCTGCACGCGATGGAGAAAGTCATAACGGCAGACACGCGCCGCCGTCTCAAGTGAAAGTCTATGTGCACGCGCATAGACGGGCACATCGCCTGCGCCGCAGACGAACGGAATTTCCCGTGCCCGACAGAACTCCTCTACAAAGTGCGCATCCGCAAGGGAATCCGAGCCGCGCATCCCGTGTTCGTAGTGTGCGCAGATGATCTGTGTCCCGCCCGCCGCCCGCAGGATGTCCAGGACATCCAGAAGAGCAAGCGAATCCGTCCCGCCGGAACAGGCAACAAGGAGTGTACGCGTAGGGCGGAAAAGATCATGTGCACGCAGAACGCGTTCCACAAGTTTTTGCACAATCAGCTCCATGAAAAAGGACACTCCGAACGGAGTGCCCTTTGTTATCCTCATATCGACAGGTGCGCTGCGCGCACAGTCCCTTTGGCATCAGCACATCCCTGTTTCAGCCACGGCGCGAGCCGCGTCCGCCGCGCTTGGAATCCGTCTTGCGGCGCAGATCGGTCAGCCGCTCATCGCTGTCCTTCAGGAAGCGCGACAGCTTGTCCTCAAAGGAAGGAGATCCCATCTGCCGCGAAGCGGCGGTGCGGCGCGGATCGCGTGGGGGGCGCGGCGGACGTGCAGGAGCGGCAGCCGCCTGTGCCGATACGGCCGGCTTATCCTGAAGAGCCTTGATCGAAAGTCCGATCTTTCCACGGTCATCCACGGTCAGCACCTTGACCTTGACCGTATCCCGCTCACGCAGGAAATCATGCACATCGTTCACATAGACATCGGCAACCTCTGAGATGTGAATCAGTCCCGTCTTTCCCTCGGGGAGTTCGACAAAAGCGCCAAAATTGGTGATGCCCGTTACGACGCCCTCTACTACACTGCCAACTTCGATGGCCAATACAATTCTTCCCTTCAACTACAAACCGACGGGGTTGCCCCCAGTATCATTACCCGCTCATTATACAGGGGAGATGTACGCTATGTCAAGAAGTTCTCAGTTGCTGTTTGCACGCTTTCCGGGTGCATACGGAAGCTCACCCGCCCCCGTCATCCCCAGCTCCTCGCGCGCCAGCTTCTCGATGTAGGGCAGCTCGCCCAGCCGCTCCTTCTCCGCGCGCAGTCGATCATTCTCCGCCTGTGCCGCCGCGAGCCGATCCGATGCGAGACGCTGATCCTCATGCACATGGGAGAGATAGAGCCCCTGCGATACGATCATCGATCCGAAATACCCCAGAATGAGCAGAACCGTGATGACAAACCAACGCGGCCTCCTAGCGTTCCTTCTCTGTGCCATACGCGGCTCCTCTCTTCCTTGTCAGGATCTCTGTCAGATGTTCCGCCACATGCTTTGCCGCATCCGGGCGCGCGCAGTCATGTGCAGCTCTGCGCATCTCGGGAATGCGATGTGCGAGAATTTCCTCCACCGCAGCTGCCATTGTTTCCCCGGGATGCAGCCACACGGCAGCCCCCCGCCGCGTTGCATAGACAGCATTCTCCGTCTCAGGTCCCGGGATGGGGTCATGCAGGAGGAGCGGCAGCCCTGCCGCAAATGCCTCACTGATCGTCAGCCCGCCCGGCTTCGTGATGAGGAGATCCGCTGCGCGCATCAGTACGGGAATCTCATCGGTATAGGAAAAAACACGGATCGCGTGGTGTGATGTGCGCGCCACGGTGCGCGCGTGTTCTTCGAGTACCACATTTCGCCCTGCGACAACAAGGATCGAAAGCCGCTGCTCCACCTGCGCAAGTGCCGCAAGCGTACGGTCCATACCGCCGAGACCAAGACCTCCGCCCATGAGGAGGATCGTCGGCAGATCCGCGGTCAGCCCCGCACGCTCCTGCGCCGCACAGCGTTCCAAGCGATAGTCCGCGCGCGCGATCGGGATGCCCGTCGCGTGCACCATATGTGCGTCAAATCCGCGTGCCGCCATGCCCTCTGCCATCGCCTCGGTCGCGACAAAGTAAACATCGACACCGGGAACGAGCCAGATCGCATGCAGAGCATAGTCCGTCAAGAGTGCGGCAAGCGCAAAGTCCGCGCCATGCCGCACACGCCAGAGTGCCGCCGCCCCCTCGGGGAACGGATGCGTTGCGATAACGAGATCTGGCTCATATGTCCTGATAATCCGTCCCACCGTACGCACCATCACCTGTGCGAATGCACTGCGCACAAGCCCGCCCCCCATCTTCCTTCCCGCAATGCGAAAGAACACATCGTAGAGATCGGGAACAAAGCGCAGCATCAGGAGATAGATCCGCTTCATCAGATAGTGAATGACGGAGACTTCACGCGCCATAAAGTCCACCACATCCACCTGCATCGTCGCCGCTGCAGGATGTGCCGCAAGTGCTGCGCGGATCGCCTCTGCTGCACGCGTGTGACCGGAGCCGATGGACGCCGTCAGAATGAGAATACGGACGCGCTCCATGCTCCACCTCCTCACACAGTTATGCCTATTTTATCACATTTTTTCGTCATGGACAAAAATTTTTTACGCAGTAAGCCCGCCGTCAACACAGTAAATACTCCCCGTCACCCACGATGCCGCAGGAGAGGCGAGAAAGGCGATAACCGCAGCGATTTCCTCGGGGCTGCTGATGCGACCCAGAGGATAGTGCGCCGCCATTTCTCTCAGCTGCTCCTCACGCGGCAGATGCGGAGAGAACTGCCGCTCCGTCAGCGGTGTGAGCACGTCGGCGGGTGCAACGGAATTGACGCGTACACCATCGCACGCGAGCTCCAGCGCGAGCGAACGCGTAAAGGCGATGACAGCCCCCTTTGTTGCCGCATACGCCGCACAGAAATAGTTGCCATGCAGCCCCGCATCCGAGGCAACACCCACAATATTGCCGTGCGTCTCCCGCAGATGTGGCAACGCCGCCTGCGTCAGGTAAAAGATCCCCTTGACGTTCGTCGCGAGCAGATCCTCGAGCGCATCCTCCCCAAGATCATCAAGTGCCCCCTCCGCATAAATGCCGGCAGAGTGGATGAGTACATCGAGCGTACCAAACGCACAGATCGTCTCCTCCACCATACGCGCGCAGTCCGCACGCCTGCGCACATCAGCGGGCACAAAGAGAGCGCGCTGCCCCGCCGAAAGTCCGGCGAGCGCATCGTGTCCGCGTGCCTCATCACGCCCCACAAGAACGACGCGTGCCCCCCCCGCAAGAAAGAGTTTTGCACAGGCAAGCCCGATCCCCGAAGTGCCGCCCGAGATCAGCACGGTTTTCCCTGCAAAGGCATCGGCGGCGAAAATATTCTTTTCCATATCCATCGCACCAACAGATAAAAAACCGGACTCCCCATGGAAGTCCGGTCTCATATGCAAGAGAAAACTCAGTTCACAGAATCCTTCAGAGCCTTGCCAGCCTTGAACACAGGCGACTTGGAAGCCGGAATGTCGATCTCCTTGCCCGTCTGCGGGTTGCGTCCCTTGCGAGCCTTGCGCCCCTTCACCTCGAATGTACCGAAACCGATCAGCTGAATCTTGTCGCCCTCGGCGAGTGCGCTCTTAACCGTCTCAAATACGGCGTTGACCGCCTTCTCCGCGTCCTTCTTCGTCAGACCTGCCTGCTCTGCTACGTTTGCGACCAATTCCTGCTTGTTCAAAGTAGCATCCTCCTTTAGATATTATTCATTTTCCCTGCGCCCCTAGAGGGGGCGCGCTGTCATGAGAGAATTTAACAGAATTACCCAGAAAAATCAAGCCCAAAAACAAAAAAAAGCTTCTTTTCCCTAAAATTCTAGGTTTTTTTACCCATTTTCCCAAAAAACGGGGGTATATGGAATGAAAAGTGTCGTCAGATGGTCGATATCTTCCTGCCAATCCAGTTCAAAAAGAGGAATGTGTGCGACCCGTTCATCGGAAAGGCCCAGATGATGCAGATAGATCACCACCTGCGTATCAGGAAAATGCTCCATGAGTAGGATCTTGAGATCCGAGGCGAGCTCGCGCGAATAGAGCTGCGTGATGATGAGATCCTGCGCGGGCGGTGCCGCAACCGCATCCTCATCCATCGCGTCGATGATCGACAGCCCATTGACAGGGTCGATGCCAAGTGCCGCAAAAAGCGGGTCCAAAAAGCTCATCGCGGGCAAGATCTCGAGCGGCATGTCCTCCTCCATCGCGCGTTCGCGCAGCATCTGCACTGTACGCTCCGCAACGAAGGGACTGCCCGGAACGAGATAGAGCACATTGCTCTTCGCGGCACGCGCAAAGAGATCGTCCGTGATCGCCTCATAGAGCTCGTCAAAATCGTCCGCACGCTCGTAAAAATCGTCGTAGGTCTCATAGGAAATCCCCGCCGCATCCAACGCCTCCACCGTTGGATGAATGCGCGTGCGCAGGAGAATCTGCTCTGCCGCCTCAATGCGCGCCCATGTGCCGCGCGTCATCAGCTCCGCACCGGCGGGACCAAGCCCCGCCACCGTCAATTGATATGCCATGTCTCACTCTCCACTTGCCATCTTCACAATCTCCAGTGTCGTATCCAAGATCTCCCTGCGCTCCTTCGGCTGAAGGCGTATGCGGTAACCGTCGCCCTCGGGCAGAGGCCCGACACGACGCCCGAATGCACGATCCAGACGCATAAGTGCCGGCAGCGGCAGTTTCTCTCCCTCCCCCAGTGTGATGTCCAGAGCATCCCCCTTCACCGCAATGCTCCGCGCGCCGAAACTGCGCGCACAGTTCTTGATGCGCGCGATGTCGAGGAGCGCGAGTACGGGCTTTGTCGGTTCGCCGAAGCGGTCGATCAACTCGTCGAGCAGTGCTTCCAAATCCTCGTTTGTGCGCACGGCGGCGATCTTTTGATAGACCTCGATCTTGTGCATCGCATCATCGATGTATCCGCCGTCGAGATATGCCTCCACAGGCAGGTCGATGACCGTCTCCACGGGCGGCGGCGCAGGTGCCTCGCCCTTTTTGCGCGCGACCGCCTCCTCGAGCAGTTTCACATACATCTCGAAGCCGACGCCTGCAATATGTCCGTGCTGCTGCGCACCGAGGAGGCTGCCCGCCCCGCGGATCTCGAGGTCGCGCATGGCGATCTTGAAGCCCGAGCCGAGACGCGCGAACTCCTTCATCGCCTGCAGCCGCTTCTCCGCCGTCTCGCTGAGCACCTTATCGCGCCGATAGGTGAAGTAGGCGAATGCCATCTTTGCCGAGCGTCCAACGCGCCCGCGCATCTGATAGAGCTGCGAGAGACCGAAGCGGTCGGCATCGTAAATGATAATGGTATTTGCATTGGCGACGTCGATGCCGTTCTCGATGATGCTCGTCGCGAGTAGGATGTCATAATGCCCCTCGTAGAAGTCCATCATGACCTGCTCAAGGATGTCCTCATTCATCTGCCCGTGTGCCGAGGCAATGCGCGCCTCGGGCACAAGACGCAGCAAATGCTCACGCATACGGTCGATGCTCTCCACGCGGTTGTAGATAAAGTAGATCTGCCCCCCGCGCGCCAGTTCGCGCTCGATCGCGCCGCGCATCATTGCATCGCTGCTCTCCACGACGTAGGACTGCACGGGCAGACGGTCGGCGGGCGGCGTTTCGATGATGCTCATGTCGCGTGCTCCCGCAAGCGACATATGCAGCGTGCGCGGGATGGGTGTCGCCGAGAGGGTCAGCACATCGACCCCCGCTGCAAACTCCTTGATCTTCTCCTTCTGCGTGACGCCAAACCGCTGCTCCTCGTCCACAATCAAGAGACCGAGATTCTGAAAGCGTACGCGCTTGCGGTTCAGAATCGCATGCGTGCCGATGAGGATATCCACACGTCCGCGCGCCACCTCGTGCAGCGTCGCTGCCTGTTCACGCACGGAGCGGAAACGGCAGACCACATCCACCTTCGGCGCAAAATCCGCAAAGCGCGCGGCAAACGTCTGATAGTGCTGCTGCGCGAGAACCGTTGTCGGGACAAGCACGGCGACTTGGTAGCCGTCCATCGCCGCCTTGAATGCAGCGCGCACGGCGACCTCAGTCTTGCCGAAGCCCACATCGCCGCAGAGGAGGCGATCCATCGGCTTCGCCCGCTCCATGTCACGCTTGATCTCCGCAATGGCACGCAGCTGATCCTCCGTCTCCTCGTAGGGAAACGCCTCCTCGAACTCACGCTGCATGGCATCGTCGGGTGTAAAAGCATGCCCCTGCGCCATCTGACGCGCAGCATAGAGTTCAAGCAGATGATCGGCGATGTCCTCCACAGACTTCTGTGCCTTTGCACGGGCGCGTGCCCAGTCCGCCGTCCCCATGCGGTGCAGGCGCGGCGCAGTGCCCTCCGACCCGATGTATTTCTGCAGGAGCCCGACCTGATCCGTCGGCACAAAGAGCTTGTCGTCCCCGCCGTACAGAATCCGCAGATAGTCGCGGTGAACACCCGCGACCTCGAGCGTCTCCACGCCGAGGTATTTCCCGATGCCATGCGAGGCATGAACGACGTAGTCGCCGGGTGCGATCTCGCGAAAGTGGCGAATGCGCTCCCCCGCCGATGCCGTACGGCGCAGCTTTACCTTGTGCCGTCCGAAGATATCCTGCTCCGTGAGCACGGCGATCCGCGCAGCACTCAGCTCAAAGCCCGCGCGCAGACTGCCCGAAGCAACGGCGACAGCACCGTCCTGGGCATCGCCCTCCCTGCGCACGAGGACGGTGGGGAGCTTCCATCCCATCAGCATATCGCGGACGAGATTTGCCCGCTCCACCCCGCCCGCGAGGACGAGCACCTGCATTCCATCCGACAGATAGCGGCGCAGCTCACTCTCAAGAAGGTGGAACTGCCGTCCGAATGCCGTCATGGGCACCATTTGAAATGCGATGAGATCGGCGGGGGTGCACGCGGGAAAGGAGCGGCTCATCAGCGCGGCAAACACCTCGTGGCCCGCCATGCCTGCCGCAACGATCTCCTCCCACGAGAACAGACGTGCCGCCCGCTCCTCATCCTCCTGCACCACATCCGAAAGCGCAGCAATGAGACGTGACGGCTCATCGAATACCGTCATTCCCTCTGCCCCGAGGTACGACAAAAAGCACGCCTCCCCCTCGTCGTCCGCTGCACGCAGCGGCATGACGGAAGCCGTGCCAATGTTCTTGATCGAACGCTTCGTCAGGGGATCGTACTCGCGCATGGAGTCGATCTCCGTATCAAAGAGCTCCACGCGAATCGGGGAGAGCGCATTGATCGGAAAGATGTCGACGATGCCGCCGCGTACGCTGAACTGCCCAACGTGCTCTACCTCGGGCGCGTGCTCATAGCCAAGTGCCGAAAGGCGTTCGATCAGCACATCACGCGGCAGCTGTTCCCCAAGCCGCAGGGAGAGTGCCGCGCGCGAGAACTCCGTCGTGCTCAGCCCCTTTTGCACGGCCGCCCCGATCTCCGCAAGCACAATGATCGGCTCGCGGCGCATGAGGCGCGCGAGGATGTTCATGCGCTGCGCCGAACGTTCCAGTCCCTTTGCCGCGCCCGGTGCAGCGAAGTCCATGCGGTCCAGTTCGGGCAGCTCATAGATATCCGCCTCTGGCAGCAGTGCTGTCAGATCCTCCTGCCACGCGCGCAATGCCTCGCGCCCGCTCGTAACAATGGCGAGCGGGCGCGGAGTGCTGTCATAGGCGGCTGCAACGGCGGCGTGCTTCATCGAGCCGGCAAAGCCGTATGCGAGTGTCTGCTGCGGAGCAGCGGTCAGGGTCTCCACGAGCTGCCCGACCGCACGATCCGCACGCAGGATGGAAAAGAGTGCGTTCATTTGGGAGCTGCAGCAAGTGCCGCGCGTACAAAGCCCGCGAAGAGCGGATGCGGATGGTTCGGGCGCGATTTCAGCTCCGGATGGAACTGCGAGGCGACAAACCACGGATGATCCGCGATCTCCACAACCTCCACGAGTCGGTTGTCCGGGCTCGTGCCCGCAATGACCATCCCCTTCTCCTCAAGCTGCGCGCGGAATGCGTTGTTGAACTCAAAGCGGTGACGGTGACGCTCGCTGATCTCCCCCTCACCGTATTCCTCGCGCGAACGCGAGCCGTCTGCAAGGACGCAGGGATAGGCGCCAAGGCGCATCGTACCACCCTTCTCCTCGACATCCTGCTGATCCTCCATCAGCGCGATGACGGGGTGCGGTGTCTCCGGAACAAACTCCGTGCTGTGCGCATTCGTCAGACCCGCGACATGGCGTGCAAACTCGATGACGGCACACTGCATTCCGAGGCAGAGCCCGAGGAACGGAATCTGATGCTCACGCGCGTATTGGATGGCGCGGATCTTTCCCTCAACGCCGCGGTCGCCGAAGCCCCCCGGCACGAGGATCCCCTTGCACCCGACAAAGAGCTCGTCGAGATCCACGTTCGGCTCTTCCAGCTCCTCCGCATTGATCCATGCGATTTTGACCTGTGCGTCGTTCTCGATACCGCCGTGATGCAGCGCCTCCGTCACCGACATATAGGCATCGGGCAGGGCAACGTATTTGCCGACGACGGCGATCTTCACCTTCTTCGTGGGATGATTGATCTTAAAGACCATCTTCTCCCACGCCTCCATGTTGGACGGATCGAAGGTCATTGCCATCTTCTCAAGCACAATCCGATCAAGCCCCTCCTGCTGCATCATCAGTGGGACTTCATAGATCGTCGATGCCGTGCGGTTCTCGATGACCGCATCCGCATCCACATCGCAGAACAGCGCGATCTTCTCCTTCATGTCGCGCGGGATCGGCTGCTCCGTACGACAGACGAGAATGTCCGGCTGAATGCCGATGGCGCGCAGCTCCTTGACACTGTGCTGAGTCGGCTTCGTCTTGAGCTCGCCCGCCGCACTGATGTAGGGCAGCAGTGTGACATGGATGTAGAGCGCGTCGTTCTTGCCGACTTCCTTTTTGACCTGACGGATCGCCTCCAGAAACGGCAGGCTCTCAATATCGCCGACCGTACCGCCGATCTCCGTGATGACGACATCCGCGTTGTCCGCCTTTGCCACATCGTAGACGCGCTGCTTGATCTCGTTCGTGATGTGCGGGATCACCTGCACCGTCGAGCCGAGATAGTCGCCGTGACGCTCCTTGTTGAGCACCGACCAGTAGACCTTGCCGCTCGTGATGTTCGACCGCTTCGTGAGGTTGATGTCAATGAAGCGTTCGTAGTGCCCGAGATCGAGATCCGTCTCCGCGCCGTCGTCGGTGACGAACACCTCGCCGTGCTGGTAGGGGCTCATCGTGCCCGGGTCGATGTTGATGTAGGGATCAAATTTCTGGATCGTGACCTTCAGGCCACGGTTCTTGAGCAGACGACCGAGCGATGCCGCCGTAATGCCCTTTCCGAGCGATGAGACCACGCCGCCCGTGACGAAAATATACTTTGCCATG
>ERZ772960.2682-NODE-2682-length-12651-cov-4.348762_pt1 | contig 12651 bp, 12 predicted proteins | sample MGYA00580678_ERZ772960 | MGnify/ENA primary metagenome ERZ772960 (study PRJEB29015, sample SAMEA2737930) | human oral metagenome | biome: human oral; feature: human-associated habitat; material: dental | place: China | collected 2059 ... | reverse complement strand
TTGATATAGACGCAAATTATTAAAACATATAATTATGATAGAACATTTCTTAAACAAACTCTCCGAAGTCCTCTCCACCGTGTGGGGCTGGCTTCTGTGTGCAGCCCTGCTGGTGATGAATTTCATCGTGGGCTACGAACAGATGGTGGGTTTCACCGTCTTGGCCATCGTGCTCGATGCCGTATGGGGTATCGCAGCCAGCCTCTTACAAAAACGCTTCGCCCTGAGCGAACTGGCACGCGACACCTTCGCCAAACTCGCTGTGTACGGTACAGCCATCTTTGTTTTTATATTAATCGATAAGCTGGCAGGGGTTGGCGCAGGACTTACGACAAGTATCATTTGTATAGGTATCATCCTCGTAGAGCTGTGGAGTATGGCCGGCAGCATGCTTATTTGTTACCCGAATATGCCGTTTTTAAAGCTACTCAAGAAAGCATTGGCGGGCGAGATAGCCAGCAAACTCAATGTACGCCCCGAAGATGTGACCGAAGCCTTGGAAACCTTACACGCTAAAAAGGTATGAGAACGATTAAGTACATCGCCGTGCACTGTACAGCCGGCTCGCAGCATACCACCATCAAGGAATTGCAGCAGGAGTTCAAGCGTAAAGGGTGGAAGAACCCAGGCTACCACTACGTAATAGCTGCCGACGGAACCATCACCCAGCTACTCGACGAAGAAAAGCCCAGCAATGGCGTGAAGGGCTATAATAGCGTGCTGATTAACGTGGCTTATATCGGCGGCATCGATGCCGAAGGCAAGCCCGTAGACAATCGCACTGCTGCGCAGAAGGCTTCGCTGGCGGGGCTGCTGCGTGTGCTTCATAAGAAGTATCCTACCGCCACGATACAGGGGCACCGCGATTTTTCGCCCGACCGCAACCACAACGGGCGTATCGAGCCATCGGAGTTCATCAAGGCCTGCCCGTGCTTCGATGCCAAAACAGAATATAAGGACATCTAATCTCAAAAAAAATGAAAAACCTATTGTATATACTTCTTTTGCTCGTGCTGGCTTCCTGCCACACCACGCGCACCGTGACGCGCGAGCAGGAAACAACCGTACAGCAGCGCGACAGTGTGGTGCTGCGCGACAGCACCATCGTTCGTTACATCACCGCCACGCGCGACAGTATCGTCATCCGCGACTCGGTGGTTATTATCAAGGACGCCACGGGTAAGGTGATAGGAACCGAACGATACCGCACCAGCGACCGCGTGCGGGACAGGCTGACGGATAACGCTACAACGGCGAAGAGCACAGAAAGCCGAGACAGTGCAAGAAAGCAGCAGGTAAAGAGCACAAAAATGGACTCAAAATCCGCACGGTTTAGCCTTACATCCCTTGTGCACATCCTTGCCTTGTTTATTCTTTTCGCCCTAATCACAACCATCGTATTAAAAGCAAAAAGACTATGGAAGTGGTGGTAAGAGACGGGCAGACGCTGGCAGATGTGGCCATACAGGAGTACGGCGCACTGGAGGCCGTGGTGCAGTTGGCATTCGACAATGGCATGAGCGTGTCGGATGTGCCACAGACAGGTACCGTGCTGCGTCTGCACGAGAAGACATACAACCGCGTGATGCGCGACTACTGCCGGGCACACGGTGTACAGCCTGCCACGCTGCGGGGTAACAGCACCACCCGAGAACGCATCTTTAACGAGGTTTTCAACGATACATTTAATTAACAATATGGCACGAACAATAGCAGAAATTAAGCAAACGATGACGGATGCATTTATGGCAGACGCTCATATCCGCGAGCAATACGGACTAACAGCAGGCAGCACCTTTGCCGGCAGCTTTTCGCCGGTAAGCCTCGAGAGTATCCTGTTCTTTATCGTGGCTGCCTGTTGCCACGTGATGGAGGCACTCTTCGACCGTCATCGCGAGGACGTGGACGATAAAATCAGTCGCGCCGTAGTGGCCAGCGTACCGTGGTATTACAAGATTGCGCGGCAATTCCAATATGGCGATGCGCTCATCTTCGATGATGCGACGTCGCAATATCGCTACCCTGCCGTAGACGAGAGTAAACAGTTGGTGCGCTATGTGGCCGTACGCGACCGTGGCACCAGTATTCAAATATTAGCCTCGGGCGACAAAGACGGACTTCCCGTCCCTCTTTCGAATGATGTTCTCACCTCATTCAAACAGTATATGAATAGGGTGAAAATAGCCGGCGTGGTACTCAATGTGCACTCGTTGCCGGCCGACAGCATACAGATACGCGCCACGGTACAGGTAGACCCGCTCATCATCGCCACGTCTGGAGCACGAAACAACGACAGCAGTCGACCGGTGGAAGCGGCCATCAACGCCTACCTGCGCGGCATCATCTATGGAGGAACTTTTAACAAAACAAAACTCGTGGATGCCATTCAAGGTGTAGAGGGCGTGGTAGACGTGGTGCTGAATGAATGTCTTTACAAAGCTACCGGCGATGCCGACTACCTCACCGTGGCAGGTAACAACTATACGGCTGTGGGCGGCAGCTTTACTGCCCATGGTCTTCAAAACTCAATAGCTTATGTGGTATAATGTCGATCTCAACCGATGGGCAGTGCAGCTGCTGCCTCCCATCCTGCGCAGCAAGGTTTTGGTAGCCTTGCTTAAGATTATACTCATCCCCCTTGTATATCTGCATGCACAATTCATGTTGTCTCGGGCAGCCATCGCCGGAAGGCTGAATGTGACCGCCAGCGTGCAGGATATAGAGCGTGTACTCAATGCCACCTTCTTCCTGCGCAACCGGCAGATATATCTCGAAGACATTAACGACGAGCAGCGGACGTACTTATATTTCGTGAGAGAACAGATGCCCGCCGTCTTTATCAACCCCTCGCTGGCGGTGTGGTACCCTGACGAAGTGCCCGATAAGCCTAACTTCATCGTGTTTATCCCCGGCTTCCTGTGTACATCGCTCGATAAGGATAAAGACAAGTACAAGGGGCAATACTTGACCATGATTATCAACTTAATAGAATATTACAAACCGGCAGGCAGACGCTATGCCATTAAACTTTACGATGATGAATAAATTACAATTCCACGAGGGTGGCCAGCCCATCCAACTCGACGACCTGCAGTTGCTGCAAGAGGATGCAGTGTTGATGTTTCAAACCCTTGTCAAGACGCTTGCCCATGAGGCCGATGTCTTCCTGATGAAAGCTCCTCATGCCAGCGTGCGGGTGTCTCCCGACGGTTCCTCTTCCTCTTATGTGGTGAATGCCGGAACGCTCGTGCTCCATGGCGACATCATTCCGTGGCATGAGACCGACATGAGTGTCAAGGCATGGAACGCGCCCGTGTATCTATGCGTACGAGAGGTAGAAAGCGAACCGCGCGTGTTTGCCGATGGTCAGACACGCAACTGTCGCATCGGAAAGGAGGTGTCGCTAAGCCTGACCAAGGACGGTGCCCCCGAGGCATACAGCCTTTTTGAACTGCCTACGCTTCCCGACCTGTTGTCGAAGACGCTCGGCGTTACTAAAGAGGATAAAGAGTGGCAGGACGTGGAGGTGGCCGCATGGGGCAACGGGTACTCGGGCACGCTGCGCTACAGACGGGTGCACGACCGTTTCTATTTTGATATCAACCTCACCAGCAATGCCGAGGCATGGACAGAGAGCGGCCACACGTCACACCGCATCTGCGATTTGAACTCACTTTTCGTGGAGAAGGCCAATCTCCCCAGCCAACTCATCATCCCGCTCGACGCGACAGCAGACAGCCACGAACGGCTGCTGCTCTTCATTCGTGAGAACTTCATGGAGCTGATGATTTATACTTCCAACACCTCGTCGCCACGCACCCTGCCGCTCCTTGCTCGTGATAAAGAAGCCATGAAATAAAGCATCAAGACCATGAATATCTACGAACTACAAAGACGTGCCCGTGCCCTGCGCGAAAAGACGCAGGAGGGCAGCATCACACCCGAAGAGGTGGGCGGGCTGCTGGCAGAAACGCTGGCCATGTTGGCCAACATCGAACAGACGGCCGATGGCCTCGGTATAAGAAAAGTTTATCCGACGAAAGAGGCGATGGAGGCCGACAGTGCACCGATGGGGACAAATGGGAAACCGCTGCGTTATGGTCAGTTGGTGAGCGTCTGCGATGATGCGCATGCGGATAACCCTGAGAACGGGAATATCTATGCCTACCAGAAGCCGGGCTGGAGACTAATAGGCAACATCCGTGACAACCAGCCTCTCCCTATCGTGCAGGAAATGGGGGACGATATGAACAAAGTAATGTCGCAGGCAGTCGTAACGAGGTTGCTGACAGAGAAGATGCCGTTTTTCAAACCAAGTGCCTCGGGGAATCAGAAATCCAAGTACATCAAGCAAGACGGTAGCATCAGCCCTACTGCTGCAGGGTGGGGAGTCGCCTCTTATGATATATCAACATACAATGGCAGAGCCGTTGTTGAATCTTCGGCAAAATCCATTGCATACCTTTATGCAATTTATAAAGAGGGTGAAGTGATAGAAGTAGGAGGACAACTTACCGACAGCTATTATGCCGCAGTTGTTGATTGTTCTAAGGGTGATACGCTATATGTTCAGAATGACAATAGCACCGTCATAGAGCCTATATGGAAAGATGCTTTCAGTAGTTTCGACGACTACATGAAAACTGTGTTAGGGAAGAAGCATGTCATTGATTTAAGAGACACACTTGCGGGAGGTACGAATAGCGCAAAGTTTTTTTACAACAAAACGCTCACACGAGAAGACATTTCCGGCATAAAGGTGGCAGACAAGTATGCATGTTGCAAGATAGATGTGTCGAGTTATCAAGGCAAAACGATAACGCTAAATACGTATGGTGTAACATCAAGGGCTTACGACAGCTTTGCAGATGTAGACGGCAGAATCCTCTCACAATTTCAGCACCCGCTTCCAACAGATGTGCTTGTACCACACAATGCACATGATTTATATCTTTCAACATCGTTTGGACGAGGTAAAGGCACAGAAACCTTTAATTACAAAGAGGGAGATTACCCTTCGGTAACCGTATATGAGGATGGAGTGTACAACCTCGCAAAAGAATTCGGAGATATAAAACGAGCTCTTGATAAAATCAAAACGAGCAATGAAACATACGATTTAATTACTCCTGATTTGTATTCGTATGTGGGCGATTGTCTCCAACTGTTTAAATACCCGATATCATTGCGTGCGAATTACAACGCGTTGAACATGGGCTTATCGCTAAATACAAGTGACTACAACGTAAGGAAGCTGGGGAAGAACCTTGAGCGATATTTCCAATTCACCCCAAGTTCAGACGGGGTATACAGCGTACTTGCAAATGTCGTAAGGCCTGATATGGTCGTGTTGACACAGAAGAGCTTCAACGTTACAGTGAAAGTACCTAAAAACCCAACAACAGTAAAGAACATCCTCCTGATTGGCGACAGCGAAACGGAGGGCGTGTTGAACAACTCCGGAGTTCGTGGTTCTGAAAGTGGTACATTCCCTTACGCGAACGAATTAAAGAGGCTTTTACAAACAACCGATGGTTCTCCCAAAGGTGTCGGCCTTACGAATGTGCGATTAATCGGAACAAGAAATACCGTTAATGGAAGGCACGAAGGGTATGGTGGCCGGACGACCATTTCGTTTTTGAACAATGGTTCACCTTTTTATATAGGTGGAAAAATAGATTTTGACGCATACTTGCAGCAAGATAAAGTGTATGACGATGTGTCTCACAAAGGGGTAGACATTATCTATATTCTTTTAGGAGCAAACGATAAAACGTCGTACACAGTTCAAGATGGAGTACTCACGATCAGTAAAGCGTTGTATAAGGTAAGCATTAAGAGGCTACTTGCTAAAATAAAAGAGCAGATAAAAGAGGGCAAAGGCGTAATGGCTAACTCGAACGTAAAGGTAGTTCTGCTTAATTACGGCTTCCCGTATATAAACGGCTTCGGCTATCATCCGTATGGTAGTGGAGAGTTCGACACGGGCAACGTGGTCGCAAAGTCTTTTTACGAGTGCTACCTGCTAAACAATGAAATCGTAGCTGAAAACGATTATCGAGGCTGGGTGTTCTCGACCATGTGCGCAACACAGGTAGACAGCGAAAATGGATTTGCTTACATGAATAAGCCCCTGAATAACTACATTCCCGATACGGAAAAGGTCAGCTTAGAACAGGTGCACTTTAACCGGTCGGCCTATCAACAGTTTGCACAAGCCGTATTGAGAGACATCATATATCGGGTGTCGTAACGATGAAATGCCCTTCGGGGGCGGGCAACAAAAAGCCCCCGACCTATTATAAAGACGCCAATCAATTATAATGAACGCAGACCGCGTATGGTCGGGGGGTAAATCCTCATCCATACGGTCTGCGTTTTAGTCGTTATGATTGATTGGCGTTACAAATGTACTAAGAATTAATTAAATAAAAGTAAGATGAAAGCGAAAAGTTACACAAGTGCACCTCTGCCGTTTATGGGACAGAAGCGCAAATTTATCAAAACGTTCAAGCGAGTTTTAGCGAGCTATCCCGATGATGTCACCATCGTCGACCTCTTCGGGGGCTCAGGGCTGCTCTCGCATGTGGCAAAACGTGAAAAGCCATTTGCCAAGGTTATCTACAACGATTACGACGGGTTTCACCGGCGGCTCGAGGCCATCCCGCACACCAACGCGCTGCTGGCACGCATTCGGGCGATAACGGACGCGCTACCTCGTGGAAAGGTGATACCACAGCCTTACCGCAATCAAATCATTGAACTCATTGCCACCGAAGAGCGAACCGGATTTGTCGATTATATCACCCTGTCATCCTCTTTGTTGTTCTCTATGAAGTACGCTAACAACTTGGCCGAACTCTCCAAGGAAACGTTCTACAATACAGTGCGCAAAGCGGACTTCAATGCCGATGGCTACCTTGACGGCCTGACGGTTGTTTGTAAAGATTATAAACAGCTATTCAACGAGTATCGTGACACCCATGGCGTACTCTTCCTTGTCGACCCGCCTTACCTCTCCACAGAAGTCGGTACGTACACAATGAGCTGGAAACTCGGTGACTACCTCGACGTGCTCACCATCCTACAAGGTCACGACTTTATCTACTTTACCTCCAACAAGTCGCAAATCCTCGAGCTATGTGAGTGGATAGGACGCTGCCGGATAGACCACAACCCGTTCGAGCACGCCCAGCGGGTGGAAGTTAACACCACGTTGAATTACACAAGCAAATACACCGACATTATGCTATACTCGCAACAGAACGCATCGGGACAGACATTACAGCCCGCAGGATGACGCTTGCAGAATATAAAGTCGGCATTCAAACATCTTGCAAATGGGTGTTTGAATGCCGAAAAAGTGTGTTCGATAGGTACGTTTCGTTTTTCCTTAATTTTATACGCTTCGTTTTTCTGCGCCGTAACGCTTCGTTTTGCGGATTATAAGTGCCGGCCGGTTATTCGGTTGCTTATCAGGGAAAAAGGCTAAGGACGGGGCGCAGGATAGTTAGAGGACAACTTTCTTTACAATAGGATTTCACCTCACGAGATATAAGGAATACGCGAGTTCGGGATAAGTTTAGCATGCAAATAATTCTAACAGCCTTGACTTTTCCACATATACAGGCAGTGCCTCCGGCTTATTCTCAAGAAGCAATATGCAGTAAGGGCAGAACATAAGTTCATAATTAACGTGAATTCGACGAATTCAGAACAATGCAAGCTGCGTATCAATAGTCCTTATTGTATCATTCACTATATTTACTTGTACGCTATACCTTATAGTATAAGTCCAACCCTACTTATAGTATAAGCCCTATAGGAAAAGGTGTACTACACTCCCATCCAAAGGTGTTAAACACTCTTGCCCAAAGGTGTTAAACACTCTTGTTCATAGGTGTTAAACACTCTTGCTCGTAGGTGTTAGTATCTACTCCTACCTATAAGTCTAATCGCACCTACAGTGTAAGTATAATATAATGAGGATGGTCTGTTTATGAATACTTGATTTAGCACCTCAAAATCTTTATTACCACCGTAAAGATACATGATATTCCTTAAAATAAATGTTTTGATAGGGAAAATGCTTTTCGGCATGTTCCCGTTATCAGTAAGGATAGGGATTAGAATGGCCACCAACGTTTCTTCTTCCGTTGTCCGTCTCGGTTGCCATGCCACCCCATGGTCGGATCCCCCTGCGTTTGGGCATAGACATCTCCGTGTGTGACCATCTGATAGATGGTGCCCCAATCCGGTAAGCCTCCGATGTTACGGTCGTCGATAAAGAGATCGGCTTTCAGTTTTCTGGAGAAGTGATTGTTGTGTTCCTCCGTTTCTTCAGGGTAATCTTTGTTTATGGCATAGAAGTCCACGCCACGGTCTTTGCACCATTTTACCGCTTCTTCAAGGAGTTCTCCCTCGCGCACGCTCCACAGAATGACTTTATGGCGGTCGGCTATCAGCATCCGGAGCGTCTCCGTGGCAAAAGGAATCTCTTCTCCTATCGCAGGGTATTTATGTTCAACGATAGTTCCGTCGAAGTCTACAGCAATGGTCATAGTTCTTGTGTAGTTAAGGGTTTTGTTATCGTTTGATGGAGTTGTCGTTTTTGTTCCCGTAGTGGCTATAGCTGTAGTTCCCGTAGTGTCTGTAGCTTCCGTAACCGTATTTGCCGTAACGTCCGTATTTGCCGTATCGTCCATAGCCATAGTAGTAGCCGTACTTCTTCTTCGACATGTCGATACCATTGATAACAATAGAGATTTTGGGAAGTTTCTTCTCTTCGTCGAGTGTATTGATAAGGTCGAAACTGTTCTTTTGCGTATAGTCGGCACGACACATGTATATGGTGGCATTGGCAATCCTGCTGATTTGCAAGGTATCTGTAACCAGTCCCACAGGTGCAGTGTCGATGAGAATGTAGTCGTAGCGTTCTTTCAGCATGTCCATAATCTTGTCCAACGATGGTCGAGCGAGCAACTCTGCGGGGTTGGGCGGAATGGGGCCGGACAACAACAGGTCGAGGTTCGGATGCACACCCGACGGCAATATCTGTGCGTCGAGTTCCTCTTGTGTGGGATTGTCATGCACCAGCAGATTGGTGATGCCGTGTTTATGGTCGTGCAGTTGGAAGAGTTCGGCCAGACGCGGACGGCGCACATCAAGGCCAAGCAGGAGTACCTTCTTGCCAAGCAGTGCGAAGCTGACGGAGAGATTGGCGGCATTGAAAGTCTTTCCTTCGCCCGATGTAGTGGATGTGAACATCACTACTTTCTCGTTTTCTTTGAGGATGAACTGCAAATTGGTGCGCATACTTCTGAATATCTCCTCCATCTGGTTATTCTTGTTCTCGTGTACCACAATATCTGCTTTGGTCTTTGCCGTATCGCTGGCAATGGCCACGTCTGCGAGTATGGGGAGTTTGGTCAGCTTCATCACATCGTCATGTCCCTCAATCTTATAGCGTAGAAACCTGATGATGAAGATAATGAGTGCGGGTATAGCAAGCCCCAGACCGAGAGCTATGAGGATAAGGATGGTAGATTTGGGACTGACTTGTCCGGCATAGATGGGCGTATCTATCATTCTGCCTTTGTCGGCTGTGGCAGCGAGCGAGATAGAGTTCTCCTCCCGCTTTTGCAGCAACATCAAATACAGCCCCGATTTCACCTCTTGCTGACGTCCTATCTGGGTGAGTATGCGCTCCTGTTCGGGACTTTGATGGAGTTGTCCCGCATAACGGCCATATTCTGTGGCGACGACGTTTCGTTGTATTTCCATGGCGCGTCTTGATTGTGCCATGGCACGCTTGATACCCGCCATCAGGTCGTTCAGCTGTGCTGTCAGGGGAGTAACCATGGGACTTCCCTCTGCGGCACTGCGCAACAGTCGGTTTCGTTGCAGCACAATCTCGTTGTATTTACTGATGAGGTCGTTGGATGTCTGGTCTGAAAGCCCGATATTTGAGGGTAAAGTCTGGTATCTATTAGCCGGCTCGCCAATGTATTTCTCCATGTTGTTGAGAAGTGCAAGCTGCGTGTTGGCATCCGACAATTTCTTTTGATAAGCATCGGTATTTTGCATGGCCAGACCGGCATTGCTCGACTGTTGCGTCATGTTGTTCCGCCTCTTGTAGTTTTCAATCTGCCCTTCAGTGTTTCCCAGCTCGTTGTTTATTTTCTCCAGCCGTTCGTTGATAAACCTTTCCGTGCGCACAGCTATCTCGTTCTTATCTTCGTTGGCCTGCCGATTATAACAGATAGCCAACTGTTTGAGGTAGTCCATGCCCCGTTGCGGCACTTGGTCTGTAAGGGTGAGGCTGACAATCGAGGTTGTCTTCGATGTTTGCGTTACACCGAGCCCGCCTGCATATCCGTTGGCAATGCTTTTGGGCGGTGATACATAGACACAAAGCGTAGAACCGTTGGGCATGGAGTAGACACCGTTTTGTTGAAAGGAGAGGGTTCCCACATGGGTTTGAATGGTTGCGGGTAAGGTGCGGAGTGTCTTGTTGATGGTGAAAATACCCGCCTCCCTGTTCTGTGCTGTCGGAGCGTAGTATTCTCCCTTCACATTGTATGCGTTGTCCTCCCGTGTAATGCTAAGGCTGATAGTCGATGCGAGTCGGTTCAGATGCGTCGTATCTATATCCACGCTGACGGGTTCTGTCCTATAAACAGGATTATCTTTTATTTTCCCCTCCGCAATGTAATTAACGTAGAGTTTGAGGTCTCTCACCGCAGCTTCAGCTATGGAATGCGATTTCAGTATTTCCATCTCGTTGTCAAGTCCGGTAGAGTTCGACATCGTACCCAAATTGGAGGCATACTGTATGTTGTTTGCCCGTCTTCCGCTGTCTTCGTTTTTGATGAGCAATTTAACAGCAACCATGTACACAGGTGTTGCATACCTTAGGTAAATGGCCACGAGGCTCAGGCAGAGTGTCAATGAAATGAGAAACCATTTCCAATTAAGGATAAGTGCAGTATAAACGGCTCCGAGGTCGAAGAGTGATTTGTTCTCAGCCCGTGTCTTGTTTGTTCCTGTTTCAGGGTTATTGTTTTCTGTCATATTCTTATAACTGAATTCCTTGTTGTATGCTACTTGATTTTCTTTTTTCTATGAGTTCCCTCTTTTATTGGGAGATATTCAGCAGATACTGTCCGTATCCGTTTTTGAGCATGGGTGTGGCCAATCTTCTGACATCTTCCTTGGTTATCCACCCATTGTCCATAGCTATCTCTTCGAGGCATGCCACCTTCTGTCCTTGTCTCTTCTCTATGACCTCAATGAAAGTGCTGGCTTCCGAAAGACTGTCGTGGGTGCCCGTGTCGAGCCATGCAAATCCTCTCTGCAATGTCTGTACCTTGAGTGTTTCCCGTTGCAGGTATTCTTGGTTTACAGTGGTTATTTCCAACTCTCCGCGTGCGCTGGGCTTGATGTGTTTAGCCACGTTTACCACGCTGTTGGGATAGAAGTATAGCCCCACCACAGCATAATTGCTCTTGGGCTTCTGCGGTTTTTCCTCAATGCTCAAACAGTTTCCCTGCTCGTCGAATTCGGCCACGCCGTATCTTTCGGGGTCATTCACATAGTATCCGAATACCGTGGCGTTGCCCTGCTCTTCGGCATCTTTCACCGCACGTTTCAGCATGCCTGTGAAACCGGCACCATAGAAAATATTGTCGCCTAATACAAGGCAGGCACTGTCGGTGCCGATGAAATGTTCGCCGATGATGAAAGCCTGTGCCAGTCCATCGGGACTAGGTTGTTCGGCATAGTCGAACGTCACACCCAACTCATGCCCGTCTCCGAGGAGCCTTTTAAACCCCGGCAAGTCGTAGGGGGTGGATATGATGAGTATTTCTCGTATCCCGGCCAGCATCAATACCGAGATGGGATAGTATATCATGGGTTTATCGAAAATGGGAATCAGTTGTTTGCTGACTCCTTTTGTGATAGGGTAAAGGCGTGTTCCCGACCCACCGGCTAATACAATTCCTTTCATATAAGGTGCAATTAATAATAACAATACTCCATTGCCTGCATGGCTCAAGGCAAGGCGAGCGGAGCAAAAAGGATGCTTCCTTATTGTAAATGATGCACAAAGGTAGTTGTTTCTTTTAATATGTGCATGCTTTATTGGTATTATTTAACGATTGTTGGGAAACTTGGTGCGGTCTGCGTTTTGCACGATGACTGCTTGTCGCGAGAAAGGTTGCCGACCTGTCCATGTACAGACGTCATCTGTGCCACGTACAAACGCCATCTGTACGGAGTACGAATGCCGACTTATCAATCGTCACTTTACGACCCCGAAACTCCCATCGGTCATGAGAGATTACGCGAATCAGGGATAAGGTTATCTGGGCTGTAAGTCCAGCCTAAGGTCTTCTGCTCTTTTGGGGCTATTCGGTAAGATTCTCTTACTCAGAACTCGCATATATCGAGACCTCTGCAAAACCGACCACCCTCTCAATTCTCACCTATACACTCTTAGAAGAACGAATATTTTTGACCAAAAGATGCCGTTGGAGGTTACTTTTTGAGTAGATAATAATCTTTTATCGGTGTATTTTCCCCTTATCTGATAGAATTTGACACAATAATCCATGGTGTTCGGTATAAGTTGTAGGCAATGGACTCCAT
>ERZ772960.2681-NODE-2681-length-12658-cov-7.399984_pt1 | contig 12658 bp, 10 predicted proteins | sample MGYA00580678_ERZ772960 | MGnify/ENA primary metagenome ERZ772960 (study PRJEB29015, sample SAMEA2737930) | human oral metagenome | biome: human oral; feature: human-associated habitat; material: dental | place: China | collected 2059 ... | reverse complement strand
CTACCGGGCAGACTCCGATCTTTCATCGGTTAGAAACGTGCGCCGCCGGGCGCACAACACAAAAAGCGCAGCCACATACGCAGCTGCGCTTTCCAATATCAGATACGAGTTACTCCGCCGGAATGATGAATGAGAGGGAGCTGAAGATCTTCTTCGTCACGATCGGATCGTCCGTCGGGAAGCCGACCTCCACGCCGATGACATTCAGCCCGTTGTTCGCAATGCGCACGGTGATATAGCCGTTCGCGTCTGCCTGCGTCTCGTTGGTGAGGTCGCCGAGCACATCCGCGATCACGGGTGCATTCGCATACGGCGCGCCGTCCTTGTAGATGCGCAGCTGCAGCGTGTCACCACGGCGCAGGGTCAGCGGGTTCACCGCCGGCACGATCTGGATGGGCACGTTGTAGAGTCCCGCCGGCGTTACATTGGGGCTCCAATAGTGCACATTGTACTTGTACGCGTAGGTGACCGCCTTGAGATTCTCGATATCCGAGAAATCGCGCGTCGGGATCACCTTGCCATCCGTTGTCTTGGCAAAATAGCCGTAGTCGAAGAACGTCGCCGTCACGCCGAGATCATCGCCCGGCACAATCGTGATGTTCTTCTCCCCGTCCACGCGCTCCACCGTCGTCGGCTGGAAATTCACGTCATAGGCGTCAATGCGCTGCACGCACGCCGGATCATACGCATTGTCCAAGGGTCCCTCGCCGAGCACGAGAGCCTTCGTGTCGACACGATTCGCAAAGAACACACCGTGTGCATCCGCCGGTGCTGCATACATACCGAGCCCCATCGCTGCGCCAAGCGCCGCTGCCAAAAATTTTTTCTTCATCAAATTTCCTCCCATCAAAAGCAGTTGAACGTGCGGGAGTCCCCGCCACTTCCCTTATTATAGTATAAACAATTCTTATTTGCAACATTGCAGAGTACTTTCATCGTCTTCATCTCATTAAATACTAATTCTTTTCTCATGCCTCTCTATCTTTTTTTTGAGATATTCACTTTTAAAGGAGGAATATCTATGAAGGTTCTAAAATCCATCGTCCTCGCTGTGCTCATGCTCGCGCTCACGATTGGCGCGCAGAACGTCAGCGCAGCGGCAACTCAGTGGGACGGCGGCAAAATCCGCGTCGAGGGGCTCGGCATCGCCCCGACGGATGCCCGCGGCTCACAGGCAGAGGCGCTGGCGCGCCGCGCCGCACTCAGCGACGCCTATCGCCAGCTCGCCGAGCAGATCAACGGCGTAAATGTCGATGCAACGACGACAGTGGAGAGCATGATGCTCATGAACACAACCGTCCGCACACATGTCACGGCACTCATCAAGGGCGCACAGATCATCGACGAGACTGCACGCCGTGACGGCTCGTACGTTGTCACCATGGAGATTCCTGTCTACGGCAGCGGCTCACTCGCGAGCTCGGTCTTCACACGCATCGAGACCCGCGCGGCTTGGGCAGCGCCCGAGAGCGTCTACGCGCCCTACACGCCCGTGCCCTACGATACCACGGGATACAGCACCTATGAGCGCACGCAGAGTCAGACGCCCTCCTCCCCCATCCCGCAGGCCGCCATGGGAGCAACGCCCTCTGCGGCAGTGACCACACCTGCCGCACAGACCCCGCCTGCGGTCACAACGACGCCGACGCGTCCCGCACATCCTGCGGCAACGGTGGCACCGGCAATGCCCGCAGCACCCGTGGTGACACCGACCGCTCCGACGACGCCCTCGGCGCCCCCCGCAGCTGTGACCGTCACGCCCGCCGCCCCGCTCACACCTGCTGCGCCCGTCACGCCCACCACACCGCCTGCTGAGATCGTTCCCACGGGGAGCGCTGTCGGCGGCTACACAGGCGTCATCATCGACTGCACGGATCTCGGACTGCGTCCCGCCATGAGCCCCGTCATCAAGGCGGAGAACGGGCAGCCCATCTACGGCTACAAGAACCTCGACGTTGACAAGGTCGTCGCAAACGGTATGGCTTCCTACGCACACACCGAGGCAGAGGCCACGCGTGCCGGCGCGAATCCGCTGCGTCTGCGTGCCGTCTCCGTCGACCACAATGCGAACCCCGTCCTCTCCGCGAACGATGCGAACCGCCTCCTCCTCGAAAACGGCGTGAGCGGCTTCCTCGACGCGACGAACGTCGTATTCCTGCGCTGAGAACAGGCATCTGAAAAAAGCCCTGAAGAATTCGTGACATTTATCACGCATTTTTCAGGGCTTTTGAGTTATACTATAGGAATCGCTGATAAAATAGACCTGCAGATTGGTACAGATTTTTTGTCCTGTCAAGGAGACAAACCCAACGCTGCAAAGGCTATGTGGAGGATTCTAGGGCACAGGCAGGGCGAAAATAGATGTGCCAAGATGGCGGTGCTGAATTTATCAGTGCTTCCTATACACGTAATACAAACAAAGGGGGGAAATACATGAAACTCAGCGCAAGAAACCAGCTCAAGGGCAAGGTTGTCTCGATCGAGAAGGGTGCCGTCAACGGCATCGTCGGCATCGAGCTCAAGGGCGGCGATGTCGTCACGGCGACGATCAGCCTGAACTCCATCGCGGAGCTCGGACTCGAGGTCGGCAAGGAGGCGTACGCGGTCATCAAGGCAACGTCCGTCATGGTCGGCGTCGATCACCACCACTGCTAAAATCTGCCTCTTGCAGTACAAAATCCCCGCACATCGGAAATTCCGGCGTGCGGGGATTTTGTATGTCATTCTTCGTCCTGCGGCGATGTGTCCCGATGCCGCTTCGGCGGGCGCGGATGGTAGAGACTCCAATTCCAGTGAATCGCGGCAAAGCGGATCAGGAGCACGAGCGCGAATGCGAACCACGAGTCCGCCTCCACGCCGAGCGTAAAACGCAGCATACAGAACACGAACGCCCCGGCGAGTGACGCCGCCGCATAGACCTCGGCGTAGAGCACAACGGGCATGCGCTGCGCGAGCACATCGCGGATCATGCCGCCGCCGACCGCCGTTGTCGCCGCGAGCAGGATCGGCAGCACATAGCTGTCCTCGCCGCCGACGTGTACGCCCGTCAGGGCCCCCGTAATCGTAAAGGCGGCCAGTCCGATCGTATCGGACACGTTAAAGATCGTCAGGAGACGCTGCCGCCGCATCCGATGCAGCGCCGTCCACTGATAGAGCAGCGATGTCGTGAGCGCGACACCCACCGAGAGGAGGAAATTTGTCGTATCGCGTAGCGCCATCGGAGGCGTGATGCCGACCAGCATATCGCGCACCATACCGCCGCCCACCGCCGTTGCGAGCGCGAGCACCGAGATCCCGAAGATATCCATGCGGCGCGACAGCCCCACGAGCGCCCCCGACACGGCAAAGGCGAGCGTCCCGATGATATCGAACAGCCGCCACAGATCCTCCACGAGCATAATTTCATCCTTCCCTTAAAATGGCATTTATAAAGGAATCGCTGATAAAATGAAGTCCGTCAGATTGGCGTAGATTTTTTGTCCGAACAAGGAGGCAAACCTAACGCTGCAAGAGCTATGTGGAGGATTTGCCGACGAAGTGCGGGCGAAAAAGATGCGTCAAGATGGCGGCGCTGAATTTATCAGTGCTTCCTAAAACCTACCGTTGAAATGAATCTGCTCAGATTGGCGCAGATTTTGCGTCCTGTCAAGGAAACAAGCCGGACGCATAGTGAAACCTATGCGGAGGACTTGTTGACACAGAGAGGGCGGAAAAGATGCCCAAGCTGATCGTCAGTCCTGCGCAAACAAATACAGCACCGTCTCAATCGGCGTCAGCGTCCCCGTCCGTGCCGAGTGCGACCCTGCCGCAATCAGATTGCCGTCCATATCGTAGACGGCACGCTCCAGCGTCAGGCGATACGTCTCGCGTGCATCGCGGATCTTCGCCCCCGCGATGCGATAGGCGATCATCTCCTCCGCGCCTGCCGCACGCGCCGCTGCGAGATGCTCATGCAGTCCGCTGAGCAGTCCATCCGCCGACAGCCCACCACCGCCCGCCGCAAACACGACCGCCGCATTATGCACATGGAGCGCGTCACGCAGCACCGCCATCATATAGGGCGCATCCTCCGCGAGCGTATCGTCCAACTCCGTCTCAATCGGCAGGGCGTAGAGCGTCCGTCCCTCCGTGCGGTTCGGCAGCCCCATCAGAAAGAGATAGGCACCCGCCCCGCCGTACGCATCATAGAGACGGCGAATCGCCGCATCCACATAGACAATCATCGCGTGTGGGAACTTCGCCACAGAGCGCGCGGGCGACCACGGGACACGCTCCCCGAACTGGTGAAACCCGAGCGGCGCGGCAAGCACATCCTTCATCGGATCGCCGCTCATCACCACACGGTGCAGCGTAAACCGCCCCTCATAGCGGCGTGCAAATGCCGCATTCCCCACTGCAGGCGCACCGAACGTCGTCACAACGAGCTGCTCAGGCGCGACCCCCAGATCTGAGAGCCGCGCCGCCGCCAGAACTGCCGCCGCCCCGCCGAGACTGTGTCCCGTCAGATAGATCCGCATCGAGGGATGTGCACGCAGCTCCGCCGCCAACACCTCCCCTGCCGTCCGATTCCCATACGCCGGCAGCACATCCGTAAAGAGTGCCGCCTGCGTGTAGTCGAGGAAGCCACGGTGGACGAGCGGCGTCTCGCTGCGCTCCGTCACACGCATATCGCGCACAGCAAGGAACTCCGCAGGACTGTCCCCGCCGAACGCGGCACGCCCGAGCCGCAGATCCGTCCATACATCGCTCCCGCGCTCCGTCCCCGGAAAGGCGATCAGATGCGTCTCAGTGCCATCCTCATCCGTCCGCACCATGTGGAAGAACCGCCCGACCGTACCGCGCCGCCCCTCCGTCTCATGCGAGGCGATCTGCCAGCCCGCCGCCACGAGACGCGCGCGCAGCAGCTCCGGTAGCTCCCCACTGTACACCGCCTCCGATGCCGCCGCACACACGAAGTAGAGTGACGGCAGATCACTCGGTCCAGCAGCAAGAGCACGCAGCGGCACCAAAAAGATGCAGAGAAAAAGCAAAAAACGTCCGAACATCATCGCCGCACCTCTTTTTTGAAAAAATTTTATCCTTATCATACTCGTTTTCCTTAGGAAATACAAGGCTTCCAGAAAATCAGGACGTTTGGATCCTGTTATTTATGACAGTGTAGTGACCCCAAAAAGTTAGACCTGAAAGGGACTGTTGCACGAAGGTAAATTTATCTTTGTGCAACAGTCCATCTTTTCGTATAGGGGCAGATCGGCGAAACAACGGTAACGAAAACTTGCACCTCTACAGAAATAGGGCACACGAATAAGGACGATTGCAATGCTCGCCCTTATTCGTGTGCCCTTATTGGTTTCTTTCCGACGTCTTCTTATGCCGCTTCTCTCAATGATACCAGATGCCGCTCCAACGTGCCGCTCTGTATCTTTTGATGCAGTTTGAAGACGTTGTGTGCCAGTGCCAGCAGAATGGTCTCACCCAAGACATTCGCCCGCCCCCTCGTAAGAAAGCGGCGAAATCCAAAGGCCGCCTTGATCTGTGCAAAGACACCCTCTGCTTGGATGCTGCGGTTCATTCGCAGAACGATTCCTTCCGTACTCTTGATCCGCTCTAGGTTCTTTGCACGCTCTCATTGAAAGACCTTGGCAACCTCCAATCTCTTGGTTCGTTCCTCCATTGGTATCTTGCTGTGGTTGCCATGGATGCACTGCTTCTTTCTTTCGCAGCCGTTACAGTCTGTACACGTGTAGATGGTCTTTTCGCTCACATACCCGCTCGCACTCTTTGTCCTGCGCGTCCCCGTCACAACGAGTCGCCGCCCCTCGGCGCACCGGTAGACATCCTCCGCCGCAAGGTAGGTCATGTTCTCCCGCCGCCCGATGTCCTGCTTCCATTTGCGCTTCTTGCTCACTTCGTAGTTGTTCGGCTTGATGTAGGAGGTCTGTCCCTTTTCCCTCAAATACAGGTAGTTCTCCTCACTCTCATATCCTGCATCAGCGACAAGCTTCCGGCTCCTTTTTCCGATGTGTGCATGAAAATCCTCCAAAAACGGGATGAGTGTCCGTGTATCTGTCGGGTTCGGGTAAACACCTGCCCATACGATAAAGGATGCCTCCACGCCATATTGCAGATTATATGCCGGCTTTAACTGACCGTTCTTCATTGCATCTTCTTTCATCCGCATGAAGGTTGCCTCATAATCTGTCTTGGAAAAGCTGTTGCGATCCCCGCAGATGTGCAGCTTCTTTGTGTAGTCCTTCAGACGGCTGATGTAAGAGTCCAGTGTCTCCATGGTACGCTGAAGCACGGTCTTTCGTTTTCCACTCCCGTAAACGAAGATGATGTTTTGTTCTCTTTGGATGCGTTTCAAACGTCGGCGCAGACGTTTCAGATGGTGCAGGCGAATCTCAGAGCCACGGCGCAGATGGATACCGACCTCTTTTTCTACGCCGGCAAGAAAGGTGTCGAGTTTCTCCATGAGTTTGGTACGGTTCTTTGCAACGCCTTTTTTCCAAACGAAGGTGTACTTGCCCGCAACTGCTTCGATCTTTGTGCCGTCGACAAAGAGGTTCTCAAACGAGATGGCTCCAACGGATGCAAGAAACTGTACCATTTGTGCCAGAATCTCCTTGGCGCAGGGGGCAAAGTGATCCCTGCGAAAACGGGCAATGGTTGTGTGATCCGGTGCGGGTCGCCCTTCGAGCAGATACATGAAGTGGATGTCCCTTAGGCATACCTCCTCGATGCGGCGGGAACTGTAGATTTGATTCATGTATGCGTAGATGAGGATGGCAAGCAGCTGATGCGGTGATACGAGATTCCGCTCGGCACGCCGAAAGCTCCTGTAAAGTGGCGTAAGATCCATTTGATGGATGCAGTGGAGCAGGAGACGAACGGGATCGTCCTTCTTGATTTGAAATTCAAAGTTGAGGGGGAGGCTGGGTTGAAATGTGCCTCCGTAGGATGTATAATCCTTATGTAAAATTTGTTGCATACTCATATTTTACGCCAGAAGCCGGTGTTTGAAAACACCGGCTTCTGTGTTTTTTGCACAAAATTGAGGCTGTTGCACGTTGGTTTCGTGCAACAGCCCCTTTGTTATATTTTCAAACAAACGATTGTATTTACCTCAAAACCATAGTATCATATACAATGAATTATACTTCATGGGAGGTGATCGATATGGCAACAGCAGAGCAAATAAAAAGTCTTGTAAAGGCATACGTTGACCATGACGATGCGCGGTTCAAGACCATTGTACTCCAAATCGCTGCCCATGAAGCAAAACTAGGTCATGATGCCGTTGCACGCGAGCTTAAGGTACAGATCGATAAACTGGGGAAACGAGTGGCTAGTATTGTTCAGCTCACACCACAAAATCCCATGCTTTTATTATCACTACCCAAACATGATCTATCAGAGCTCATTGTTCCGGACGAAATGTCCGAAAAGATTCAACGCATTCTGAACGAATATCGCAATCGGAGCAAACTTCATTCCTACGGTTTGATGAACCGACGCAAAATCTTAATCGAGGGACAGCCTGGGACAGGAAAGACCTTCACCGCCTCGGTCATTGCATCAGAGCTGTCTCTTCCACTCTATACGGTGCAGATGGATAAGCTTGTCACCAAGTTTATGGGAGAGACCAGCGCAAAACTACGTCAAATATTCGACAGCATCAACACGCTCACCGGAGTGTACTTTTTTGATGAGTTTGATGCTATTGGAGCGGATCGCAGTCTCGACAATGAAGTCGGAGAAATGCGCCGCATCCTAAATTCCTTCCTCCAATTCATCGATCAGGACACATCTGACAGCATCATCATTGCAGCAACAAATAACCAGAAGCTGCTGGATCTGGCACTGTTCCGCCGCTTCGACGACGTGCTTCACTACACACTTCCAACCGAAAACGAAATCCGTCGCCTTCTGAAATGCAAACTGATCAACTATGATAAGTATTTCAAAATAACAAACCCACTGATCCACGCCGCCGACGGTCTCAATCATGCCGAAATCGTCAAAATCTGTGACGACGCCATAAAGACCTCCATCCTATCAGATCAACCCTTGAGTGTAAAACAGATTGCATATCTATTGCGGGAAAGGAAAAACATCTATTCCTATAAGGAGGCGTAAGATAAATGGCAGTCGACAAAAAGAACATTTTTCTATCCCATACTGCCGTACCATACCCCTATGCTTCTCGATCCTACCCTCCAAGCAAAAACTACCCACAGAGAGATCCGACTGCTCACGCAGCCTATATTCAACGAAAACTATCCGAATGCTATTCCGCTCATGCTCTTACACAGCGTCAAGTGGCAGCAATTCGATATAAGAACGGTCTTTATCTCGAGGTATCAGGCGATGCCGGATGCGACTTTGCTTCAGAGGCATTGGAAAACCGCAAACAGGGAATACACCTCGTAAATATAAGCACGGATATGCAGACCCAAACGGAAAAGGCAATCGTCTACATTCCGGAGGGAAAAGAATCCTATCTTATCAAAAAAATTGAAAAATATGCCAACGAAAGAACAGCTAAAAACCATCCCAGGTATAATGAATTAGTCAGCAGCATCGAAGACATCAAATTAGCGCTGTTTGAATCCTTTTGGCTGGATGCCCCTGCTATGCGCCCAGATGAAGAACCGATCTGGTGCGAACTTTGGCTACGATTTGACGAACAAGATGATTCCATAAAAACGTGGCACAAGGTCGAAGAAGCCATCGTCTCAGTATGTCAGGATCTTAACATCCCAATCGACAAAAATCACATCATATTTCCGGAACGAATCGTAAAACTCATATATGCAAATGCTTCCTCCTTAAAGGCACTCATTGACAGCTGTTCTTTCGTCGCCGAGATACACCGAGCGCCCGCACCCACATCCTTTTTTGATGAGCTGTCAAACACCGATCAAAAAGACTGGGCGAATGAGCTGCTCTCCCGTACAACATTTGAAAAGGGGATCGTTTCTGTATGCCTCTTAGATACTGGTCTGACATGGGCACATCCATTATTGGAGCAGTCTACGGATATAGAACATATCCAAGCCGTTGACACTGCTTGGGGAGTCCACGATCATCAAGGACACGGCACAGAGATGGCCGGCATTGCATTATACTACGACCTAAAGCAGGCACTGCTTTCAAGCGCTCAACTGTAAGTATCTCATGAAATCGAATCTGTAAAAATACTGCCGCCTGCAGGAGAAAACCATCCCGAATTATATGGTGCTATCACGGCACAGGCAGCAGCTCTTGCTGAAATCGCCAACCCAAAGGCAAAACGCGTCATCTGTATGGCAGTGACAGCGCCTGCCTATAACACATTGGACGGAAGCCCTACCTCTTGGTCTGCCGCAATCGACAGCATTACATCCGGCGCCGAGGAAAATGGCGAGAAACGCCTCTTCGTAATCAGCGCAGGAAATGTAGACCCAAGTGAATTCCACTCGATTCCATACCCGGATGCAAACATATTGCACAACGTCGAGAGTCCGGGACAATCATGGAATGCAATCACTGTTGGAGCCTATTCCGACGACAGCAAAATCAGCGACCCTAACTTTCGTGGATTCAGTCCGCTTGCAAACGGAGGCGCACTGTCACCATACAGCGCAACATCTCCAGGATGGAACAAAAAGTGGCCAATAAAGCCGGAAGTGCTATTCCATGGTGGAAATGTCGCTTCCAACGGCATAGACTACAGCGACTGTCCCGATCTTTCATTGCTGACAACGAATTACCGTCCACAGACAAAGCTGTTTTCAACAATTTGCGCAACAAGTGCCGCCACAGCTCAGGCCGCACATTTCTGTGCCCACCTGCTCAACGAATACCCGAATATATGGCCGGAAACGGTGCGTGCTCTAATGATTCACTCTGCCAGTTGGACAGACGAAATGAAGCAGCAGTTTTGTTCTGCGAACACAAAAACAAAAGGCAGACGAAATCTTTTACGTTGCTGCGGATACGGCATCCCGAATCTCCAAAAAGCAATCCAGTGCATGAATAACAGTGTGAACATGGTGATTCAGGGAGAATTGCAGCCATTCGAAAAAACAGATCACCGTGTGAAGATGAAAGATATGCACCTGCACACACTGCCTTGGCCGAAGGAAGTCTTGCAGACACTAGGGTCAGCCCCTGTTACATTGAAGCTGACACTGTCCTACTTTATCGAGCCGGAGCCGGGTGAAATCGGCTGGAAGGACAAATATCGCTATCCATCCTGCGGGCTTCGTTTTAACGTGATCAATTCCAACGAAACAGAAGAAGATTTCAAAAAGCGAATTAGCACAAAAATGCGCGGTGAAGATATAAATGACAGCGGCGATGGAACAAGCGGGAGTGATCGCTGGTACTTGGGCACAACGAATCGAGATGTCGGCTCCATTCACTCCGACTTTTGCGAGCTAAGCGCCGCAGAGTTATCCGACTGCAATCTCATCGCAGTATATCCTGTGGTGGGCTGGTGGAGAGAACGTGCCTATTTAAAGCGTTACGATAAGAGCATCCGATATGCCCTCGTCGTTTCTCTATCAACACCAAGAACCGATGTAGATTTATACACGCCCATTATTACACAGATTACTCCTGCGATCGAGATTCCAATTACGACATGAGGTCCTTCCATCTTTCAGATGCCATGGCAATTTTCACTATTGAATGCCTGATGTTATATAACGCTCTACTATGCCGATGATATCCACCTTCCATATTAAAACCGCTCAAGGAAAAATATATACTCGCTTAAAAAGCCTCGCTACAGTTTTTTAGAACCGTAGCGAGGCTTATTTTTGATTGAACACACCTTCCGACCTGAGGAATAACTGGGAAAAGCTTAATCATGCACAAGACAGAAAAAGACAAAACCGTTAAAACATCTGATACCATAGGCAACACCTCCGCAAGTTTCAGTACAATCAACCCTCAATCAGTCCGTAGACCCATGTACTCTTGCTCGGGATTCCTCAGAAAAGGTGTGCAGGGTATTTTCATTATATATGATTTTTCTATTTTTTTCAATATCATTTTAAGATAGCTCACCGTATAAAACTGAGTAGTAACATACTGCGGAAGTATTGGTAAGTATCTAATCAATTCTTCTTCCGTATATTCTTTTTTTAAGACCATTACAGTCAAGGTATTTATTCTCCCTTTTTTCAGATGTAAGATGTTTGAACGACGAACTATATCATTTCCTCTTAATCTTTCAATTACTTCTCTCAATTCATACATAATGTACTCCTGTGCAGGCATAGATTCTAAGATTACGATACCGTCATTATCCACTGGAAAACTCTTTGCATTTTTTACTCCCACTCCAAGGAAATAGCAATTCTCGAACGATGCATTTTTGAAATTCGCCCGATCCAATACTGTGGTTACGAAAATACAATCCTTAAAGCTCGCATCCTTAAAGACACTTCCTCGCAGATTGGTTCCTACAAAATCAACCCCATGAAACGTACAGCCTGTGAAATTACAATACTTCATATGTGCAGCTCTTAGTGAAGTTCCAATGAATTTTGCATTTAGAAATGATGAGTGGTAGGACTTTGTTTTTTCAAAATCCTTATACATGAAATTACTATCATTTTTGTTTTTATTATTGTAACTAAAAATCGCTCTATTCTTTCCAACAAGCGACATCTAAAACTCTCCTTTCATCGGTCACTCGATATCAGAAGCTATCATCTTTTCTCCTAAAATTGATGATTTTTACAAGCCAAAGAACAGACATCCTCTCCGTCATTCCTCAAACCCCGCATCCCGTGCCCCCAGCGTGCGGGCATTCTCGGAGACGGTGCGGATGGTCTGAGAGGAGAAGCCATTGTCACTTTCGGCCTCCACTTCGAGGGAGATGGTGACGCGTGTGCCGTCCTCGGAGGTGAGGTGGCGGATAACCTCTTCGACGTAGTTCTGAACGTCGCGGTTGATGCGGGTCGTATCGAGCGCGGCAGAGAGGAAGAAGCGCCGTTTTTCGCAGGTACAGGAGCGGATGCCGTAGGGATGGGACGTCCATACGGTGATGTGCCATCCGCCACGCTCCCATGCGCAGTATCGGCGGAGCCGTCCGGCATATTGCCCTGCACATTGCCGCCATACGGGGCGGCCGTGTGGTCTCTGTCCGATACCGCAGCATCCATCTCCGCCTGACGCCTTGCTGCGTCCGCTGCAAGCTGCGTCTGTGCGACGGCCATCTTCACGAGAAGGGCGGACGTATCGACGTATGAAACCGGACGGCTCAACATCAGGTCGATATAGCGTGTGCCGTCGAATCCCGCGGCGAGGGCAAAGTATTGATCGGAGTTCACCCCCTCGCGAATCGCCTGCATGAGCACCTCCTCCGCGGCAAGGCGCGGAAGATAGCAATAGGTGCACAGCTGCGCCCACAGTGTCTTGACTGGCAGATGATCGGAGGACGCCCACAGCAGATGGTCCAGCTCCATCTTCAGCGGCATGGGGGCCCAGCGCGGAATCACCGCCTCATCCGTCCGTGCCTTCTTCGCCGCCTTGGTCACAATGCTCTCATCACCGCCGATACGAGGCATCTCCCACTGAACGGTCTTCACATCCGCCGTCTTATCCACATCATGCGCTGCACGCAGACTGCTCTCCGTCTCGCGGTTCTGCGCGGCATCGA
>ERZ772960.2679-NODE-2679-length-12667-cov-3.796781_pt1 | contig 12667 bp, 13 predicted proteins | sample MGYA00580678_ERZ772960 | MGnify/ENA primary metagenome ERZ772960 (study PRJEB29015, sample SAMEA2737930) | human oral metagenome | biome: human oral; feature: human-associated habitat; material: dental | place: China | collected 2059 ... | reverse complement strand
TGAGCAGCGCCCCCCCGAGGAAGTCACCGATATGTGGTACAGGGAACGTATGGCACCAGAGGGAATAAAGGTCTATAATCCCGCATTTGATGTCACCGATCATGAGCTGGTTACGGCGATCGTGACGGAAGAGGGTATTATCACCGATTTCTCGCATGACATTCCGAGTTTGTTTTAAGCCGCCCATACAATAGATGCCGCTGCACAAAGTTTCCAACTTCGCACAGCGGCATTTTTCGTTCCTACAGATTCTCCTTATACCACTGAATCACTTCTTTGATTCCCTTCGCAAAATCATCCTCCGGCACATATCCGAGGTTTATCATAATCTCTGATGACTTAAACACCTAAGTGCCAATATTGCTTTTAAAGCCTTGCGCCTCTGTCTGAAATTAGCATGGCGGACAAAAATACAGTTCAGCAGCATATTAGATATACCCGCACAACAGAAAACTATACCTACTAACAGAAAAGCACCTGTCTCACTCACAGCAACACCTTTATAAAGCATATTGGCAGATAGTGCCAAAGACATAACCATCATTGTAAATATCAGGTCACGAACTGACTCCTTTCGATCTGTTTTATACGGCATCACTTTATCTCGATATTTTTTCCCATGGATGATGATATAGTTTCGAACTGTCTTTTTTTCCATTGCACTGCATTTCTTAGAACACAGTGTCCCAGTATATATATCCATCAAAACAGAATAAGCGACAGTCATTTGACATGGCGAAATAGAGTACTGCTCACTGATGCCTCTCTTTAAGATTTGAATTTCTTCACCTGTAGGAACTGTCCCCATCCTTACAAGAGACAGGATGCCTTCCCGAAAGACACGGTTTGCTCTCACCACGGGGAAAAATAAAAGTTCAATACATCCTAAAAGTTTCCTGACCACTGAAACGAAAAGAACCATCATCCATACATACACGGAAGAAATTCGTTTAAGTTCATCAAACTTAAGCATATAGATCACTCTTTTCTGCTAGGCTTCAAGTCACGCATAAACGACGCCTCATTCTACATCCAGCCGAACACAATCCGAGGCGGACAGATTTGCTTTCCTACTCCCTTCATATACCTCCAGAATGGATTCTATACGAGAATAGGGCGTCATGTCCCACTCATGTGATATTCCTCGTACACGGCGCTATAGCCCTTGACTCCATTCCGACGCAGCATCGTTCAGTACATCCCTGATATTCCACCCAGCCGCTTGTCGTAATCCTTCTCATTATGATAGAAATCCTCAATAGGGTCACGGATCCTCATCGCTTTCAGTACGGTATCTTCGTCAATAACATAAAACCACATGCCCATCAATCCACTGGAAGCATTACTGACATAATTATTTTCTCGCCAGGCACTTGATCTCATAAGTAAAAATTCGAGGACTTGGTGCATGATAAGCACTTCCTGTAACCTTATTCCAAAACAGCTTGTTTTTCACATACGCCCACAGAAGGACTCTACGCACAACACGTTTCCATCCTTTTGAGTCCCCCAGTCCATCAACGTCCAAAAACTGGATGTCATGAAATCCTGCCTCGCGCAAAACAAATAGAACACTGCCTGCCGTAAAAAGTGTGTAATGTGTAAAATCTTCATACGCCCAATAGCAATCGGTATTGGATTGTGCATTTGGTACCATCAAGACAAGCTTTCCATGCTCTTTGAGGACGTCGCTCCGTATCTTGCGGAGCATTGGTATCACATGATCTTTAGGAAGATGTTCCAATACATGGCTCATCAGCACACAATCATACTTCTTACCCGCATACTGCATAACGTCGCCCATTACAACGGGTAGTCCCTGCGACTGACAATACGCTACCGCCTGCTCAGAAATATCTAATCCGCTAACTTTTTTGTATCCGGCATTCATGAACGCGCGCAGGTTCTGTCCAAAACCGCAGCCAAGTTCCAGTATGGTCTCCACCGGAGCGATCACATGCATAAGATACGACGGCAGTTTTACATCATCGTACATGGCAGGATCTACACCACGGCTTGAGTAATATGTCGCATATGCCTCTCTGTTATTCACTTCGTCCATCATCATCCGTATCCTTCCTGATTAGGCGTTCATTCATGTGCAAGACTGCTTGTACCACCACACCTGCGGAAATCCGCATGATGCAATGCGGCTCATTGTGCTGACATCCATGCTCACACCCTGGAAACGGTGTAGGACGCAGAATCGTCATATCACACTTATACGGACCAAAACGACTTGGAGAGTTACAATGATTCTCGTCACCTCCAATGGGATGACATGATAATACAATGCCTGGTTTTCTAAGTGCAGCCGCCATGTGCATAGGCCCCGTATCACCGCCTAAATATATATCGCACAAGCAAAGCGCAGATATTGTCTCGCGCAAAGTAAGTCGATTGACTAAATTACGGCAAGGAACTCCGCTCTCCGAAAAAGCAGCAGCCTTCCCAATCTCATTCTTTCCACTTCCCAAAATAACCCATTCTATATCAATCTGCTTCGAAAGAGCTTGTGCCGTTTCCATAAATGAATGAACTGGCCACTCACGCCGAGGACTTCCCGCACCTAAAAAAAGTGCCACGCGTAACTGTGATGATTTTTTCCCAAGCAAGGATAGGGCATGGGTATTATCTTGCTCCGATGTCCACACTTCCAAGTCAGTATTCCCCACGCGAATGCCAAGCGAATGCAGCACATCTATACTGCGCTCCACCTCATGTCTACTCTTGCCCTGTTCGGATGTCAATACCTTCGTATAGAAGCCATCATATCCTTTGTCTGACAGGCTCTTGCTGCGAAGAACCACCTCACTATAACCAATGCGCTGTGCTGCCCCCGAAAGAAAAGCAAGCGGCCCTGCCCCATAGCCTGCATCTGCATCAAAGCGCGGTACAAGCGCCATGCCATATTTTTGTTTATAAAAGTGACAGAAAGAAAAATACAGCGATTGAAACAGGCGAAAGTAAAATGCACCACGCCCATTGACTTTTGAAAACGTGAGGATCTCATCGACATACGGACATAATTCCACCAGATTATAAACAGCAGGCTTGGCGACTAAGGTAATATGCGCCTTTGGGTAGCCGCGCCTAAGCTCTCGTAAAAAAGGGGACATCATCACCATATCGCCAATCTCGTCAAGGCGAATGACAAGAATTCTAGAAGTCGCAATTTTCGGTTGCTGTCTCCCTCGCCTACAGGAATAAATGACCTTTCCAATGGTCTGGACTCCTAAAATAATCATACGCTGGAATAGATGATCGACATTACGCAATATCCACTTCAATAAGCACATAATAATATACTCCACCTGATATCTGTGTCAGATATCAGAACCAGTAAGTGCTCTATAATCCTCTCCAAGCAAGCTCTTCCTTGATGTAAAGCGATTGATCCACGAGGACAATCTAACCGCCACTGAAAACTTCCATTGGCTTACAGGTTGTTTCGAAAAGAGATGTATATCACGATAACCGACGTAATGGTAGTCAAAGCTCTTTGCTAGCAGTTGCAAAGATTCTACTGTATAAAAAGATACATGCTGCCCATTATACGGAGCATAATACCACCAATCGTCTACTTTGGGTATGGTACGAGGAACTATCGTCGTTGTAAACAGGATATTGTCAGAAATCTTGCTGAGCACATTAACTTCTTCCACTGGTGTCGGTAAATGCTCAAACAGTTCAAATGCCGTTAGTACATCATAACGATCTTTACTTTTTCTGAATGATTTCGCGAACATATTCTCGCAATATCGATCAAACCATTCAAAATGGAATCCTCTATCCCTCATAAGTCGCACTAAGATACCATACCCTCCAGCATAATCTAAAAAAGATGTTGCTGTGGGAAAGCAAAAAGAAATAACGGCTGCGGTCAGTCTACTAAGCATAATATTGCGCTCAATCAATCCAATATCAGAGTCCACGATTGCATCCGAATATGCTTCATCCAACCAGTAAGGCTTCTCTGTTTGTATAAAGCCACAATTCTGGCAACGAAAATACTGTGCCCTATATTTTTTTAGCATCAAAGCCTCATCAAAATAAGTTGACTCAGCACCGCATATTCTACACTGTTCCATGTTCTGTTCTCTACTCCGTCTGCACAATGGTATTAGCAAGTCCTCTACACTCACATGCCCACTGGCGAACCTTCCCCCCCTCCTCAACCAGGCACGTACCAATGTTATCTTACACCTCTACTAGCAGTAGTTTATCGTTCTCCAACAATTTCTCTTCTTCTTTTACAGTCAATAATGCCAATTCTCCGTCTTGACGCCTTGCCTGACGATATTTTGCTCGGATATAGCACTCTTCAACACTGCGTTCACGAACTACATCATTCAACAGCTCTCGACGGACAAAAAACAAATTGCTCCCTATCTTATTTCCATACACTAATGCATAGCCTTTTTCATCCCCCAATTGAACCATAGCACGAATACTAGCACCAAAGTACAAATTGGAATAATGCGCTTTTGTACGATAAAAAGAGGCATCATAAGGAAGTGTGACGGCACGCTCGGCACCAAACCTGCTGTTATATTCACAGATGACAATATCTGGAATAATACAATCTATCGCCCTCCAGACCCAATAATCCATTCCATCAATAACAACAGAAAGAATACCGATGTCTCCCGAGAAACCATTTTCTCGTATTAGCTCATTGATATTCTCTGCCGTGATGAACGCATGGACAGGCGTTAAATCATGCATCCAACAGACATGATCATGACGCGCATAGTCAATATTCTCCTTGCTCCCATCCATAATCAATCCGGACCAATTATCATGCATGAGCAGGAATCGTGTATTCGCTTCTGTATAATTTTGTACACCAAACTCTATGAAACGCTCGCTGGAGACTCGGATATTTTTGATCAGCCACTGAATGACGCCATCTTCACCGCTTTGTGAAAAAACCTTAAACTCACGAACTGGATCTCCTGCGTGAATAGCATCCGCTCGCATCGACCCAATTGCATATCGTAGTTCCTCTACCTCCTGCGCGATATATGAAATCTGATTTAGCTTCGTCTTCATCGTTTTTATTTTATGTATCATCCGAAATGCCTCCATACCAACCATCAGAGCTTCACGTACAAAACTAATAATGAACCTCTTATCTCACTCAAGCTGCAATCATGAGCGATAACCCGCAAGAATTTGTTTGTATTTAGCCCTCAAAAGTTTTATGTTCCGAAGAATATAATTTCCATTCTCACAAACAATATTTTGTCGTGTCAAAAAGTATGGATCCACGGTAATATCCTGATCCTCAGGAAAACGAACTTCGAAGGGAAGTTCGTGTATCGTATGCACAAATTGATCGGTGGCAGATATTGTATTCGTCCCTGTTCCATCTCGTCCAATATCTTCTGCAAGGGCATGTAGCGGCGTAACAGTTACACCACCGGAAAATACTTGCAAAGCAGTCCAATAGAATGCCCACGTATTGATATTTTCCGGATGATTAACAATCATCTCAAGATAATTCAGGTTATCACACCCGGCTAAACGCCCAAGCCTTATTTTCTGAACCTTATCTTCCAAAATACGTTGTGCGATCTTCGGATCACGATCATAGTCCTTCCAACGATCTCGCCATGTCCCAAAAGCCATGCTGGACAAGCGATAGGTAAAGTAAACATCATATGGATAGCACCGATTATAAGACACATCAGAATCTACTGCATCACTTGCTCCAGCAGCACATATAGATTTAACCTGAGGAACATTTTCATACCGTTCGAAACAGAGTGACGCAAATCGGTGATAATCCTTACCTAATAAAATATCGTCCTCTAAGGCAATAACCGCTTGATGTTTTTCCAAAACATAGGAGATCCCCTGGGTGATGGAATTTGCCAAACCTTTGTTCACACCAGATATATGCATTTCAACAGACGATCCATCTCGATCCTGTAATAGATGAATTACCTGTTGTACTTCTTTCCATTCTGCTTCATCATGCTCGCTCCGCAAGCCATCTTGAAAAACATATATGTTGTCAAATCTATTCTCAAGAATCGACTGCACGACACGTCTTGTATGTTCTGGTCTTTTATATACAAAAAAAGCGAGTCCTATATCATACTTGTCTTGCATCCCATTGGCTCTTGTTTGAACATCCATGATAATATATACCTCTCTTTTAGAGATGATACCCCGCTGAATGGAGCACATTCCTACAATCCAAAAGGATTTTTCCTTCCAAATCTTTTTCTGTTTCTCTTATCTGATCATGCGCTACCATAACAACAATAAAATCTACGTCAGAGGTGAATTTCGCAAAGTCGTGATATTGATGCTCTACTATGTCTTCTGCGACGTAGGGATCATAGACTTTAACACCAAAAGCCATATGTTTTTCCATTTTATCCAATAGTTGAAGTGATGGACTTTCTCTAGTATCCGCTATGTTCTCCTTATATGTTAATCCATATATCCCAACGCGACTCAAATCATTAATGTGGTTTTCCCGCATGATGAAAGCCATACGTTCCATAACAAAATCAGGCATGGATTCATTAACAGTTCTAGCCGCAAGAATCAACCGTGCCAACTGCGGGTAATCTCCAACCAAGAACCATGGATCAACGGCAATGCAATGACCACCCACTCCAGGACCAGGAGAAAGAATCGATACACGCGGATGCATATTGGCGATACGAATGACCTCATGCACATCAATACCAGCAACGCGACAAATTTTACTTAATTCATTTGCAAATGCGATATTAACATCTCGATATGTATTCTCAACGACCTTGGTCATTTCGGCAGTTTTAATATCAGTAATGACAATATCCCCATTACAAAACATAGCATATTTTTTTCGTATAATAGAACCAATACGTTGATTATCTACACCAATGGTTCTCGCGTTATTTTGAAGCTCTCGGACCATACTCCCAGGAATAATACGCTCTGGTGCATGAGCAAGATGAACCTTCTTCCCTGCATCTCGCATCAGGCGATCAATCAAGGGCCGAATATATACATCAATTGTACCTGGAGATATTGTGGATTCTATGACGATAATCGAATCATGTGGGCAAATACATAAAATCGCCTCAACCGCACTAATAACATAATCGGGATTAATTTTTTTGGAGTTTTTGTTATAAGGTGTAGGGACAGCAACAATATATATGTCTGCTTTCACCAATTCTACAGAGAATTTAATATTAGGAACTGCTCGGTGATAAAGCTCCCTTATTCCCACTTCTCCGATATCCAAAGCGTCATTCTTCAAAGTATGAATGAGTTTCGCATTCCGGTCAGAACCAACAACGGCCTCCCCATGTGCAGCAAACATCAAAGCAGTCGGCAGACCAATATATCCTAACCCTACAACATTAATCATATTCATTCATCCTCATATCATATGGTACAATTGAGCAAGTGTATACTGTGGTACATTCTTCTGCACAAGATAATCTGCAAGTTCCGTGATAAAATCTGTAATACCACGTGCCGCTTTATTTCGTATCTGTTCTATAATCTCGTCTGATATTGAATTCCATACGTCTCTGCTCACGGAATCCTTTATATCACGCATATACTGAAAATCAGGGGTATTAATAAGCAAATGCATCGGATGTATATTGATTACTTTAACCCCCGGTTGTTCGAAATAACTCTTTACAGAAGAAAAATTAAGATCTAATCCATGATATAGGTACGCCCCATCTTCAAAGAAAGCCGGAAATGAGACCATCCCCGAACGATGAACAAAAGGAGGTATTACATCAAGCATCGTACATAGATTAGACTCATAACGGATTCCACGATTGTATAATTCCGTGTAAATATCATTATCGGCATACCACCGATGTGCACGAAACGCCTCGGCTTGGGGAAAATGTGTCATACAATAATGGATAACTGCCTCCTTATCTTCCCCTTGACTGCTTGGCTGAATAAAGTTTGGATGGATACCATACGACACACTCTCTGTTCGAATCAAATGATGAATATACGGACTCGTATGTGTAAAGAAAAGAGTCAACGGTATCTGACACCCTTGAAAGAAGGTTACTGCTTCCTTGATTACATAGTCTGACGCCCAATCCACATCCATCGTGACCGAAAACGCGTCAAGGTCCTTAAATGCCGCCTTAATCAGCGCAGCATTATTCATGTTCATGTGAGCTCCCTTTCCTCGTAAAATTAAAACGACCAATGCAGTTATTTTCTCTCAACTAAAGAATGTGCATGAGCTACAATTTTATGGATAACTGCGGCATTTCCTTCCGGTGTTAGTGGATATCCATATTATTGATTAACCACCTGTTCCAGATCATCGTACTGAGGACTCCACCCTTCCTCAACCCTATGAAGAACATTTTGACAATCCGCATACGATTGTATGGAAACCACATCTCTGCAATACCGCATCCACGAATTATCAGCGCCAAACAACAAAATCGGTTTTTTCAGTTTCGTTGCCTCAATCGCCACTGTTCCATTGAACGTAGCTATCGCCATGGCACTCTGGTTGATATGACTTGATGTGTTGTGGTCAAGCGTTTTTGTAACACGAGTGTCCAATAAACTTATGTCGAATACCTCGCTTCGAATGGCGTACGATAGCCGTTATAAGAATGCGGTCGTACTTGTGAGACGGAAAATCCCTACTGTTTGTGGATCACGCGCAAGGATCATCTCTGTGATATGATCCTTGCGCGTATGATTCACCTGCACAATCGCTGTGATAAGATTTTGCGGAATATCTTTATAATTCGCCAAAAGCTGCTTTGTATCCTTCGGCAGACAATATCCTCCATAGCCAAAGGATGGATTGTTGTAATCCTGACCTATACGCGGGTCAAGACAGACACCTCTGATAATCTGCGCACTGTCCAGCCCGCGAAGCTCCGCATAGCTGTCCAGCTCGTTAAAGTACGCCACGCGGAGCTCAAGATATGTATTTGCAAAAAGCTTGACCGCCTCTGCTTCGGTTGACTCCATAAAGAGCACCGGTACATCTTTTTTTATCGCGCCTTCAACGAGTAATTGTGCAAATCGCTTTGCCGCCTCCGTCTGTGCACCGATGATGATACGCGACGGATAGAGATTGTCATGAAGGGCCTTCCCCTCTCGCAGAAACTCCTGCACAAAAAAGATATTTTTACATGAATACTGTCGCTGGAGCGACTTCGTGTAACCGACAGGCACAGTCGACTTGATGACAATATGCGCATTGGGGCTAATCGCAAGAATCTTCTTCAGCACATTCTCCACCGATGATGTGTTGAAAAAATTGCGCTTGGGGTCATAATCCGTCGGCGTTGCTATAATGACATATTCCGCCCCACAAAACGCCTCCGCAGGGTCCGTTGTAGCGCAGAAGGACAATGCTTCCTTACGAAGATATGCCTCAATATCCGCATCGACAATAGGAGAACGCTTCTGATTGAGCAGATCCACCTTGGCAGTGTTAATATCATACGCGCATACGTCATGATGCTGCCCCAGCAGAACTCCATTCGACAGTCCCACATAGCCCGTACCCGCGATTGCTATTTTCATGAAATTGCGCCCACTCATTCAACACCTATGAAAGAGATACAGATACGCTAAAGCACGAATTACGCCTCAAGAAGCCATTCGTTCTGTCGCAAAAACTCACGACCTACCGGCAGGTCGACAACAAAACAATCCCGCCCCTGCGTTGCCCATGCCAAAAGTTCGGAAAATCGTTTTTGCCGCATCTCGTCTTCCGGCGTATACGAGAACGTGCCATCCAGACGTGCAATCATCTCGTCAGCAGCATCCGCAATTTCTTCCGGCGTGTTTTCTTCAAGGATGATTCCATGTGTTTCGTAATACTCCGCTATCTTGTAGCGTGAGTCCTCCTGGCGTTCGATGGCAAAAATCTCCTGAAAGGTAAGATATCGTTTCTTACGAGTGTCATACATTTTCTTCGGCAGGAAGATATCCTGCTTTCGGTCACAATAATTAAGGCTGTCTGCATTGAATGTAATCACAGGCATATTGATCATAACAAGAGGCTTGTCAAAGAGATTTGCCATGACCTCCATTGCGCTAGGCCCAGAAATCAAAAACTTTGCTTTGGACAGCACATAAAAATCCATGAATTCACTTCGATACCGATTGGCATAATCAACGCCACCTGGTGCATCAAACGAACCTTCTACCAAGTATCCCATCCGCACCGATTGTATTCCACACCTCCATAATCGTTCCGACATGAGACTGAAATTTTCAATATGACTACAACGTTCCGGATCCCCAGCACCATCTATTCCCAAGTGTTCTTTCAAATAGCGTCCCTGACGCGCAAAAAAACAGACATAGGCTCCTACAAGTCCCATCTCCTTGAGTTTTCTATCGCCTTCCTCTATCTCGTTTGGTTCAAAATACAGAAACTGACGATGAAAATTTTTCTCTTTTATAATCTGTTTTTGCATCATCAAGAGATTTTGAAAATCGAAACGATGCGATACATAGGTTTTATGTTTGTAATGTTGTATAAAATATTTCCAGAACCCAGCATTTTCACGTGTTACAAAGGGAACTATATGGGCAAGCTTATGATAAAGATAGGTATTCGCTATATATCGATCCTCATAGAGATATTCACATTGTACTCCGTCCGCTCTCGGAATCCATCCTACGGGGAAGAAAATAGCAAGCTCGCCCTCCTTGGGCGGAAACGCCTGCTGGTACCCCAAGGAAACTATAATCTCTCCTATCCTGTATGCAAGAACGGTACACAATTCAATTTTTCGGTACGTTTTCAGGATCTCTTGACTTTTCTTTTCGTACATCGCCTCCAATGCACTTTCCAGCGGTATCTTCAGAAGGACTTCCTGCTCGAAAAAGAGTTCATCCCTTCTTTTTTGTCGACTTTCTTGTATTAATCGAAGCATCGGCTTCGGAAGAATACGCTTCAAGCCCGTTTTCAAATGTTGCATCATTTTTCTCATGCAGAGATACCCTTTCCAGATAAACTCACGGAAGACTGTGATTCCAGAAACCATGAATTTTTTTAATCCATTTCGCTCCGATCTCTGCACAAACCGCCAAAAATCCATCCTTTATAATATATTCATGCATGATGCTTTTATACTTATTTTTCAAAGTCAATTCTTCATCGGTATAATGCACATCCTGATCAAGAATTTGAATCATTTCCTCGGCAAGTTCCTTGATTTCTGTTTCGGAATTTGAAATAGCTATATACCCATGATCTGACAGCCATTTCCAGAAGGAAAGTGTTAGATTGTCTTCTCGATGTCCTTGAATCAATCGAACATGAACTTCAAGAATTTCTCGTAAGGTTAAATACGTATCGTCCAACGGATGGTAAAATTTCTTATAAATCATCAACGTGCCTTCCGTCTGTGAGTCCCCTGCAGAAAAAAGACGATACATTCGTAAAGGCCATAGGTTTTTTGCCAGCAAAGGAAAGACAAAACCCCCCGATGGATCCCCCAAAAAGAACCGTGCATGTGAAAACACATACACATCACCAAAAGCCGACCGTCTTTCATTAGTATAGTCTACTATATGTGCGAGTGTACCGCTTGGGGATACAGCCTCCCCCATACGGACGCATCGCATTCCACTGCTTTGCAAATAGGCGGCCGCGAATTGAAAGCTTGCAATATCCGAATCACGATAGCGCACCATGAGTTCATTTGACCATTTCGCTTTATCTAAAAATCGTTCATCATAAAACTGATTGTAGTATGCTACATCACGAGCAAACAGACAAACATAACCGCCGGACTCAATCTTGAGTTTCTCTAAAATTGTGTCTCCCTCACGCATTTCCTGTTCCGTAAATGAAAAGTGCCCTGTTTGACAGCTATCTTTATCATATCGATACGCCCTTACCCCCGCATAAAATTGCCGCGATATGTGAACCCCGTTGCAGTAAGATGCACCAAAGTCCAATGACTCAACCTTCCAGAAGCACATTTTCATGACATGCAGCCAAAATGGGGGATTTTCTTCCATATCGATGAGATCACGGCAGATGAACGTCTCTAAAAACGTATTCGGACACTTTTTGCTATGGATGTAATGTTCCCGATAAAAGAGATACAACGTATCCGGTTCTCGATGTTCACATAACCATTGATACATGAGCCCCATAGAGCCTATATTGATCCATGGAATTTGAACGACCACTATCTTTTTATATATTCGTTTTATCCATTCGATTCGACACACATCTTCCTGTGTAGACACATAGTCGGCAGGATCGAATTTCTTGTACAGAGAACGGACGATTCCAACGCTTCTTTTCAAGTGCAATGCCTTTGCCGGGATGAATGGTTTTAGAAATCCTTTCACGATATCCCATGCATTCATTTGGATCCCCCCAAAAGCCTCCGCACCATCTCAATCGGCGAGATAGACTCATACCCCATCTCCAGTGCACAGCTGTCATCCAGACAGAACGGCGCACGCATATCGTTGTCCACAATAATCTCGGAAGAAGATCCCGTCAGTCTCTTAATCTCGTGAACAATTTCGCGTACCGTCGTCTTTTCGTGGGAGGCGAGACATACAACATCGTACTTCCACGTATCCATGCGCAACAGACGAGCAACGAATTTTGCCAGATCGTCGTTCCAGACAAAATTTCGCGTTGCGAAGTCCGGCGAATAGATGC
>ERZ772960.2678-NODE-2678-length-12680-cov-3.306931_pt1 | contig 12680 bp, 10 predicted proteins | sample MGYA00580678_ERZ772960 | MGnify/ENA primary metagenome ERZ772960 (study PRJEB29015, sample SAMEA2737930) | human oral metagenome | biome: human oral; feature: human-associated habitat; material: dental | place: China | collected 2059 ... | reverse complement strand
CGAAAAGCCCAAGGAAGCGGTCAAACGTAATCGAATAATGAAAAAAAGCGATATTGATTTCCCGAAAAAGGAAGCTCACGGGTATTCTCGTCAAGATATCCTTCGTCATTAAATTATGGAAAGAGAAAGGCTCTCCCAAATAGGAATTCGTCAGGCGGATGTAGTCGGAATAGACGATATCCGCACTGGCGGACAGGATATAAAAACCGAGAAACACTGTGCAAAGGATGGACACAAAGAGAAGGAACGAAGCGCGGAACTTTTCTTTACTCATGGAAAACCTCCCCCGTAATATCCCTGTAAGCTCTTTGTCCCGGCACTTCCTCGAGAACCAGACTGTTCTTCCGGTTTGCGTCCTTCGGAAGCCTTGTCAAATCCTGTATAAAATGAATCTTCGTACCGTGGCCGCTGAAATCCTCGTCAAACACCTGAAAGAAGGTATCTCCATAGAACTTACTCATCTTGTATTTGTTTTCCAAAATATAAACCTGCTTCCCTAGAACGCCCCCTCTGCCATATTTCTCAATCGTTTGCTCGGCAAGAGAATTCATGCGGTCCTGGTCCTCCCAGAAATAAATCTGCGGAAAATAGGAACGATAGTAGCGCTCCACCGGAAGGCGCAGGCAAATAAAAGCCAGGCAGAAAATCGTACCGAGCGGCAGCCTGCTCACACCCAGCAAATACGAAAAATAGAGGAGAGAAGCCGCAAAACTCACATAAACCCAGCGCATTTCCACGCGAATCGTCACGGAAGAAGAACCGATACACAGCGCAATAAAAAGCAAAAAGAGAATATTGTTTCCAATAAAGCTGCGAAGTCGGGCGAGCTTCACGCGCTTCTGCTCTCTTCCCGCACTGCCTTCCGTGCTTTTCTCCGTCTTAAAAATGCGGACAAGCGCAAAAATCAGGGAAAGCACTACCGTGAAAGCCAGTACAGCAATCGATGCATAGACCAGTTTCCTCATATCCGGACTGACCTTCTCCCAAGGAATCCCGTTCAAGTGCTCCGGCCCCTTCTGAAAACCGAAGATATAATAGACCTCAGCGAAGGCATTCTGTAAAGCTTCTCCCAGTTTAAAGCTCTCCGAAACTTCCGTCCCTCCCGTCCCCTTCGGAACGAAAGAACCAATGGCAAACTTCCGGATTGCATAAAAAAGAAACGCCTGCACAAGAGGAAGAAGAAAAGGAATAAGCGAAGGAAGAAGGGAGCTTTTCCCCCCGGCTTTCCCGGCCTCCTGCTTCACTGTCCCGGTCGCTTGCTTTCTGTCCCCTGATTTCCCTCTGAAAAGCAGCGGCACATAGAATAAAGGTAAGAGCGCAATATAGCGCTCATGCGTAAATACAAGTAAAAAGAAAAAGAGATGAGAAAACACAAGGTTTCGTAGAAAATGCTTTTCTTCATTTAACTCTTGATACAGGAAATAAAGGGTAACGAGCGAAAAGCCCAGTGCCAGGGTCTCGAGTATTCCGAGTGCCTGTGCAATCTGATAATACGCAAAGTGCGCAGAGAGAAAAACAACACTGAGAAAGAGCGGAATCAGCTTCTTTCCTTTGGAAACCACCCATGAAAAATAGAAAAGAAAACAGGCTAAAAGGCCATTCAATGCCACATTAAAGTACCAGTAACGGTTGGGATCATTTCCCACAAAGACCATCTCAATATAACTGAGCGCCCAATACACCGGACGAAAACGCACGGCATTTCCGATAGGAAAACTAAAGGTGAAGAAATCCTGCTCCCGGAAAAAGGAGAAGAGGTAAAGATCGTCCATATATAAGGCTTTAATATGGATATGTCGATTGACATAGAAGGCAAAGCCCATAATCAGAAGAAAGGAAACGGCAAAATACAGGATTTGTATTCCTTTGTTTTTTCTTCCCTCCACCTTTTCCTGCATTACTTTGCCCTCCTTTCAATCCACTCCGAAACCGTATCCGCATCCCTTCTTTCTTTCGAAGAAAGTGCAGGATACGGTTCCTCTCTCCACGCATATTCTAAGCGAGGCTGGTTCACTTTCACAAGGAGGTATTCCGGAAGACTCTCTTGCTTTTTTGTTAAATTTGCAAATTCCGGCTCTGTCAGGATGCCAAGATTTGCCATTTGTATGAGCATTTCCTTCGCTCTCTCTTCCCTCTCCTCCTCCAGGAAAGATTTTTCCATGTAAATATAATCCGTCTTTGCCCATTTTAAAAACCAGGCAAAGTAAAGCGGATCATCATAGAGGCCGGGACTTCCTCCGGAGCCTTCCACATCCGTAATGCTCTCCACTACAGAAGGAATCCGAAAACATTCCGGTGTTTCCGAAACGGCAAGGACATGATTTCTCGGGTTTTCCGCCATTTTCAAAAAGAGAGGCAGACTTCCCCGCTCCGCCTGCTTCTCCATTTCCACGGAAAAGTGATCATAATAGCCCTTATTTACCGGATCAATCGGTGTGAAGCCTACTGCTCCCGCCCAGGAAGTAACGAGTGTTGTCAGGATGGCTGCCGCGTAAAGGAGCGGGAAAATCATTTTCTGAAACGGAGAAAAACTCATCTTTGTGCCGGAGAACGCAAGGAGCAACGCCAGACACTCCCATAAGATATAGTAATTCCCGTCAATTTGCCAAAGCATCAGGAAACTGAGAAGCGAAAAGAACGTAAGAAGCAGAAAGACCGGAAGTAAAACGCATGATGCTGTACTTCCCGCACTCCTCTGCACCGCGTTCTTCACAAATTTCCCCCTTACAAAGGAAGCGTATACACTCACTTTACAATAGATTTCTCTAAATCCTTGTCGTAAAGCAAGATACAAAAGGAAGGGAAACGCTGCACCGCTCCAGGCGATACTGACGTGTGCCATATCCTCTCCCACCGGATAAAAGAGAAAACAAAAAACACGCTTTGTAAATGAAAAAAGCGCTTCTCCTCCGCTTTTCTCCCCGCTGTAATCCACATGCGCATCCAAATTAAAGGGCCACTTCACCCGAAAGCCTATAGCCTTAAAGATTCCGGTAAAGGTCGTCGAAAAAGGAAGACCTGTGATGAGAAAGCTGCGCAGTGTAACGATAGATGTGAAGAAAAGCGCAAAAAGGAAGAGCGGGGTCGACCCCTCACGCGGACTCCCCAATAAGGAAAAGTGCTTCTTCCCCTCCTTTTCAAAAAAGAAAAATGAGGCAAGCTTCCCTGAAAGAAGACTATCGAAGAAAAAGCCTATCAGCAGTAGGGTACTAAAAACCACTGCGGTCGGTTTCAAACTATAGGAGAAAAGCAGCATGGCCAAACTGCTCTTCCTCTCCCCTCTTTCATAGAAATAAAGACTCATCAGTTGAACAAGCAGGGTTAAATTGTCCGTCTTCGCCGTGATAGCCATGTTTCCGACAGAACTCAGGAAGAAAAAGAAGAAGAGAAGAAGAGTCGGATTGCCGGTTCGCTTCCGTGTCAGTAGGTACAAAAATAAGGCAATCGACAGATAAATCCAGATCTGAAAAGCCAGTAAAAAGCCATATCCGGGGAGAAAGGACAAAGGCGCAGTGAGGAGTTCCAGACCCTTGGGATAACTGTACACCGCATTTAACATACCATGTGCGGAAAAGAACGCTTGCAAAACGGAGAATACCCCGTGACTGCCCTTTTCCGGTGAAAATAAAATGTAGGCACTCCGAAGACCGTAGCGGAGAGAATCATAATCCAGCGCAATATTACTGCGGTTCATCTGTATCAAAATAAAGGGCAGAACAAAAAGTAGACTGTAATTGCAAGACACGGAAGAAAGAAAAGCACGCAGCTTTCTTCCGAAATAAGTGAATTTCCCTGAAAGCAGAAAGCCGAAGAGGGAGGCAAGGAAGAAAAAGTAGAGGAAAGAAACGAGAAGCGGTAAGAGGAATCGATGAAGATACGCAGACAGGAGAAGCGGAAAAAGAAAGAAGGCAAAATAGGAAAACCGTGCCTTCTCCGAAAGCAGGGATTCCCTCCCGAATTTCCCTTCCACTTTCTTCTCCGATTCCGCTTCGGATTTCTCCCTGAATTTCTTTCCGCATCGCTTCGCTATAAAAACTGCCAGGCAATAAAGAAAGAGAAGCCCTATTTCTCCTAATGCGCAGAGACTTTTCTTTTCCAGCAAGCGAGTCAAATTCCCACTATCCACAAAAAAACGGCAAAAAGAATTGAGCAAAAAGAAAAGCAAGCAGCGAGAAAACAGCTCTTCTCCCCACTTGCTTTTCCTGCTATTCCTATTGCCCTGCTGCGCAATCATCCTTCGATCTTTCCGCTACCCTATTTCAGGATAAATCCATACTTCACAGGGTCTGTTTCATCAATCACGAAGTGATTGAATCCGGTAATATAAGCGGAACCGGTAATCTGCGGAATCACTGCATCATACTCTCCTACTTTCGCTTTTCCTACAATTTCTCCTTCAAAAATCGTGCCCAGAATGGACTCATAGAAAAATTTCTCTCCCATCTTGAGCTCTCCCTTTGCAAAAAGGGTTGCCATCTTTGCCGAAGTTCCCGTTCCGCAAGGAGAACGATCAACCTGTCCCTGACCAAACACAACACAGTTCTTTAATGTAGCGCCTTTTGTTTCGGTCTTTGACCACCACTCTACGAGATCAACGCTATGAATATGAGGAAGCTCCGGATGCTGTACCGGAATCTCTTTGTTGATGATGTCACGAAGATGGATGCCTAAATCCTGTAACTTTGCCGCATTCTCCGGAACAATCTCCAAACCGACCTGCTCCGCCTTCACGATAGCGAAGAAAGAACCGCCGAAAGAGATGTCAAAACGAATCTTGCCATAGCCCGGAAGCTCCACCTCCTGATCTCTCTTGTATAAGAAAGCAGGGACGTTCGTGAAGTTGACCTTCTTCGCTTTTCCGTCTTCTACAAAGACCTGTCCGTGAATCAATCCGGCAGGCGCCTCCTGTACAACCTTCGTCACCGGCTCCGTTACGGGAACCATACCGGTTTCCACTGCAACGGTCATAGCTCCGATGGTTCCATGTCCGCACATATTCAGGTAGCCGCCGCCATCCATGAAGATGATACCGTAGTCCGCCTCATCCACGGTCGGCTGTGTCAAAATAGAACCGAACATATCCTTATGTCCTCTCGGCTCCAACATAATTGCCGTACGCAGATAATCCAGATTGTCCTCCAACCACTGTTTCTTCTCCGGCATGCTCTTTCCCGGAATCTTCGGTACACCGCCTACAACCACTCTGGTAGCTTCTCCGGCTGTATGCGAATCCACTGCGTGAATACTCTTAATAAATTTCATTGTTTTTCTCCTCCATTTTTATTGTGTGAAACTGACACGTACTCCTTACGAGTATCATTATACACAGTTAAGGTTTAAGAATTCTTCTGTTTCTTCTCCTTGTACAAAGAATAGAACATCGAAGCAGCAGTATAGAACATAACACAAATCACGATAATCTTCAAAACATGAGAAGGAAGTCCCAGGGCAACGCGCGTCGCAACAATGACACCGACAACCGCGGAAATGGATGCCCAGAGGCCTACTTTTCGATTATAGCTTCCTTCTTTAATAAAACGAATCGAAGCCACCGGCATAAGATAAGCACAGGAACCCATCATGATGGGAAACGCCACAATCGGATCCATCCCGAGAACACAGACCAGAGCGAGACAGGGTGCATAAAGTCCGACTCCCGCAGTCATCACAGCCCCAAGCAGGAAATTCACCACAACGGCAATCACGAGTTTGATCCCGTGAAGCCCGAACGCATTTCCCTTTGTCGGGATAATATTCGTCACTTGCAGAATAATCACGACGGCAAAGACCACCATTGCTACCGCCATAACAAGCTGGATCGTCTCCTTGGAAAGTTTCGAGATGATTCCCGCTCCGATCCATGCACCGGCCATCGCCGCAATCAGCATCAGGATAAGGGTCAAAGGTTCGACCCGTACGCCCTGAATAAAGATAAAGGCTTCCACAATAACCGATAACGAACAGGAAACATTCAAGGTTCCGGGAATATATTGATCCTCCACCTGCTTAAAACTCTTATAGAGAGAAGCACCGGGAGCGAAAGAACCGATTCCGAAAACATCGAAGAAATTCGTAATAAAGCCGATAAAGCAACTGAGGATAATGTTGCTTCCTTTCTCCATTTCATTCCTGTGGCGGAGTAGATCTTTCACAAAAAAGAAAAGAAAAATCAGTCCTAAAATCCCCAAAACAGACAGCAAAGCAAATGTCACAACGGTTTCCAATCCCATATTCTTTCCTCTTGTTTCTATCCCATATAACGAAAACAGCCCTTGTTTCTATCCTGTGCGACGAAAACAGCCTTTCTTTCCCGGCTGTACACTTTCCTAGCTGTATACGCTCTTTAAATATTCCATCTTCGAGCTCATGTTCTGGAGCATTGCATCCAGAACGGTAATTGCCGTCATACTCTCCACCACAACACAGGCTCTCTCGACCACAGTCGGATCATGCCGCCCTTTTATGGCAATCGTAACAGGCTCTCCGTATTCATTTACAGTTTGCTGTTCTTTGCTGATGGAGGGGGTCGGTTTAAAGCTTACCCGCAAGAGAATCTCCGAACCGTCCGCCATCCCGCCAAGGATTCCGCCGCTATGATTCGTCGCTTTCGTCAGTCTCAACTGTCCTTCTTCTCCGCTCTTACCGTCCCGAGGATAGACAGCCTCTTCCGAGGAATCTTCTGTTCCTTCAGAGGACGGAAGAAAAGCATCATTGTTCTCTGAACCTTTGCTTCTCGACACGGAGACGCCATCTCCTATTTCCACGGCCTTGACCGCGCCAATCGACATCAGCGCTTTCGCGAGATCGGCATCCAGTTTATCAAAGACCGGTTCTCCGACTCCTGCCGAAACTCCCGTAACACGACACTCCACAACGCCACCTGCGGAATCTCCTTCTTCCCGAAGCTGCAAAATCCGCTCATCCGCCTCCTTCTCTCCTCCTTCCGAAACGGAAAGAGAAACTCCCGCGAGTTCTGTCACTCGTGCCGAGACTTTCACGCCAAGTTCTTCCAAAACCTTCTTTGCAATAGCGCCTGCCGCCACCCGGGCAATCGTTTCCCGTCCGGAGGAACGTCCACCGCCCCGATAGTCCCGAAACCCGTACTTACAGAAAAACCCGTAATCCGCGTGTCCCGGTCGAAAGCAATGGGCAATCTCTCCATAATCCTTCGAGCGCTGGTCTTCGTTTCGAACCAGAAGAGCAATCGGTGTTCCCGTAGTTTTCCCCTCAAAAACGCCCGAAAGAATCTCCACGAGATCAGCTTCTTTCCGCTCTGTCATCTTGAGATTCTTCCCGGGACGTCTCCGCTCAAGAAGCGCCTGAATATCCTCTTCAGAGAGGGATAAACCCGCCGGGCAGCCGTCGACAACGACCCCTAGCGCCTTCCCGTGCGATTCCCCGAAAGTACTGATGCGGAAAAGCTTTCCAAAACTGCTTCCACCCATATTTCTCCTCTATTCCTTACCCGCGGCACTTTACCATACAGATACAGTTCGGCTCATCCACTTCCAGCTCTCTGGCACTCATGGAAAGAAGCCCGTGCTCATAATCAATATTCAAAAAAGTAATTGTTCCGCTCTCGTTGTTCGCAACCGCAATATGCCTTTCATCCGGGAAGATACAGAAATCCTTCGGATACTCTCCTCCTACCGGAAGGCTCCCTTTCATTGTAAGAAGCCCGGTATCGAGGTCTCTGTCATAGATGGAGAATGTATTAATTCCCGCATTTGCCACAAAAAGATGAGAAGCCTCCTTATCCGGAGAGAAGCGCATCTGACAGGCTGCAATCAGGGGATCCCGGTCTTTCTCGAGGAATGTGGATATCATCTGAATCTTCTCAAAGGAAACTTCTCCCCCGTCTTCCTCTTCATGAAAACTGTAAACATCCACTACATTTTTCAGTTCATAGAGCAGATACAGATACTTCCTGTCCGGGCTGAAGCGGAAATGCCGCGGGCCGGACTGTAACTCACAGCGCAGGGTATCAATCTGCCGCATTCTGGCGTCTGCCTTGTCGAAGCGAAAAACCTTCACCTGATCTATTCCTAGGTCGGCAATCAGGATATATTTCTGGTCATCCGTCATACGGGCACAGGAGACATGGGGACGGAAGGTTCGCTCCGCAACAGAGCCGATTCCCTGGTCATATACGCCGTCCACAATCTCTCCAATCGAGCCGTCCGGTAAAAGAGACAGCAAGGTTGCCTTTCCGTCATGATAGCCGGAAACCATCAGGTACTGTCCGCTTTTATCGACCGCAAGATGGCAGCCTCTCATTCCCCGAATATTTTTTACATTTAACTTGCTTAATCCGCCATTATCCAGAATACGGAAGGCAACGACGCCTTCATCGGCAATGGAGTAAAGTGTCTTTTCATCCCGACTCGCTACGACATAGGAGGAGTTATTCACTTCGATTTCGGTTCGTTTAATGAATCTTCCTTTCTCCATATCTACATCACAAATTGTGATTCCTTTTGCCGAACCGGTATAGGAATAAGAACCAATATAAGCCACATACTTTGTACGCATCGTCTTCCCCCTTTACACTACAGCTGCTTTTAATCATGTTCTGCAATATTTTATTTTGGATTATTTTACCAAAATATAAGAAAGGAGAACAGCTTTTTTATCCTTTCAAAATAAAAAAGAAGTGGGAAGGAACAAATTCTTGTTCTCTTCCCGCTTCCAGGCTACATGGAAATGTCTAAGAGAAATGGCATTTCCCAAGCAGTTATGCACTATAAAAGACTGCCGTTTATGATGCTTTTAAAATCTTCCAGCGGTTATTGTACTTTGCCTCATTTTTCTCCCCAAGATAAGTGTAGACTTCACTCTTCTTCAAAAGCTCTTTCATATCCGGAAAAAGAGCCTTATTTTCCGTATACTTCTTATCCAGGAGTTTCAGCGCGCCGGTGTTCGGTGTTGGATAGGTGATGTACTCGAAGTTCTTCGCCGCGACATCCGGACGGCAAAGAAAATTCATCCACTTCTCCGCATTCTCCTTATGCTTTGCATTCTTCGGGATGACCCAGCCGTCGAACCAGACATTCGTGCCTTCCTCGGGAATCACATAGTCCACTTCCACATCCGTGCCTTCCAGTTCCCCCTGAACATAGAGAATCTCTCCGGAATAAATCACACCGCAGGCAGCCTCCTCCCCGATCATCTTATCCCGTACCTGATCGACAACATAGGCTTGTACCAAGGGTTTCTGCCGAATCAAATCCTGTAGAGCCTCGTCCAGGTCCTTATCCGAGACGGTATTCATGGAGTGGCCTTCCTTCTTCAACGCAACCATGAACGCATCTCTCACCGAATCCTGCATCAGAATCTCTCCCTTCAGCTTCGGATTCCAGAGGTCTGCCCATTTCGTGGGATAGGGAACTCCCAGTTTATCGAACATCCGCTTATTGTAAAGAATCCCTACCGTTCCCGTGGTATAAGGTACTACATAACGGTTTCCCGGATCGAACTGCTCGCACATCTTCATATAATCCGCCCCTATCTCCTTAATATTCGGGACTTTGGAAAAATCCACTTCTTGCAGAAGATGATTTTGCAACATTTTTTCAATCATATAATCGGAAGGGCAAGCCGCGTCATATACCACACCTCCCGCCTCTATGACCGGATACATTTCTTCATTCGTCTCAAAAGTATCATATACGACTTTGATACCCGTTTCCTTCTCAAACATCTTCGGCACTTCCGGATCAATATACTCTCCGGCATTGTAGACGTTGACCACATTTTCACTTTGTGCCGAGGACTCACTCCCCTGTTCCGTGCCGCTGTCCTCCTTTTTCCCGCAAGAAGGAACGAGCAGAAGCAAGGAAAGAAGGAGTGCTCCCGCACAAGAATACAGCACGGATTTTTTTAGATAATCGACCATAAAATATCCTTTTCTATTTTCCTTTTTTTGTTTCGCAGCACAGATCCTGTTGCAAGCGAAACAAAAGAAAATTTCTCAGTTTTTCTTCGTCTTCTCCAGCGCTCCCGGAGCGAAGTTGGCAAATACAAGAATCACAAAAACCGTTACAAAAATCAGGGTGGACAGGGCATACATGGAAGGTTTGATCCCTTTTCTTGCTTCAGAATAAACCAGTGTCGAAATCGTATCGATTCCCGCCCCCCTCGTAAAATGCGTGATAATAAAGTCATCCAGACTCATGGTAAAGGCAAGGAGAAAACCGGACAGGACACCGGGCATGATATCCGGCAGCACGACCTTAAAAAAGGCGTAGAGGGGGCTGGCGCCGAGGTCCAATGCCGCATCATAGCTCACCTGGGAACTCCGCCGTATCTTCGGCAGCACCGAAAGCAGAACATAAGGGAGATTAAACGTGATATGGGAAATGAGAATCGTTCCGAAGCCCAGGGTAAAGCGAAAGGCAATAAACAGCAGCATCAGAGAGATTCCCGTCACAATATCCGCATTTAACATCGGGACATTCGTCACCCCAATGATAAGGTTCCTGGGAAGTTTCTTCATGTTTCGAATCGCCACCGCAGCCATCGTGCCCAGAACCGTCGCAATAGAGGCGGATACGAAAGCGATAATCAGGGTATTTTGCAAAGCGGCTATAATCGCCTCATCCTGAAACATTTCCGTATACCAATGCAAACTGAAGCCCGAAAAATGCGCTCTGCTCCTTCCCGCATTAAAGGAAAGGGCGGAAAGCATGAAAATCGGGGCATACATAAACAGAACAATCAAGCCGAGGTAGCCATTTTCTACCCAGCTTTTCCACTTCTTTTCCATCAGAACATCGCCCCCTCTCCCGTGTCATAGCGAGACAGTACCGCCATAGACAGGATGATAAAGACCATCAAGATCATCGAAAGCCCCGAGCCGACATTCCAGTTGGAATTCTGGGTAAATTCCTGCTCAATCACGTTTCCGATGAGGTAAATCTTGCCCCCGCCAAGGATGTTGGAAATGGCGAATGTGGTCAGCGCCGGCACAAAGACCATCGTCACTCCGGATACAATACCCGGAATGGACAAGGGCAGAATCACCTTCCAAAGCGTCGTGAAAAAGCTTGCACCAAGGTCGTACGCCGCATTGATGGTGTTGTCATCGATTTTACTCAGGGTATTGTAAATGGGAAGAATCATAAAAGGCAGAAAATCATAGACCATCCCGAGAATAATCGCATACGGTGTATTGATGAGATGCTGTTCCGGAAGATGCAGAAAGGTCAAAATCTCATTTAATACGCCCTTCCGTTCCAGTAAGGTCTGCCATGCGAGCACACGCAGCAGAGAATTCATCCACATCGGTAAGATGAAAATAAACGCGACAAAAGAGCCTCTCCCGATTTTCTTATTGCGCAGTACCAGCGCAAGGGGAAAAGCCAGAATAAAACAGAAAACCGTGCTTGCAAGAGAAAGCAGCAAAGCCAAAAATAAGGGCTTATAATTCTCCCAGCGTAGAATCTCCGCGACATTAGAGAAGGTAAAGGCTCCTCCCTTTGTCGTAAAGGCATAGTAGAGGATCAAAAGCAACGGTATCACAATGAAACCGCCCATCCAGACAAGGTAAGGGGCAGTCAAAACACATTTTTCCTTAATCTTCAACGCCGATAGCCTCCTCATCCTCCGATTCGGGCTTATTCATAATCTGAATATTCGAAGGCTTCACATAAATTCCCACCTTCGTCCCCACCTCATGCATCTCCGTGGAATGCACAAGCCACTCAAAGCCGTTCGCCGTGGTACATTCCATCTCATAGATTTCTCCTTTGAAGATGATATGTGTCATCGTTCCGTGCAGGATGGCTCTATCGTCGTTTTCATCTAGGATCTCCACGTCCTCCGGACGAATCACGACATCGACCGGTTTATTTTTCCCGAATCCTTCATCAATACAAGGGAAGTTCGCGCCGAAAATACGCACCAGTCTATCCTCTAACATCAGTCCCGGTACGATATTGGAATCGCCGATAAAATCAGCCACAAAGGCATTTTCCGGCTCATTATAAATCTGCTCCGGAGTTCCCGCCTGTTGGATATACCCCTGATTCATCACCACCACATAATCGGACATCGTCAGTGCTTCTTCCTGATCATGGGTGACATAGATAAAAGTGATTCCCAATTCATTTTTCAAGCGAATCAGTTCGTACTGCATCTCCTGCCGCAGCTTCAGATCCAGCGCGCCGAGCGGTTCATCGAGGAGCAGCACTCTCGGTTCATTCACGATGGCACGGGCAATCGCAATTCTCTGTTGTTGCCCGCCGGAGAGCGAATTCACGGAACGTTTCTCATAGCCTTGCAAATTCACGAGTTTCAAGGCGTATTGAATTTTGTCCCGGATGTATTCTTCCGACTTCTTCCGGATACGGAGTCCAAAGGCAATATTGTCCGCGAAATAGACGCGCTCGGCGGCGAAATGGCGCGCTTGGCGGACCAAACCATGATTCAGTTCCGGCTGCTCAACCGCAGCAAGGGACCGGCGGTTCAAGCGCCCCGCACGCAGGCGGACAAACAGCTGTATTCTTCCCTCGCACGCCGCGTGTTGGAGCGCGAGCCGAACCTGTATTTATTGCAGGATACGGTTGTAAAATTGGAAACGGTTGAAACGCCGCACAAACGCCGAAAGCTGCGCGCCCTTGTTACGCAGCGCGGAAGGCGCATTCCCGTGCGCACCGCCGTCCTTACGACGGGTACCTTTT
>ERZ772960.2674-NODE-2674-length-12705-cov-11.573518_pt1 | contig 12705 bp, 16 predicted proteins | sample MGYA00580678_ERZ772960 | MGnify/ENA primary metagenome ERZ772960 (study PRJEB29015, sample SAMEA2737930) | human oral metagenome | biome: human oral; feature: human-associated habitat; material: dental | place: China | collected 2059 ... | reverse complement strand
GCGGATGAGGTCGTGCAGCAGCATCTCGCGGGAACGCTTGAGCGAAGCGCGGATGAGGGCAAGTGCACGCACCGCCATCAGCATGAAAAGCATGATGAACACGGCTGTGGACATGGCGACCATCATGCACATGGTGCACATGGCGGCCATTGCGGACATCACCACGCGCATGGGGAACACGGCGCACACTGAGACTTTGATACGCAGACACCGCTTCGGCGGTGTTTTTTGTGTTTTGACACATAATCTATAATTATATATAAAATAAATAATGAATAAAAATAAAATTAGATATAAAAACTTAGATCGATTGAACTCTGAAGAAAAGATGAAGGTAATATTATCGATAAGTCTGCCATAGTTGAGAATGTAATTGAGAAAGAATATGAATACTTATAGGATAGGAAAATGAATCAAAAAATATGAATTTGCTTCATAATTATTATTTATGTTTTTACAAAAAACACTTGATTTTTTGAAGGCTCTGTTGTATTATGTGAATCAAGAAGAGACGATATTCATATTGAGATATAGGAGAACACTTTATGGCAAATGAAGTTGCTGTCATCTACTCCTCGCGTACGGGGAATACAGAGAAGGTTGCAAAGCAGTTGGCGGAGGCGCTTGGTGCTTCCTGCCACAGTGTGAAGGATACGTCGGCAGTATCCGAGGGTGCGACGCTCTGCATTGGCACATGGATTGACCGCGGAACGGCGGATGCGGGCGCGAGGAAGTACATCGAGAGCCTGCGCGGACGGCGCGTGTTCATCTACGGAACGCTCGGCGCAGAGCCGGACTCAGAGCACTGCGCAAAGTGCATCGAAAACATCCGCGCACTCTTTGACCCGTCCAATGAGATTCTGGGGGCGATCCTCGTGCAGGGGGCGATCGACCCGATGCTCATCGAGATGTTTAAGAGCATGCCGAAGGACAATGTGCATGCGTTCACGGAGGAGAATGCAGTGCGCTATGCGGCGGCGGCAAGCCATCCGGATGAGAATGATTTCGCGCAGGTGATCGCATCGGCAAAGGAGGCACTGGCATGAATACGTTTGAGACGAAACTCGCGACCCTCTCGGAGGAGGCGCGCAATTGGCTGCTCGGTACGAAGTCGGAGAATCCGCTCGGCTGTGCCTTTACGAAAAAGCGCGTTGTACACCCGGGTGCGGGCGGCAAGCGCATGATTATGGACAAGGCGGAGCAGGCGAGCATCTGGGCGGATCTGATGAATGCGACGCCCGATCCCGCCGATGAGCGCGCCGTCTACATCCACATCCCATTCTGCGACAAGAAGTGCAGCTATTGCGGCTTCTTTCAGAACTTTACGCGCGAGGAGGCGGCGCATCACTACGTCGATGTACTCATCGACGAGATCGAGGCGGCGGCGGATACCACCTATGTCACGGGCGCGCCCTTTCAGGCGGTATTCTTTGGCGGCGGCACACCGACGGCACTCAGCGATGCCGATCTCTCGCGTCTTGTGCGTACGGTGCGCGAACGTCTGCCGCTGACGAGCGACTGTGAGATCACGCTCGAAGGACGCATCCACGATCTCAGCGAGAGCAAGGTTGAGGCGGCGATGAATGCGGGCATCAATCGTTTCTCCCTCGGTGTGCAGTCCTTTGACACGCGTGTCCGTCAGGCGATCGGCCGCATCGACGATCGTGAGACCGTCATCGCGACGCTGCGCCGCATGGTGGAGAAACAGGGCGCTGTCGTCATTGCCGACCTCATCTACGGGCTGCCCTATCAGTCGATGGAGGTCTGGGAGAACGACGTGCGCACGCAGTTCGAGCTCGGCATTGCGGGCGGTGACCTCTACCAGCTCAATGTGTTCCCGTCGAGTGAGCTCGCGCGCCGCATCGAGTCTGGCGATCTGCCGATGCTCCCGACGACCGAGGAGCAGTCCGAGTATTTTAGGCGCGGCCTTGAAATCGTCGCGGAGAATCCGATGGCACGCCGTATCGATACGACGCATTGGACGACGGATCACCGCGAGCGCAGCATCTACAATACGCTTGCCAAGCGTGGAAACGACATTCTGGCGTTCGGCTCGGGGGCGGGCGGCTTCATCGGAGAGGTGATGTGGCGCAACCATGGCGGGCTTGCACCGTATGAGAAGATGGTCGAGGAGGGCAGGAAGCCCTTTCAGTTCATGGGTGAGCAAGCAGATGAGCATCGCATGCACAGTGAGATCGGCGACCAGATCGAGCACGGCTATCTCTATGCGCCGTTCTTTGAGAAAAAATACGGCGTGGATCTCGTTGCGGAAATGGAGCCGCTCCTCGCCGCATGGGCGGAGAACGGGCTCATTATACGCACGGGGACGGGCTTCCGCCTGACGCTCGCGGGTGAGTTCTGGCATGACAACCTCATCCAGGGGTTCCTCGAGGCGTATGCCCTCACGCAGGAGGACGAGGTGAAGCTCCGCAAGGAGAACGTCGCTCTGCAGGATATGATTCCGAAGTCCGTGCGCTCCATGCTCGAGGCGATGTTCCCCGACGGGATGCCCCCGCAGATGGCGGCGGCACTCTCGGGCAAGCCTACACCGGAGATGGAGAACCATCCGCACATGCAGATGCTCAAAAATCTCATTGCAAAAGAACGGGAGAAGGAGCGTGCTGCAGACCGTTCCGGTCTCGACCTCAATACCGTCATGCGCACGCAGTCGCGTGAACTTGGAAAAGCTGTGTAATATATGATAGATGAACAGCCCATCAGGATGCCGTGGTATCCTGATGGCTGTTTTTTCTGTGGTATATCATTGTGGTGTAAAGTACCCAAATGCGGCGGGGATGCTGTAGGTATCGGCAAGTTCTTCGTGGCGCACCCAGAGGAGGGAGGACGGCGCATCGGTTCTGTCCTCGGCTGCCATCAGCGGCGCGTCGTTGCGATCAGCGACAACGACATTCCAGCCCGTCAGTTCCCACTCGATATGAGAGAAGATATGGCGGGCGGGCGGGAGCGGTGTAATGGAGAGGACGCGGAAGCCCTCTCCTTCAAGATGTGTGCGTATGGTGCGCTTCGTCATTTTCCCGTCGAGATTCGGATATTCCCAAAGACCTGCGAGGAGTCCCTGTGCAGGTCTTTTTCGTATGGCGATTTTCTCCCCGCAGGAGAGGAGGAGAACGGTGCGCTGCTCCTTGCGGCGCGCCTTGAGCGCAGTCTTCACGGGATAGTCCTGCTCCGTGCCGTACTCATGCGCGAGACAGAGTTGTGCAGCGGGACATGCATGGCAGAGCGGCGCGCCGTTCGGCAGACAGATGGTCGCGCCGAGATCCATGAACGCCTCGTTGAGAAGTCCCGCATCGCGTCCCGTGGGATAGGAGGGGGTAAGTGCCTCCTCAAGTGCACGCTTCGATGCATCCCTTGCGATGTCAATGGGATTCGCTGTGACGCGTGCGGTGACGCGCAGGAAGTTGCCGTCCACGGCGGGACACGACTGTCCATAGGCGAATGAAGCAATCGCACTCGCCGTATAGCGTCCGATGCCGGGGAGTGCGAGCAGCGCGTCGAAGTCGCGCGGCAGGTCGCCGCCGTGCTCTGTCACGATCGCCTGTGCCGCACGTTTGAGGTTGCGTGCACGGCTGTAGTAACCAAGCCCTTGCCAGAGTTTCATGAGCACATCATCATCCACGGCGGCGAGGGCGCGGACGCTCGGCAGGGCTTCGAGAAAGCGCAGATAGTAGCCACGTACGACGGCAGCGCGGGTCTGCTGCAGCATGATCTCGGAGATCCAGACGTGATAGGGCGTCGGTTCGTCGCGCCACGGCAGTTCGCGCGCATCGGGGGCAGACTTTCGCCACGCGAGCAGAGTGGCGCAGAGGGCGGGGAAGACCGTACTTCCCTCCCACGGTAATATTTTCATGAAAGAGCTCTCCTTTTTACGAGATTTTACTAGCCTTACGTGAAACACGGATGAAGAAGCGGTCTTTTCTTTACAAAGTGCGCCCTTTGTACTATGATCAATTTACAGTATGTGGATGGGGGTTCTGTCGTGATTTATGACATCTGCAAAATCGATCTTGCACTTTATAGCGTTGTTGCCTCCAATATTGTTACGGATGAGGTTATCATTACGAGTGAACGAATTGAGCACATACGAAGTCGGCACAGAGGAGACTTTGAGGAATACGGGGCTTACTTTGCAGAGATCTTACAATCACCGGATTATATCTTGGAGAATCGGCGCGATACGGCAGAAGTTTTGAAGGAAATATTGCACAACGGAAAGAAGTGTAAGTTGATCTTGCGCTTGCAGACCAGTAGCGATCCGAAGGGCTTCAAAAATGCATTATCACGTTCCTCCACATACGTGACAGTGAATGGCGGCGGCTTCTTCGCAGCAAGAAAATTCTTTACAAAAGAGAGTAAAATATATAAAATAGAGATAGCATAATGGTAATTTGAGGTGGGAGATTTCGTCCAGCCCACGCGCCGATGGTGTGACAGGGGAAACCCGAGTAGATGCAGGAGAATTGGACGCCTGCCAAATTACTATTACAGAGAGCCGCCCGTTGTGGGCGGCTTTTGCTTTTGTTTCCTGTGTGTGATAGAATAACAGGAAATCAAGTGATACTTACAAATAATGGAGTGATTTCTGATGTTGGATATGAAATTTGTGCGCGAGAATCTGCCCGCAGTGCAGGAAATGCTGAAGCACCGCTGCAATTCTCTCGATCTCTCGTCGTTCACGGCGCTTGAGGAGAGCCGCCGCACTATTTTGCAGGACGTGGAGGAGAAGAAGGCGCGCCGCAACGCCGTGTCAAAGGAGATCGGTGTACGCAAAAAGGCGGGTGAGAACGCAGACGACGTGGTTGCGGAGATGCGTGCGCTTGGCGACGAGATCACGGCGCTCGACGAGGATCTGCGCGATGTGGAGGGCAGGCTTCGCGACCTCCTGCTCCAGATTCCGAATATGCCGAAGGCGGATGTGCCGATCGGCAAGGATGATACGGAGAATCCCGAGGTGCGCCGCTGGGGCACGCCGCGCACATTTGACTTCGAGCCGCAGGCGCATTGGGACATTGGGGAAAACCTCGGCGTACTCGATGCGGAGCGTGCGGCAAAGGTCACGGGGGCGCGCTTCACGTTCTACAAGGGGCTCGGCGCACGACTTGAACGCGCGTGCATCAACTTCATGATGGATCTCCACGCGGAGAAGCACGGCTACACGGAGATGCTTGCGCCCTATATTGTGAACGCAGACAGCATGGTCGGTACGGGACAGCTGCCGAAGTTCGCGGCGGATATGTTCAAGCTCGACGGGCTCGACTACTACCTTGTGCCGACGGCGGAGGTGCCGACGACGAACTACCACCGCGATGAGATTCTCGACGCGGAGCAGCTGCCCGAGTACTATACATCCTATACGGCGTGCTTCCGCGCGGAGGCGGGGAGTGCGGGACGTGACACGCGCGGGCTGATCCGTCAGCATCAGTTCAACAAGGTGGAGCTGATCAAATTTGTCACGCCCGAGACGAGCTGGGACGAGCTGGAGACGATGGTGGAGGCGGCAGAGGACGTACTGAAGACGCTCGAACTGCCGTACCGCGTCGTACAGCTTTGCACGGGCGACATGAGCTTTACCTCGGCAAAGACGTATGACATCGAGGTCTGGATGCCTGCGCAGGACAAATACCGCGAGATCTCGTCCTGCTCGAACTGCACGGACTATCAGGCGCGCCGCGCAAACATTAAGTATCGCCCCGAGCGCGGGGCAAAGCCGGCGTTCCTCCACACGTTGAACGGCTCGGGTGTCGCCGTCGGGCGTACGGTGGCGGCAATCCTTGAGAACAATCAGCAGGCGGACGGCTCCGTCCTCGTGCCGAAGGCGCTCGTGCCGTATATGGGCGGGGTTACGGTCATTCGATGAAAAAGCTGATTGTCGGCATCACGGGGGCGAGCGGAAGTATCTACGCCGTTCGCCTGATCGACGTGCTGCGTGAGCAGGGCATCGAGGTGCACGCCGTCATCACGACAAGTGGACAGCGCGTGCTGGACTACGAATGCGGTGTGACGGAGGAGGAGCTAGCGCGGCGCGCCCACGTCCTCTATCCAAACGAGGATGTAGGCGCGGCGATTGCAAGCGGCTCGTTCCGTATGGACGCAATGGTCATTCTGCCCTGCTCGATGAAGACGGCGGGCGCAATCGCCCACGGCGTGACGGATGACCTCCTCACGCGTGCGGCGGACGTGACGCTGAAGGAGGGGCGACGGCTTCTCCTCGTGCCGCGCGAGACACCCATGCACGAGATTCACATCGAGAACCTGCTGCGGCTTGCACGCGCAGGCGCCGTTATCATGCCCGCTGCGCCCGGATTTTATCATCGCCCCGAGACGCTGGATGATCTCGTCAATATGATGGTGGGAAAGATCCTTGACCGCCTCGGCATCGAGGCGGAGCTCTTTACACGTTGGAGGTGACGGATATGACTTTTTTCAAAACGAAAATGACAGCACTTGCGGCTGTGCTTGCGCTGAGCACGGCTGGGACGGCAGCGGCTGCGCCCGCAGAGGCGGACGGGCATACGATGCAGATGCACATGGGAGATTCCTCGGTGCAGGACAAAAAGGCGGAGATCCAGATGGACTATCTGGAGCATCGCGGCGAGCGGCGCTACATCGACCTCTATAATCTGCACGTCTTCCGTCAGTACAAGGAGATGCACGGGATGTCGCTGCACTGGGGAGTGACCGTCTCGCGTGCCGTCGGCTCGTGGGCGGAGAAGGACATGCCCGACGTGCGCCTCGACTCGTCCGCCGTCGGTGCAGGCCCCGCGTACATGGTGCGTTGGACGAAGCCTCTCGGCTCGAAATGGGAGGCTTCGTTTGACGCGACGGGGGGCGTTCTCGTCTACAACGACGTGCATCCCGCGCACACGCGCAACTACGGCTTCATGTGGCGGATCGGGCCGCGTGTGACGTACAAATTTAATGAGAAGAGCGCTCTGAGTGTTGCCTATCTGGGGCATCATGTGTCGAACGGACAGCGGACGAAGAATCCAGGCTACAACGGCATCGGGCTCTCGATCGGCTATCGGTACTCGTATTAAAGGATAGATTGTGGCAAAGAAATATTACGCCGTGAAGCGCGGGCGCAAAACGGGCATCTTCACCGTATGGGCGGAGTGTTCCGCGCAGGTGCAGGGCTTTCAGGGCGCAGTGTATAAGGGCTTTATGACCGAAGCAGAAGCGCGTGACTGGCTGGATGGTGCGGCGGATTTATCTGCGCCGCGTGCTGCAAAGAGCGGCGCAGCCGCGAAAAAATCATCCGTGCCGCCCCTCGAAGAACCCGTTGACGCGGACTATATCATCCACACGGACGGCTCGTGTCTCCGTAATCCCGGCGGCGCGGGCGGCTGGGCTGCTGTCATTGAGACGGTCGCAACGGGCGAGGTCAGAGAGTGCAGCGGTGGCGACCCTGAGACGACGAACAACCGCATGGAGCTGACGGCGGCACTCGAGGCACTGTCTGCTGTGCCGGAGGGCGCGCGCATCGCGCTCTATACGGACAGTCAGTACCTCAAGAACGCATTCACGAAGTTCTGGCTGCCCGCGTGGAAGAAGCGCGGATGGAAGAAGGCGGACGGGGAGCCCGTGCTCAATCAGGATCTTTGGATGCAGCTGGATGCGGCATTTGCCGCGCGTCGCGTGCAGTTTCACTGGGTCAGGGGGCATGCGGGCAATCCGCGCAATGAACGCTGTGACGAGCTCGCGCGGAGCGAGGCGGAGAAGCATACACGATAAAAAGGGAGGAGGGAATCCATGCAGCGCATCTTTGAGGCAGTGGGACGCTTTGTCCTCACACACCTTGCGAACATTGGCCGCATCACCCTCCTCTATGGCGAGACCGTGCGGCAGGTCACACAGCGTCTGCGCGTGCGGAGTATTGTCTACCAGATGGCGCATCTCGGCGCGGACTCCCTCCTCATCGTCGGTCTTACGCTCCTTTTCACGGGCATCGTGCTGACCCTCCAGATCGCGCACGAGTTCATCCGCTACGGAGCGCAGAGCACCATCGGTGCGGTCATTGCCATCGGCATCGGGCGCGAGCTTGGCCCCGTCCTTGTCGGTGTCGTCTGCGCGGGACGCGTGGGCGCAGCGATTACGGCGGAGGTCTCCACGATGAAGGTCACGGAGCAGATCGACGCGCTGCGCGTCATGGCGGTCAGCCCCGTGAACTACCTCATCGTGCCGCGTATGCTCGCGTGCATGATCGTTGTGCCCGTCCTCACCGTCTTCGGCGACGTCATCGGCGTTCTCGGCGGCTACCTTACTGCCGTGCATTATTCGGGCATCTCACCCTATACCTTTACACACTCCATCACACAGTTTGCAGAAATCTACGATATGACGGGCGGACTTATCAAGGCGATTTTCTTCGGCAACGTCATTGCCGTCCTCGGCTGTCACTACGGGCTGAACGCGCCAAACGGTGCGGAGGGCGTCGGCAAGGCAACCATGCAGACCGTCGTCACCTCCATCATTGTCATCTTCATCCTGAACGCCGTCCTGACGTTCTTCCTGTTCTAGGCGGAGGGCGCCATGATACAACTAAAGAATGTGCGCAAGCGATTCGGGGACAAGGATGCGCTCAAGGGCATCACCCTCACCATCGAAAAAGGCGAGACCATCGCCATCATCGGCGGCTCCGGCTCGGGCAAGTCCACCCTCCTGCGCCTGATGATCGGACTTGATCGCCCGACATCGGGAGAAATCTACATCGGCGGTGACAATATCACGGCCATGACGGAGGATACCCTCGACCGCGTGCGCCTGCGCATGGGCATGGTATTCCAGTACTCTGCACTCTTTGACTCCATGAGCGTCGGGGAAAACGTCGCCTTCGGGCTGCGGGAACATACGACAAAGAGTGCGGATGAAATTGCGCGCATTGTGGCGGAGAAACTTGCGCTTGTCGGGCTGCCCAATGCAGCGGCGATGATGCCGCAGGAACTCTCGGGCGGCATGAAAAAGCGCGTGGGTCTCGCGCGTGCGATTGCAACAGATCCCGAGATCATCTTCTACGATGAGCCGAGTTCGGGGCTCGATCCCATCATGACGGCAAAGATCGACGAACTCATCATCAGCATGCAGCGGCAGCTCGCCGTGACCTCCGTCGTTGTCACGCACGACATGGCGAGTGCGAGCCGCATTGCCGACCGCATTGCCATGATTTACGATGGGGAGCTCATCGCCGTGGATACGGCGGAGCGCTTTCAGGATATTGCAGATGAGCGTGTGCAGGCATTTTTCCGTACGCTGCACCATCGAAGGGAGACAGGGGCATGAGTTCAGAGGCAAAGGTCGGAGCGTTCACACTCGGGGGCGTTGCGCTCCTCATCGCTGTCGTCATGTTCTTTGGCGGTCTGCGTCTTGGCGGCAGTCAGGATTATATGCTCTATGCGGGGTTTGACCGTGCAGTCGGACTGAACCCCGAGGCACAGGTACTCCTTGCGGGCGTTCCCATCGGGCAGGTCGAGGAGATCGTCAGCGACGGCACGGGCGTCACCGTCTCCATGCGGATTCAGGACGGTGTGAAGATCCCGCGTGGCTCGTCCATCACCATCGGGCAGCCAGGCATCATGGGGGATAAATTCGTCATCATCACACCCTCGCCCAATGCCGATTTTTACGCGAATGGTGACTACCTCTATGGCGAGAACGAAATGGGCATGGACACGATGTTCACCGAGCTGAACAAGATGATTATACAGGTCGAGGCAATGCTCACGTCGATCAACAACATCGTCGGCGCACCCGGCTTCCAGACCTCGATGATACAGCTCGTTGTCAACATGGAGCAGATGACGGCGCACCTTGACGGGCTGACCGCGACACTCGAGCAGATGGCGAACGAGAATCGCGGCAACCTGCACGAAATGCTTGCGCATATGAACGCGATGTCGGCGAATCTCACGCAGACCACGGCGAGCGTCGAGCGCATCATGGCGAATCTTGAGACCGTCGGCGCCGATCCGCAGACGGCGGAGAATCTGAAAAAGACCCTTACGAACATCACGGAGACCTCCGAGCGCATGCTGCGGATCGCGGAGGGGATCGAGTCCGTTGCGGCTGACAAGCAGACGCAGGAGGACGCGCGCGCCCTCATCCACAACGCGCGCACGATGTCGGACAAGGCAAGCGGTCTCATGGGACGACTGCAGAACGTCAAGGTCACGCCGAAGGTCGATGCCATGTACAGCGGCAAGGCGGACGACTGGCGCACGAACTTCAACCTCGATGTCGGTGAAGGTAAAGGGATGTACGCGACCTTCGGTGTGGACGACATCGGCGGAGGCGATAAGGTGAGCGCGCAGGTCGGCACGCGCGGCAATTCCTTCGGCGCACGTGCGGGTGTCGTTGCGGGCGCGGCAGGTGTCGGCATCGACGCCTATGCGGGCGAGAAATTCAAATTCTCCGCCGATGCCTATGACCCGAACGATCCTACCCTTCGTCTGCGTGCGCAGTATCAGCTGAAGGACAGCACCTACCTCTTTGGCGAGTGGAACGATGTGAATGACAGCGAGCACCGTGCCTTCTATACGGGCGTGCGGCAAGAGTTTTGATTGACGGGCGGTAGAATATATGTATAATATAATGATAGGGATGAACATCACATGGGATGAAGCAAAGAACCTCTCCAATCAGAAGAAACATGGCGTATCTTTTGAAGAAGCGGAGACAGTGTTTTACGATGATGAAGCCCTCTTAAAGTATGATGAAATGCACTCTCAGGAAGAAGAGCGATTCGTCATGATGGGGATGAGTAAAGCAAGCCGTGTACTGGTTGTTTGTCATTGTTATCGTATGGGGGACGTGCTTCGCCTCATATCAGCTCGAAAAGCAACCAAGAGAGAGGAAAGTCAGTATTGGGAACGTCTTTAGGAGGGATATGTTATGAAAGAAGAATATGATTTCTCGGATGCGATAAAAAATCCCTATACCAAACGTCTCAGACAACAGATCACGATCAATATCAATAACGAAGCGGTAGCCTACTTCAAGGCGCAGTCCGCAGAGGTTGGAATTCCCTACCAGACGCTCATCAACCTCTATCTGTCCGATTGTGCGGCTCAGGGACGAAAATTGCATATGTCATGGCAGTAAAAAAACCTCATGGAACAATGTGTGTTGTTTCATGAGGTTTTTTCTTTGTTGATTTTCTATGACAGCCTCTCGGCTGTCTTTTTTATTGGTTAAATTTCGGCTTCCGTCCCTCAATAAACGCCGTCACCGCCTCGCGGTGGTCGGCGGACTTGCCCGCCTTTGCGAGGTTTTCCGCCTCGAGGCGGCTGTACGCCATATAGTCGCGGTAGAACACCTCATAGTAGAGCTGCTTTTGCATCGCGAGTGCGCCGAGCGGACGGCGGAGCAGTTTCGCGGCGAAGGCGCGTGTCTCCTCTTCGAGTTTTCCCTCGGGGGCAAGCCGTGTCGCAAGCCCGAGACGCAGCGCCTCCTCGCCGTAGACGGGCGCACTCAGTGCCATCAGCTCAATCGTCTTGGCAAGTCCGACGATCTGTTTCAGATGGTAGATACACCCCGTATCACCGGGGAGCGCGACATTGGAGAACGCTGTGAGGAGACAGCTCTTTTCCGTCATGATGCGGTAGTCCGCGCCGAGCGCAATCCCACAGCCGGCTCCTGCCGCCGCACCGTTCACCATCGCAATCACGGGCTTCGAGCACTTGCGAAGAGAAAGTGATGCCTGTCCTGTCAGAATGGAGAGATCATAGCTGATGAAGTCGAACGATGCCATCTCCTTGATGTCACCGCCGGCGGAGAAGTTCTTGCCCGCGCCCGTAATGATGAGAACCTTCACCGCGTCATCTGCGTCACAGTGTTCCACTGCCCTGATCAGATCGCGGAACATCGGCGCATTCAGCGCATTGTTCGAGGCGGTGCGGTCGATCGTGATCCTCGCAATGCCGTCCTCGATACGCAGTTTAATATGATCGTCCATGGGAGACCTCCTTTGGGAAATTGTGTCTTGACACAGATATCCTAAGCCCTTTGGCAATCAGGATTGCGGCAAGTTGATTCAGACTGACACCCTCCTCCTTTGCCGCCATTGCCAGTTCCTTATGCAGACTTTTCGGCAGCCGCAGATTAAAACGTCCGCTGTAGTCTTCCTTGTGTGCAGGTTCGGGAATGGTGATATGCTCCTCAAGTGCTGCCTCCAGCCATGCAGCTTTCGCATCGGCTAACATATCAAGCAGCTCCTGCCTTGTTTCTGCTTGCGTGATACAGCCGGGCAGATCAGTGATGTGACCAACAAAGCCACCGTCCGGATCAGCTTCGATTACCTCTTGGTATGGCAGAGACATGTAGTACGCCAAGTCTTTTTTCATATCATTCACCATCTTCCCCATTAAGCATGTTTATGACGATCTTGACATAAGTTTCTTTTACGTATGGATTTCGCTCAGGGATTGTGATCGGCATACAGCCGTTCTTGCGAAATGTCCAATGACTGGTTCCACTCTTTGGTTTCTTTCCTTTATAGCCCATGCTTTCCAAAATCTTCTTTACTTCATCAAAGCGAACTGTTTTCGGATTGCAGCGAATCCGTTCAAGCAGTTTTTGCCACTTGCTCATCGTGTCGCCTCCTTATTCAATAGTACTGCATTCAGTACCATAACACAAGAAAAAATTATTTCTCGGCGACAACCTCGCTATTGTTGATGGCGAAGTCGAGGAGGA
>ERZ772960.2673-NODE-2673-length-12707-cov-3.372668_pt1 | contig 12707 bp, 7 predicted proteins | sample MGYA00580678_ERZ772960 | MGnify/ENA primary metagenome ERZ772960 (study PRJEB29015, sample SAMEA2737930) | human oral metagenome | biome: human oral; feature: human-associated habitat; material: dental | place: China | collected 2059 ... | reverse complement strand
CTGAAAGGGCGCATTAATTCAGCCCAATGTGGAGCGAAGCGAAGCGTTGGGAAAAAAGGCATCGCATCTCAGCGGAGGGCTGTAAGCCTGACGTAATTCAATGGTTAATTGTTAATTGTTATGCCGTGTAGGGGCGAACCATCTGTGTTCGCCCTTTTTTTTGTGTGGTGTCGGGTTTGTCCGAACGCAAATTTCGCAAATGGACGCAAATCAACGCAAATAACCCCCTCTTGTCATTCCGAACACCTCCTCTTGTCATTCCGAACGCAGTGAGGAATCTCGCAGGGTAAAGGGAAAGAGATTCTTCGCTTCGCTCTGAATGACAAATTAATGGTTAATGGTCAATGGTTAATTGTTATGCCGGGTACACGGAATCCGAGCGCAGAGGGGGCTGAATGCTGACGGCTGAACGCTGACTGAAACCTTACGATCCTTGCGATTTATTCTTTACCGCAAAGAACGCAAAACGATTTACACCTTTTCCCGATGGTGGATGATCAGTGTGGAGGGCATATCCTGAAGGGCGTCTTTGCATTCTTCCGAAATAATGTTCCACGCCGTATAGCTGACGAGCATAAAATCATGATCGCTGAACGATTCGCTCATCGCGTTCTTTTCGGGCAGTATGTGCGCATTCTCCGTCTCGTTCGTGAAATCAGTCAGGGTACGGACGATGTGGTCGCTTGGGTCGGAGACGAAATTCGTCCGGTTCAGAAGGCTGACCGTGCCATGCGTCGACCGCAACAGCACGCGCACGTAGTCGAGCAGGATCAGATCGTCCGACGAATTGATAAGGATCAGGATATGGTTCGCCTGTACGAACCCTCGGTTGATGAAGACCCCCACCGACGAGTGACTCCGCTCAATGAATTCCTTCGTTTTATCGTGAATCAGCGATCCGGGCGAGAACAGGTCTTGCACCTTGAGTTTCTTGAAGATTCCGAAGAACGACTTTTGGATACTCCGTGCATCCATATCGGACGAGAGGTTGCTCATCGAGATACCGGCGCCCACAAGCAGGAAGTCGAACGGCTCGTCATTGACGATACGGACGATGGATTCGCTCGCATGATCCGCCACTTCATAACGCGTATGTATCTGCATATTCAGTTTGCGCGCCTCGTAGAGGATGGGACCGAAACTGACACGCTCAAAATTATCGGTATGCAGCGGGTTGATATCCGACCCGACCGTCAGGTGCAATGCCGTCAGATCAAGTTTGTCCTTACCCTGCGAGAACATCTGATGCGCCACATCAAGCATAATCTGTCCGTTGCCTGCCCGCCCGAAAGAGAGCAGCACCTTAAACCGTCCTTCTTTAAACTGCTCCATCCGTTGCTGTTTGATCTTCTCACCCGTGCGGAAGCAAAGATGGATGAACTTCAGGAGCGGAGTCGTCATAAACGTGGTGACAAGCGTCATCAAAATTAACATCACGAAGATGGGTGGCGGGAGGATTTTCATCTCATATCCGATGGTAAGCGCAATCAGTCCATGCGTGTTCATCAACGCTCCGAGCGAGAAGCTGTTTTTCCAGCTTTCGTGCTCGAATCGTGCCGAGAGCAACGCGCCACCGAACTTGCCAACAGTCGAAAAAGCGATGAAGAGCAGGCAGGTCAGCCACATGTCGGGCGAATCAATCAGCCCGATTTCGGTACGCAACCCTGTCGATGCGAAAAACAGCGGAAGGAACAGCACAAGTGATATATCTTCGACCTTTTCCGTCATAATTTTCCGGAAACGCAAATTCTCCGGCATTACCAATCCTGTGACAAAGGCGCCGAACAGCGCATGCAAACCCAAGATTTCGGTTAGATAAGAAGACATCAGCAAGAGCAGGAACATCAGCATCACGAGCGGTTTACTCACCACCTCCTTGTTATGATACAAGTTGCCGACCATCCGCAACAGCGGACGTACAACAGTAAACATCATCAGGATGTACACGGCTGCGGAAACGATATTATAAACTGCGCTCAGCATCGTACCGGCCTGTGCCACTGCCACCACGATAGCCAGCAGACACCACGCCGTAACATCGCCATTGGCTGCGCTGGCCAGCGCCACCGTGCCCAGATGGGTACGCGTCAGACGATGCTCCTGAATGATGCGTGCCAGCACTGGGAAAGCCGTAATACTCATCGTGATGCCGATGAACAGGGCAAAAGGCAGAAAAGGCGTATGCTGATCGGCATACCGGTCATAGACAAGATAGGCGGCCAGCATGCCGAGGAAGAACGACATCAACATGCACGTATAACTGATCATCATCGTCTCCCGCAATTTCTTGCGTACCACTCCCATGTCTAATTCCATCCCGATGGTGTACATGAAAAGCATCAGTCCGAACTGACTGAACAGGTTGATGTTCGATAACGATTCTTTGGGAAACAGGAACTGTGAAAACTCCGGTGTGAAATGCCCGAGCACAGACGGCCCCAGAATGATTCCCGCCAAAATCTCACCGATCACCATCGGCTGTCCGATCTTCTTGAAAAGCACTCCGACAATGCGGCATGTAATCAGAATGACAATGATTTGCAGCAACAACAATCCGAACGAAGAGTGAACATGCTCAGACACCAGTTGCAGAAAAACGGTAAACCCCTCAGCCAGATTCCTCGGCGCATCCGCCTGCACAACTGCCTCCGTCACCCTCTGATGGCTTTCGCCTTCGCGGATGACGACATACATCAACGACCCGAAAACCAAAATCATCAACGCATAAAACGTGAAACTTTTCGCTCCTTTTTTCATCGACGGATGCTATTTTAGGACAAATGTACACGATAATTTCCAAATTCCGTACTTTTGCATACTTCAGAATACAGCATATTCATGACGAAAAAAACGATACAACAATTACTTGACGAGCGCATCCTGATCCTCGACGGAGGGATGGGGACGATGATACAAGGCTTTAAACTGACCGAAGCGGATTACCGTGGCGAACAGTTTGCCAATTTCCCCGGAGCGCTCAAAGGCAATAACGACCTGCTCAACATCACGCGCCCCGAAGTCATCCGTTCGATACATCGGCAATATCTCGACGCGGGTGTCGATATCTTCACTACCAATACGTTTAATGCCAACGCCATTTCGATGGATGACTATGGCATGGCCTCTCTCGTGCGTGAGATGAATCTTGCAGCCGGACGACTCACACGCCAACTGGCCGACGACTACATGAACGAACATCCCGAACGTTCCATTTTCGTGGCCGGATCGCTCGGACCGACAAATAAAACCGCCTCGATGAGCCCCGATGTGAGTGATCCGGCTTTCCGAGCCGTCTCATACATGGATTTGTTCCGAGCTTACCATGAACAAGTAGAGGCGCTGATCGACGGTGGCGTAGACCTGATCCTCTTTGAAACAACGTTCGATACGCTGAACGTAAAAGCCGGCCTCGAAGCTGCATTGGACGTGATGCGCACCCCAAACCGGGAACGTCCCATTATGCTTTCCCTGACTTTGTCCGGACAGGGAGGACGTACATTCTCCGGTCAAACACTCGCTGCTTTTCTGGCCTCCGTCCAGCATATTCCACTGATGAGCATCGGGCTGAACTGCTCATTCGGAGCAGCCGATATGAAACCGTACCTCAAAGAGCTGGGCGACATTGCCCCATACTTTATCAGCGCTTATCCGAACGCCGGTCTACCTAACCAGTTCGGACGATACGACGAGACCCCGGAGAAGATGGCTGCGCAAATCAAAGACTTCATCGACGAGGGACTGGTAAATATCGTCGGGGGATGTTGCGGGACAACCCCCGAGCATATTGCCCAATATTCCGAACTCATCCTTCATGCACGTCCGCACATGCCCGTACCTCCACCGGATGCGCTTTGGCTCTCCGGGCTCGAACTGTTGGAAGTCAAGCCGGAAAACAACTTCCTGAATATCGGCGAACGCTGTAACGTGGCCGGTTCACGCAAGTTCCTCCGCCTGATCAAGGAGAAGAATTACGAAGAGGCGCTGACCATCGCCCGCAAACAGGTTGAAGACGGCGCGCAAGTGCTCGACATCAACATGGACGACGGACTGCTCGATGCCGTAGAAGAGATAAAAACATTCCTCAACCTGATCGCCTCCGAGCCCGACATCTCACGTGTGCCCGTGATGATCGATTCATCTAAATGGCAAGTCATCGAAGAAGGGCTTATGTGTGTGCAGGGTAAAAGCATCGTCAACTCCATCAGTCTAAAAGAAGGAGAAGAAGAGTTTCTGATACGTGCCGCGAGGATACGGCAATTAGGGGCGGCAACCGTTGTGATGGCGTTCGACGAGCAGGGACAGGCAGACGTTTTCGAACGCAAAATCGAAGTCTGTGAACGCGCTTACCGTCTGCTGACCGAAAAAATCGGGTTTCCTCCACAGGACATCATCTTCGACCCGAACGTGCTGGCTATCGCGACCGGTATGCCCGAACATAACGGCTACGGTCTCGACTTTATCCGCTCTGTAGAATGGATCAAAAAACATCTGCCCGGAGCGAAGGTAAGTGGCGGCGTAAGTAACCTCTCGTTCTCATTCCGCGGAAACAACTATGTGCGCGAAGCCATGCACTCCGTCTTTCTCTATCACGCCATTCGCGAAGGTATGGATATGGGGATCGTGAATCCGTCGGCATCGGTCACGTACGAAGATATTGAACCATCGTTCCGGAACCTCCTCGAAGATGTGATCTTGGCACGTCGTCCCGAGGCGGCCGAAGAACTGATTGCCTATGCACAGAGTCATATCGAGCAGGCCTCCGGCGAGCAGGAAAAGACACATGACGCATGGCGCGACCGGTCGCTCGACGAACGACTCGAATACGCGTTGCTGAAAGGGATCGGCGATTTCCTTGAAACAGACCTGGAGGAAGCTCTGCAACGGTACGGACAAGCCGTTGCCATTATCGACGGACCGCTGATGAATGGGATGAACCGCGTCGGCAAATTGTTCGGTGCGGGAAAAATGTTCCTGCCGCAAGTCGTGAAAACGGCACGTACGATGAAGAAAGCCGTCGCCATCCTTCAGCCGGCCATCGAAGCGCAAAAAACATCGTCCGGTGCGGCCAAAGCCGGCAAGGTCGTCTTTGCCACCGTTAAAGGCGATGTGCACGACATCGGCAAAAACATCGTCTCTATTGTACTGACATGTAATAATTACGAAGTGATCGACCTCGGCGTGATGGTGCCGGCGGAAAAAATCATCGAAACGGTACGTAACGAAAAGCCCGACCTGCTCTGCCTGTCGGGACTGATTACCCCGTCGCTCGAAGAGATGGTACACGTAACCGACGAGATGCAGAAGGCCGGCTTCTCTACCCCGATTATGATTGGTGGCGCCACCACCTCGAAGTTGCATACCGCACTGAAAATAGCACCGCATTACGACCATCCCGTGATTCATGTCGTTGATGCCTCGCAAAATCCACTGATTGCCGCCAAGCTGCTCAACCCCGCCACGCATGATGCCTATGTGACCGAACTGACGGATGAATACGAGCGTCTGCGTCAAGCCAAATCGAACGAGGAGGTAAAACCCCTCTTGCCGTATGCCGAGGCACAGAAGCTCAAGTTACAGACGGATTGGGCGAACTATACGCCTGCCGAACCGAAGAAGAAAGGCTTACAGCTGCTCGCCATCCCTGTGGCCGAAATTGTGCCGTACATCAACTGGGTATTCCTCTTTACGGCATGGCGGATAACCGGCCGTTACGACGATCTGATGCAACTGCATGACTGCCCGGCATGCCGTGCTGCGTGGCTCGAAAAACGTCCGGAGGCGGAACGTGCCAAGGCGAAAGAAGCGCTTAAACTCTATAACGATGCACAGGCTCTCTTGAAGCGGCTGATAGCAGGAAACGCTTGCTGTAAGGCTCTTTATGAGATTTTTCCATCGGCAAGCGAAGGCGACAATATCCGCATTGCCGACACAGTCATCCCTGTCTTGCGCCAACAGTTGCCGAACGACAAAGGACAGTGCCTCTCATTAGCCGATTATGTCATGCCGGCTTCGGAAGGACGGAACGATTATGTCGGTGTATTTGCGGTAACGGCTGGTGATTGCATGGAAGAGTTGCGTGCACGGTACAGGAAGAAGACAGTTATCACCTGATGTTGCTCCAGACTCTCTCCGACCGGCTGGCCGAAGCATCCGCCGAATATCTGCATACGAAAGTGCGTCGTGAATATTGGGGATATGTACCGGACGAAGAGCTTTCCGTCGACGAGATGTTTCGCGCCCATTACCGAGGCATCCGGCCGGCTGTGGGATACCCTTCCCTTCCCGATCAGGGATTGATATTCAGTTTAGACCGATTGATCGGAGTCGACCGCATCGGGATCGCCATCACCGAGAACGGAGCGCTCTCACCCACGTCGTCCGTGGCAGGCTTCTATTTTGCACATCCCGAATCTCGTTACTTCATGATCGGTCGCATCGGAGAGGACCAGCTGACGGATTATACGGCTCGCCGGGGTGAGACAGTCGAACATATCAGGAAATTTCTGGGGAAAGTAACGGAGTAAAGGAAACGGAAAAACCCAATCCTTCTCCGTCCCGCTTACTTTACGATCCGCATCTCACAACGCCGGCAATCGAACTCAAGCCTTAAAGAGGTGTCTTTATATTTGAGGTAGAAAGGTTCTCTATACGGCGATTTCCGTTTGTGATGCACCGGACACCAACCCATGCTGTAACGCAGGCAATGTTTGGTGTACATCAGCGGCACGCCGTCAAGCGGTCTTTCTTCGTATGCACGCTCAAGCCGCTGCACGCCGTGCCGGCGATAAAACGCTTCGGCTTGTGCGTTATAAATGTTCGCCGTATAATCGAGCGTCGTGGAAGGGAATGCAACGGTTTCATTGCACACCGGACGCTTGGCATACCGACGGGGATAGCGAATCCGACGCACGGCGAGCAGTTTTTCTACCGCCTCGCGACGCATCTCGCCCAAAAACGATGAAGGCACGAAATAGTTTTCGCGCATCGTCACCGTAATATCTTCGGCTTCGAACGGTGTCTCTCCGAGTTTCGATAACTGCATGCGGATATTGTCGGACTGCGGCTTCCGTGCCGACTCATGCGCAAACGTCCGAACGACGGTTACGCAAGCATCCGTCTCGTCCGTTATCGTCAAAGCAAACCCTGCGGGACAATCGCTCCATTCCATCGTGACCTTGATCTTACGTTCGGCCGACGGCTTCGCCAGCACCGCCTCGAAATCATGATCGAAATTGCGGTATAGAACCGTCTTCGATCTTACGGACGGCATCTGAGCGGGAAAGATGCGATGAGCTTCCGTTCGGTTCACACGAAATCCTTCCAACTCGCCCCGTGCATTGAGGAAGACAAGGCCGTCGCCGTTATGTAAAGGCTTCAGTCCCGATACGGTCAACGAACATCCCTGCACCTCTTTCACCGTTCCGACCGGTTCGCCGATCGATTTAGGCGTATCAAACGACGTGATCTCCGCCTCCCGACCGTGCAGAAAATATCCCGTAAAGCCCCGGTTGAAACTCTTCTCCGGACATGGTTCAAACGTGAAAGACGAACGTCCGGCAGAAGCGCGGAAGAACATCGGATGCTTGGCCATGATGACATCTAAGCGGCGACGGTAAAATGCCGTGATGTTCTTAACATACGACATATCTTTCAGGCGTCCCTCGATCTTGAACGACGTAATGCCGGCATGCAGCATCGCTTCGAGATCGTCCGAGCGGTTCATATCGCGCAATGAAAGCAAGTGCTTACCGGATGCGATCGTCTTGCCATCCGCATCAACCATCGTATAAGGCAGGCGACAACATTGTGCGCAGGCACCACGATTGGCGCTGCGCCCCGTAAGCGCCTGACTCAGGTAACAGCGACCACTGTAACTGACGCATAATGCACCGTGCACAAACGCTTCGAGCGTCACATTCGGGGCATGCGCGGCAATCTCCCGTATCTCTTCGAGCGTCAACTCACGCGCCAACACCACCTGCTCGAAGCCTATACGGCCGAGAAACGCCACTTTTTCAGGAGTACAGTTATCCATCTGCGTACTCGCATGCAACGGAATCGGCGGGATATCGAGACGTGTAATTCCCATATCCTGCACAATCAAAGCATCTGCACCGGCATCATAAAGCCGATGGATCATCCGTTCCGCATCCGTCAACTCCTCGTCTCTAAGGATCGTATTCAGAGCAACGTAAATCTTTACATTATATATATGAGCAAAGTCACACAGCGCACGGATGTCGTCGAGCGAATTACCGGCCGCCGCACGCGCGCCGAACTTCGGCGCACCGATATATACGGCATCGGCCCCGTGAAGCACAGCCTCCTTCCCACAGTGCAGGTCTTTGGCCGGCGCAAGTAATTCTATCGGTTGAGCGATCATCGTTCAGGCATTAGGGCACGACAAATCTCCGAGCCGGCCGATGTCGGCAGCGCAAAAAGGAGTCTCCTGATAGACATAGTAGTTCAGCCAGTTGGCAAATAGCAAGTTCGCATGCCCGCGCCAACGCACCAAGGGGGGCTTCGACGGATCGTCGTCCGTATAATAACCGACAGGCTTTTCAATAGGTAATCCTTTGGCCACATCGCGCTTATATTCGCCGTCGAGCGTATCGGGCGCATACTCCGAGTGACCGGTAATGAAGAACTCGCGTCCTCCGCGTGCCATCATCATGTAAACACCGGCTTCCTCACTCTCGGAAAGGATTTTCAACTCACGAACTTGCATGATATCTTCGCGTCGCACCTCCGTGTGGCGACTGTGGGGGACGTAGAACTCATCGTCAAAGCCCCGGAAAATGGAGAGAAACGGATCATTCAGGGTGTGACGGAAAATACCGAATTGCTTCGCGGGCAAGTCATGCTTCGGTACTCCGTAGAAATGATACAAGGCCGCTTGTGCCGCCCAGCATATATATAAGGTAGAAGTAACATGTGTCCGAGCCCATTCGAGAATCTGCGTCAACTCATTCCAGTAGGTAACCGCCTCGAAAGGCATCTGCTCGACAGGAGCGCCGGTGATAATCATCCCGTCATAAAAACACTCGCGAATCTCATCAAAGTCTTTGTAGAACTCACGCATATGCTCGATCGGAGTATGTTTCGGGGTATGTCCCTTGATCTTCATAAGCTCCAACTCGATCTGCAAAGGCGAATTGCTGAGCAATCGTACGAGATCGGTTTCCGTTGTAACCTTCAACGGCATCAGATTGAGCATGATCACACGCAACGGACGAATATCCTGCTTCGTTGCCCGTAACGAATCCATCACGAAGATCCGTTCTCTCTTCAACAGCTCAATGGCCGGCAAGTTAGGAGGTAAGTTTAACGGCATAAAATATTGAATGAATTATATAAACGGTCATATCGGCAGAGTCCATTGACGCTATGGTTGACAATCTCTCATCTTGTTCAACAGCATAAGCAGAGACATGTTCACTGTCCGGCGGATATTTTGATCACGAACGGTCGAGAAACGAAATTCGTTGGAAACGACATCGTCTCCGTGAGCGACAGCGATCCATACCGTTCCAACGGGCTTCTCCGCCGTACCGCCTCCCGGCCCCGCAAGACCAGAAGTGGCCACCGCATAGTCGCAGCCCAAAACCCGCAAGGCTCCGCGTGCCATCTGCTCGACCACCGGCCGGCTGACAGCCCCGTACCGCTCCATATCCGTTTCGGAGACATTCAGAAGTTTATGTTTCAATGCATTCGAGTATGACACCACACCGCCCACATAATAGTCCGAACTTCCGGCTACAGATGTCAGCGCCGCGGCAATGGCACCGCCGGTACAACTCTCAGCCGTTCCGACCGTCTGTCCTCGCGCACGCAGACGCTCACCGACCAGGACTTCGATATCCTTGTCTCCTTCCGGATTGATCTGTCCGTGCAATCTCTGTTCAAGCTCTTTCCGCAAAGCCGCAAGCGTTGTTTCCGCTTCTTCCGACGTTCGGCTATATGCCGACAGTCGCAGACGGATGATACCGGCCTGCGGCAAATAAGCGAGTTTTACAAACGAAGGCAGACGCTTCTCAAAATCGGCCAATTCAATTGCCAAAGCCGACTCGGTATACCCCGTCACCCAACATGTATCATGCTTGATATACAAATCTTGACGGAATCTTTTTTTCAGACGGGGAATAACTTCATGCGTCATCAACCACTTCATCTCGGCCGGAACACCGGGCATCGAAACAAAGACTTTGCCGTCGCGCTCGAACCATGTGCAGGGAGCTGTCCCTGCTTCGTTCCGAATTACAGTCGCTTTGTCGGGCACCAGAGCCTGATTCCGGGTCAGTTCGTTCATCGTCAAATTCCGATGTGAGAAAATCTTTTCAATATGGGCATACACCTCTTCCGAAAAACGTAACGATGCGTCGAAACAGTCGCATAGAGCGTGCAATGTCAAGTCGTCCGAGGTTGGCCCTAATCCTCCGGTAATCAAAATCACATCGGCACGACATCCTGCCGCATTGACAGCTGATACGATATTCTCTGCCTTATCGCCTGTAACCGTCTTATGTACCACCTCGAATCCGTTATCATTCAATAGCGAACCCATCCATGCCGAATTCGTATCTACCACCTGTCCGATAAGCAGTTCATCTCCGATCGTTATAATCTCTACAGTCATTTCTTTGTACAATTAAGATTTCGCTTCCCCGACTACAATTCCACCCGCGCGAATGGCGTAGCATCCATCGGACAAAAGATCCGATCCCAATATTTAAAATATCCGGTCATGGCCACCATCGCCGCATTATCGGTCGTAAAAGCGTTCGGCGGCAAGTAAATCTTCCAACCAAACCGACGGGCATGGTCATGAAACGCATCGCGCAGACCCGAGTTGGCCGAAACCCCTCCGGCCACAGCAACCTCATAAATGCCGAAATCATCGACAGCCTTCCGCAATTTGTTCATCAGGATGTCGATGACCGTAGCCTGAAGCGAAGCGCAGAGGTCGGCTTTCCGTTGTTTGATAAAATCGGGATTCGTCTTCAACTCATCACGTAACGTATAGAGAAACGATGTTTTCAATCCGCTGAAACTGTAATCGTATCCGGGAATATGCGGCTTGCTGAAAACAAACGCTTTCGGGTCGCCCTCATTCGCCAGCCGATTGACGACCGGCCCGCCCGGATAACCCAGCCCCATCACTTTGGCACATTTGTCGAACGCCTCTCCGGCAGCATCGTCGATCGTTTGGCCCACCACTTCCATCCGGTCGTAGGCATCCACCTTGATAATCTGCGAATTTCCTCCGGACACCAACAGACAGATAAAAGGAAATGACGGGTGATCGTGATCTTCGGGAGACTGCTTGATAAAATGTGCCAACACATGAGCTTGCAAATGATTGACCTCAATCATTGGAATCCCCAGCGACAAAGCCAGTCCTTTGGCAAAAGAAGTGCCTACTAATAATGAGCCTAACAAGCCCGGCCCGCGCGTGAAAGCAATGGCGCTCAATTCCGATTTGTCAATGCCCGCCCGTTTGATCGCTTCCGAAACGACCGGTACAATATTTTGCTGATGCGCCCGCGACGCAAGCTCCGGCACAACACCGCCATACGCCTCATGTACCGCCTGACCTGCAATCACATTCGAAAGCAGCACCCCGTCACGTATCACGGCGCATGATGTATCGTCGCACGAAGATTCAATCCCCAATATCGTTACATTATTATTTGTCATACTAAAGTCTTCGGTTTCGCTTAACGAAAATTAGGGTACAAAATAACAAAATCTACGGCGATAATGATTAGTTTTGTGAGTTAAATTTGATTTTCAGGCCGTTCATATAAACAGATCGCAATATTAAAGCTTTAAAATACATCGTTATATCAGCACTCATCATCGGGTGGATAGGCTATGCGTTTCCCGCATTGCTACTGCATATCCCGATGGTACAGGAGAGGATTGCATCGGAGGCGGAGAAAGAACTCTCCGCCCTGCTCCACGCGCCCGTTACCGTAGGCAGAGCCGATATCGAATGGTTAAACCGTCTCGTGTTGGGAGATGTTTCAATCGACGATCAAAACGGACAGAAGATGTTTGAAGCTGATCATATCTCGGCCGGATTCAAAATCTGGCCGTTACTCCACGGACAATGGGTTTTCACGACTGTCCGCCTGTTTGGTTTCTCGCTGAACATCGAACGGGAGACGCCCGACAGTCCTTTAAACCTTCAATTTGTTATGGATGCCTTTGCATCAAAAGATACGCTCTCCAAAACGAGTATAGACCTAAAAATCAATTCAATTATGATTCGTCGGGGGCGACTGAGATATGATGTGCTTAATGTACCCTTTCCGGATAATCGATTTAGTACCGGACATATTCATTTAGAAGACATCAACGGAAAAATAGTATTGCCGACCTTGCACGCTCCGACCTTTTCGGTAGAGATTCATAAACTCAGTATGAAAGAACGATCGGGATTCCGGTTGAATAAGTTATACGCTTTCGTAACCGGTAACCAGGACAGTGTTACTGTTCGTCAGTTAAAGATACTCTTGCCACAGACACAATTGCATATTGCCGGCGCTTCCGTCCGAAGCAGCATCGACCGACTGCTGAAAGGACAGACAGAAGCCCCCTTAACGATACAAATCGAACCTTCTCAAATCAGTCTCAGAGATTTGTCCGCATTTGTGCCGGCCTTTCAACATGCTTCGGAGCCTTTCCGGCTGTCGGCTTCCGCA
>ERZ772960.2669-NODE-2669-length-12722-cov-2.591616_pt1 | contig 12722 bp, 10 predicted proteins | sample MGYA00580678_ERZ772960 | MGnify/ENA primary metagenome ERZ772960 (study PRJEB29015, sample SAMEA2737930) | human oral metagenome | biome: human oral; feature: human-associated habitat; material: dental | place: China | collected 2059 ... | reverse complement strand
GACTTTCAGTCTTTGAGGAGCGGCCCTGCACCGCCCTGCTTCTTTCCCTTTCGGATGAGAAGGCAGGAGGCTTTTTCCCGCTCAGCTTCGGTCTCCAATATCTGGGATCCGGAGAGGCAGATCTTCTCTATGAGCCCTCCCTTTTGAAAAGGCATGCGGCCTTCTACTATGATGAGACAAAGAGGTGCTGCTCTCTCCTTCCCGCAAGGGGGAGAGGGATCGTGCGGCTGGAGGGGGAGATGGTCCACGAGGCGGCAGTGCTCCGGGACAAGATGATCCTGGAGCTCTCCGGGAAAAGATTTCGCTATCTGGAGCTTGACGGGAAATACGGAAGGCTCTGGGACGGAATTCTCAGGACGGAGAGAGAATACCGGGAGAGGGCGGAGAGGGAGCCCAAGTTCCGGGAGCATTTTTTCCGCTATAAGAAGGAGAGAGAGGAGGATCTTAGAAGAGAGAGGGAGGAGAGGAGGGAGAGACTCAGGAAAGAGGAAGGCCAGGAGAGAGAGGAAAAGGGAGAGCGGAAGGAAGGAGGGAGGAGCTCCGGAGGAGATATTGGGAAAGGGGAAGGGAGGGGAGCGATAGAGGGCTTTCTTCTCTGTATCGACGGAGCGGGGGCCGGGAGACTCTGGGCGCTTTATGATGGATGGAACCGGGTCGGGAGCGGGGCTTTTATGGAGATTTCCCTTCCTGCCTCCCCCGGGCTTCGGGAGAAGGAGCACGCGGTCATCTATATCTTCGGAGAGGAAAAACGGGCCTTGCTTCTCGGGGAGAAGTGCAGAGGTTTCGTGAGGCTTCAGGGGAAAGCCGGCTACCGGACCGCGCTTCTCCGAAATGGAGATATCCTGGAGCTTGGGGCGAGCCGTCTTCTCTATATCGGGATTCTTCTCTGAGGGATATTCTGTCGTTAAATGGGGACCTATCCATTGATTCAGGAGCAGCTCTTGACAAAATATATTCTAGTACTAGAATATAAAGTATGAAAACGACATCGACAGAGCAACTGATTCTGGGAATTCTCTCGGAGGGGCCGGAGTACGGCTATAGGATTGAAGGTATTATTGAGAAGCGGGACATGAGAAAGTGGGCGGACATAGGTTTTTCTTCCATTTATTATGTGCTGGAAAAGCTGGAAAAAAAGGGACTGGCCACGGCGGAGCCGTCGAGGGGGAGAGAGAAGAAACGCTACTTCATCACAGAGTCCGGGAAGGAAAGTCTGAGGGAGGAGACGAGAAGGCAGATTGCGGAGAGACGACCTTCCAATACGCATCTTATGACCGGTCTTGCGAACAGTCATTGCATCGGCGATGAGGAATGGCGTCTCGCCCTGGAGGAAAGAAGACGGCAGCTTGCGTGGGATTATGCGGCACTTCAGAAAAAGCTTCCGCTGGAAGAAGAGAAGTCTCCTTCTGCCGGGCGTCTGTTCCGCTTAAGTGAGAGACTGCTTCGCGCCGAGCTGGACTTTGTGGAGGGAGAGCTGGAAAGAATGGAGGGAAAAGGATGAAACTGGATCTGAAACCGTATCGTGGGCAGCACTGCGAGACGACGGCGACCGGGACGCTTCTTCGGCAGATCGGACTTGAACGCAGCGAGCCGATGCTCTTCGGCCTCGGGGAGGGACTCTCATTTTTCTTCTGGAAGACGAAATCCATGGACTATCCCTTTCTCGGAGGAAGGATCAAACCGGACCTTTTGACGAAGAATATCGCGAGAAATCTGGGCTTAAGGCTCACGGTGCGGGAGAGCTCCTCCAGAGAGAGGGCGTGGAGATCCGTGAAGGAGCTTCTGGACAGCGGAAAAGCGGTGGGCCTGAAGCTGGATTGCTACCACCTTGAGTATTTCTCTCATCCGATTCACTTTGCGGGGCACTATGTCGCGATCGTCGGCTACGACGAGGAATCCGCCTTTTTGGTGGATACCGAGCAGCAGGGCTCTGAGGCGAAGACCTCGCTGAGAAGTCTTTCGGAGGCGAGAGCTGAAAGGGGGTCCATGTCCTCCCGAAACCTCTATTATGTGATAGAGCGGGGAGCAGAGGTCACGCCGCTCAGAGAGGCCATAGAGAGCGCGATACAAAATAATGCGGAATGCTATCTCAACCCTCCTATCAAAAATTCGAGCTATAAGGGGATCGAGAAGGCGGGCAGGGAGATTGTCGCTTGGTTTGACCGCTCTCAAAACAGGAAAGAGGAGTTTGGGATGAGCGCCATGCTGATGGAAAGGACCGGAACCGGCGGAGCGATCTTCCGGAATCTGTACCGGGATTTTCTCGGGGAGGCCTATAAGCTGACGGAAAGGGAGGGGATAGGGAGAGCATACGAGCGCTTCCGAGGGATTGCCAGGAGCTGGTCAGAGCTGATCGCTCTGCTGGAAAAGGTGGCCGAGGAGGAAGACAGGAGAGATATCCTGGAGGCCTCGGAAAGGTTGAAAGAGCTCTCCGAGAGAGAGCGGGAGGCGATGCAGCTGCTCCTGGCCGGCGACTGACAATCAATGAAGCCAGTCCTCCTCTATAAATTTTGCCAATAAAACAGAGATTTTAGCAAATTTTTCTGATATAATGATTTCAGTGTCATAAGCCGCCCTCCACGACGTGCTTTCACGGAAGGGGAGGCAAGATTTTATGGCGGGATTATATAGGATCATATAAAAGAGTGTAAGTGCTGTTGAAAAGGAGGACAGGAATATGAGAAAAATAGAGGAGTCGCTCCGGGAATTTTTTGAGCACGAGCATTGGAGCTATGATTATTATGAGGAGAAGGGCTACTTTCGAAGCGGAGTAGACCTTGAAAATATTCTTGGCAATGTCAATCTCTATATTATTGTCGGTGAGACCGATTATCAGGTTTATTCCGTGTTGAACCTGAAGGTGGAGCCGGATCGCTTCGCCGCGGTGTCAGAGTTTATTACGCGCGCCAATTACGGGCTTCGGAACGGAAACTTTGAACTGGACTATGCGGACGGGGAGGTCCGCTACAAGGTCTACATTACCTCGGAGTTTGGGGATATTCCGGAAAATATCGTGAGAGACAGCATCTATACGGGAATCTATATGATTGAGCGCTACGGGAGGGCGCTGCTCCGCCTGATTTTGATCGGCGGAGATCCGGCGGCTTATATCCAGAGTATCGAAAACCCGGAGGGAAATCATCTGGACTTTGGCTGATCGGAAAGCAGGTAGTCGGAGGCCCTGCGCCCGGCCTCGGCGCCGTCTCTTGCGGCATCGTCTGGCAGGGGGCATTTTCGGCGGAATTCTCCCGCGAGGAAGAGTCCCGCCGGGAGAGAAGAGGCATCCGGGCTTTCTCCTGGGAAGGGAAGGAGCGTAGATCCTTCGGGAGAGGACGCTTCTCCCGTTGCCAGGATCAGAGCGCGGCAGAAAAAATGCTTCTCCTTTCCTTCATCCTGCCGGACAAGAAGCGAAAAAAGATGCTCCCTATCCGCTCCAGAGAACTTCGTTTCCCGGAGCTCGCAGCCGCAGCTGACGGAGAGCTCATAATTTTCAAGAAGGGAGAGGAAATGCTTCAGGCAGGCGGCGCTTCCGATCGCCCGATGAAAGATCTCTCGCCCCGCTTCCTCCTCATTCTTCCTTCGAAGGCGGCCGCCGGGAAGCTTTTCCCGTTCCAGACAGAGGATATTCTGAAGCCCCTGATCCGAAGCCGCGGCAAAGGCGGCGAGACCGGCGGGGCCGGAGCCGACGACGATGAGATCAGCGAAAAGTCCTTCTTTTTCAGAAGACCTCTCCGGCATGGTTTCCTGCATGCTTCCTCCTCTGCGTGATCGGATTCACTTCTCCGAATGATCCACTTCTCCGAATGATTCATTTCTCCGAATGATTCACTTTTCTGCGGCAAAGGTCCCTTTCTGAAGACGTTCTTCCCGGATTCATTTCTCTAAGGATTTTCAGATCCTCTCCGGAGGATCCGTCTCCCGAACCCGCAGGAGCGCAGGGGGAGGGATCGATCACTCCTCCGTGTGGGCGTCTCCCATCATAAATTCCACGACCTTCTTCATGTCCTCCGGCTCATGGACGATGAGGTCCAGCTCCTTGATATAGGCCTTATCCAGGAGGCGGGACATCATGAGCATCTGGGCGAGCTTTGAGCGCAGATTGATCCGATCTCCCTCCGGGGAGACCAGCTCCACGGTTCCCTTCAGATTGTTCAGGAGCTCGAAGAGCCCTTCTACATTGTTTACATTTTCTATCTTCATGGCAAAGTCCTTTCTTCTTTTTAAACCCCCATCACCTTAGCCCAGAGCGGAAAAAAAAGCAAGACTTTTGCGGGGGATTGTTTTAGAATGGCGAAAGAATGTAAAGAAGAGTGAAGGGGCTTTTCGCATCAAAGCGGAGGGAAAGGATGGAGGAATGAAAATTGTCATAGGAAATGATCATGCGGCTTTGGAGATGAAACGGGAGATCGCAGAATATCTTAAAGGGAAGGGGATAGAGGTCCTGAATGTGGGGACGGACAGCCCGGAGCGCTACCCCTATCCGCTCGCGGGCTATCACGTAGCGAAAACAGTGGCGGAAGGGGGAGCGGACTGCGGGATCGCGATCTGCGGCACCGGAATCGGCATCTCCCTCGCCGCGAACAAGGTCCCGGGCATCCGGGCCTTTGCCTGCAGCGAGCCCTATTCTTCGGAGATGGCAAAGCGGCACAACAATGCCAATGTGCTTTGCTTCGGGGCGCGCGTCGTCGGAACGGAGCTTGCGAAGAGGATCGTGGATGCCTGGCTGAACGCGGAGTTTGAGGGCGGGCGACATAAGGAGAGGGTCGATATGATCACAGAGCTCGAGAAAAACGGCAGGCTGGAGAAGCCCTGCCGCTGACGGGAATCCCCCCGCTGCTGATGGGGCGGGAATCCGCTCTCCGGCAGTCGTGTCCGTTCAGCATCCTTTCGCGGAAAGTCCGGCGGCGCGGAGATTTTCCAGAAAGCTCTCCCGGGAGCGGGTCGCGATGAGCTCCTCCGGGAAGCGGATCTCCGAGAGCATGGAGCGGACCTTATCGAATTTTCCGATCCGAAAGGAGATATGGGCGTCGGTTCCGGTCGAAATCGGGACGGAAAGCTCCGCGCAGCGGACGGCGATTTCACGGCAGCGCTTCGGGATCTCCCCCTCATCGCAGAGGGAGTGCTCATTGATCTCGATCAGCTTATGGAGCTCCTTTGCGCGGAGCAGAATGGGGTCCAGCTCGAGGGGAAGACCGGTCCGGCCGATATGCCCGAGAATCAGAACCTTCGGCTGCTCCAGAGCCTTAAGGTAGAGCTCGGTACACTGCCTGCGCCCTGCATCTTTTGTGAAGCCCATCCGGTGGACCGACGCGATCACATAATCCAGCGGCTTTATGACCCGCTCGAGAAGGCTCTTTTCGCCGTCCGGATAGGGATCGTCGTCGATATTGTTCCGGATCGGAATGTCGTAGCCGAAGAGGTGGCCGTCCAGATCCACGATATCCGCTTCGCAGCCCCGGAGGACGCTTACGCCCATCCATTTCCGGGGGATCAGATGAGAGACGCAGAGATATTGATAATTTCTGAGATTCTTATAGTCCGGATAGAGCATGGGAGAGTAGTGATCCGTCGTCGCCAGGAGCTCCAGTCCCTGTTCTGAGGCAGCTCGGACGTTCTCTTCGATGGTGGAAAAGGCGTGCCGGGAATAAAGAGTATGAGTGTGAACGTCGCATTTTATTTCGATCAATGCTTTTCTCCTTCCTTTTCGCGGATGCGGAGCGCGTGCTCTGCTCCTTCAGGGCAGACTGCGAGATCCAGCTCAACGGGGCAATGATCGGAGCCCATAATCTCCGGATGGATCGAGGCGCCCCTGATCCGCTCCCGAAGCTTCTCCGAGACCACAAAGTAGTCGATCCTCCACCCCACGTTCCGTTCCCGCGCCTTTGTGCGGTAGCTCCACCAGCTGTAGGCATCGCGCTCCTCCGGGTGGAGGAAGCGGAAGGAATCCAGGTAGCCGCAGTCCAGAAGGCGGGAGAACTTTGCCCTCTCATCATCCGTGAAACCGGCGTTATGATGGTTGCTCGCGGGATTTTTCAGATCGATCTCCTGGTGCGCGACATTGAGGTCGCCGCAGTAGATGACCGGTTTCTTCTCCTCCAGGGAGAGGATGTATTCCCGGAAGGCATCCTCCCACTCCATCCGGTAGGAAAGGCGCTGGAGTTCATTCTGAGAGTTCGGCACGTAGACCGTGAGGATATAGCAGTCCGGAAATTCCGCGCTGATTACCCGCCCCTCCAGGTCATGCTCCGGGATCTCGATGCCGCAGCTCACCGACAGGGGCTCCTCCTTCGAAAAGAGGGCGGTTCCGGAGTAGCCCTTTTTCTCCGCATAGTTCCAGTATTGGTGATAGTCCGGGAGGCTGAGCTCCGCCTGTCCCTCCTGAAGCTTCGTCTCCTGAAGGCAGAAGACATCCGCGTCCAGAGTGTGAAAATCACGCAGAAAGGTCTTTCCGAGCACGGCGCGAAGCCCATTGACATTCCAGGAAATCAGTTTCTTCACCATGAAAATTCCTCCATTTACAGCTGCTCCTGATCCCGCTCCTGTCCGTCGGATGCCTGATCCCGGATTCCCTGTTTCATTCCGACTGCCTCATTGTCTGCGGGAGGCGCCTTCTGCCCTATTTTGAACCGCGCCTTTTTGCATGTCACTCCCCGGACTTTGAGCCGCGCTTTCTTTCGCGCTCCTGTCTCGATATCTGTCTCTCTCCATTTGTAATTCCTCAACTTTGAACAGGATCATAGCATGATTCCGCCCTCAAAAGCAAACCCCCTATGCGGCGGAAAGAGCGGAGCGATTGACATAATTTTGCATTTTTGTTAGAGTTCAGCCAGCAGTACGAAAAAAACCGGCAGTATTGAAGGAGCAGAGGCAGGCCCGCTCCCAAGGACGCGAAAAATGGCGCGGAAACGGGTGGGACGGGGCATTTTTTCTGGAGGCTTTGAGGGGAGTACCGCCTTTTCTCCGGGGGGCCTTGAGAAGCGGCCGGGAAAGAAATGCGGGACCGGCCCTGACCTTGCTGCCGGGGAGTGATATCGGATCCGGCGGCAGCGTGAAAAACCCCGCCGATGGACGGCGGAGCTTTCGGCGCGGAAAAGGCTGCCGAAGGGATGTGGAGTTTCCGAGCAGGGGATGTGGGGGAGAGAAGCCTGCCCAAGGAGAAGGGCGGCAGGATTTTGGAGGCCAGTAAGTATGAGGATAGCGGTTTCGACGGATTCCGGTTCCGGAATCTCGCAGAAGGAGAGCAGAGAGCTCGGGATTTCTGTCGTCCCGATGCCCTTTCGCATCGATGGGAAAGAGTATTTCGAGGACATCAATCTGAGCCGTGAGGAATTCTTTGAAATGCTGAAGAAGGATTGCGAGATCGCGACCTCGCAGCCCTCTCCGGAGGATGTCATGAAGCTCTGGGACGCGCTTTTACAGGAAAATGATGCCGTCGTCCATGTCCCGCTCACCTCCGGACTCTCCGGGGCGGCGCAGACCGCTCTCATGCTCTCCGAAGAAGAGAAATATGCGGGGAAGGTCTTCGTCTCGGACAGCCGCGGGGTCTCGGTCACACAGCGGCAGCACTGTCTTTTTGCGAAGCGCCTTTCGGCGGAGGGGAAGACTCCGGAGAAGATCCGGGATATCCTGAACCAAAACGCGGAGAGAAACAGCATCTTCATCGCGGTAGACAGTCTGAAATATCTGAAAAGAGGAGGGAGGATCACGCCGATGGCGGCCGCGATCGGGACGCTTCTCCACATTAAGCCGGTCTTAACGATCGTAAGGGGCGGGAAGCTGGACTCCTATACGAAGGTCCGCACACAGAAGATGGCAAAGGAGGCGATCATCAGCGGGCTCTGGGAGGACCTCAGAAAAAAGCATGGGGACCCGGACGGAAGTCACTGCTATCTGGCGGTCGCCTACACGGATAACCCGGAGCAGGCGGAGCAGTTCGCATCGGAGCTTGCGGAAAGCTTCCCAAAGCGTCTTAATCCAAAAATTGTCGTGGAACCGCTTTCTCTTCTGATTTCCTGTCACATTGGTCAGAATGGACTCGGCGCCGCACTGATAGAAGAGCTTTGAGACAGCGTTTTCTGCCGGTCCCGGTCCGATGCAGAACGCTCTCGCTCCGACTGCCGCGGCCAAAAGCGCGGGAGCTTAGGGAAACACTGATTTAATCAAAAAAAATACGTGCCAACGGACGTGATGCCGCAAAAGCGTGCGGAACGCCGGTACCTAATGAGCACTAATGTGATGAGCTGTGAATTTAGTGCCGCTGTGTGGGGCCCCGAACGAGAGTGCCTTTTGAGGCACAAGCCATGGCACATGAGTCATGAACCTTCGCCTTTCCGGAGGCGCCGGGACAAAAGACGCCCTGCTTATGGATCGGTCGGCGCTTCGATTCCTTTGCCCTTTCGGATATCCGAAAGCCCTTAGAGATCGCCGCAATGTAGAACGGAAGCCGTGTTCGATTTCCTTATCTCCTTGGATGTCCGAAAGCCTGTTGAGTGGGCTGAGCCCGCATTTCCCGCTGCGCGGGGGAAGATACGGTAAGGGCCGCTTTCGTCCTCCCTCGGGAATTGCTCCATCCCATAAAACATTGCGCGGGGGAAGATATCGTAAGGACCGCTTTTCTCTCTTTTCGATGGGGCCGAAATGCTCTCAGATCTTATCGAGAGAGAGATACCGTGAGGACCGTTTCGCCTTCCTTCAACTTTTGGCGAAGGGAGCCAGGATATGGAACCTCTTTCCGTTGCTTTGGATTTGAATCTCGCCGAGCTCTCCGGTCCTTAAGGGAAGGATATCCCTTTCCTCAAGGCGGGAGAGCGTTTCTCTGTGGGGATGGCCGTAGCGGTTCCCCCTTCCGTAGGAGAGGAGCGCATATTCCGGGCGCAGACTGTCGAGAAGCTCCTCCGAGGAGCTGTATTTGGAGCCGTGGTGCGCGGCCTTCAGAATATCGATATCGCACAGGGCTCCGGCGGCCCGAAGGTTTTTGAGAAGCTTCTTTTCCGCCTCCTCTGGCATATCTCCCGTGAAAAGCATCCGAAAATTCCCATAGGCCAGCAGCATTCCGATGGAATGACTGTTGGCCTCTTCGATTGGCTCATTGTTTTCCGGATAGCAGCAGCGGAGAGAGGATGGGAAAGCGAGCATATCCCCGTTTTTCAGATAGCGGATCCGGCATCCGCGCCGGACCGCAAGGCGCTTTAAGATGCCGTAGCGGGGATCCTCCTCCGCGGGAGCCGGAAGAACGAGCTCCCGGATCCGGATCTGCGTGCTCTTCGAAAGAAGATATTCGATTCCGCTCAGATGATCCCTGTCGCAGTGGGTAATGAGGGCGGTGTCGATCGTGAGGACGGCCTTTGAGAGGAGGAAGGGCTCCAGTACCCTCTCCCCGAAATGTTCATTGCTGCTGGAGCCGCAGTCGACGCTCATGACCTTCCCTTTGCACTCCAGAAGAAAGCCGTCCCCCTGCCCGACATCGATCGCACTGATGAGAAGCCCCTTTGGCCTTCCCGGAAGGAGGAGAAGGAAAAAGAAAAGAAGGGAGAGAAGGGAGAGGAGCTTCCGAAGGGCCGCTCTCGGAGACGGAAGGGAGGCGGGAAGGAGAGAGCTGAGAGAGCGGATAGAAAAGACGCTCCCGAAGCGGAAGGAGATCTTATCTCCGCGGCTTTTTCCGCCGGACTCCTCCGGCAAAGAGCGGAGGAAGCCGAGGAAAAAGAGCAGGAGGTAGGCGAGAAGGATTCGCTCCGCCCTCGGGCGCCCCAGAGTAATAAGCGAAAAGGGAAGGGAGAGGGAGAGACGGCAGAGCTTCCGCCAGAGAAAAAGGATGAAGCAGCCGCTCCCCGAAAAGACGGAGGCGAGAAAGGAGAGCGGAGGGAGAGGGAGCAGCAGAACGAGAGAATAAAAGAGCAGGGAGAGAAGGATACTGGCCAAAAGATAGGGAAGGAGCGGAAGGAGGAAGAGATTCAGAGCGGCGCCGTAGAGCGGAAACTGGAAGAAATGCCAGAGCATGAGAGGAAGCAGGAAGAGGGAGAGCCGCAGACTGCCGCTGAGGGCCGTGAGGAGGAGGGAGAGCAGCATTTGGAGCTGTCCCCGGCTATGGGGAAGGCGCCTGCTTCTTCGGCCCTTCGGAAGAGAGAGCGGAAGCAGCGCGGCGAAGCTCAGCTGAAAGCCCGCGTGAAAGAGGAGAAAGGGCTGAAAGCAAAGGAGAAGGAGGAAGGCCAGGGAGAGGGAAGAGAGCATATCATAGCTTCTTCCGGCGGCCCTTCCGAGAAAATGGAGGAGGAGCATGATGAGGGCGCGGAGGATGGAGGCATGTGCTCCCGCAAGAATACCGTAGCAGAGGATCAGAATCCCGCCGAAGAGGCCGGAATAGGCCTGAGAGAGTCCGAGGATGCGGAAAAATTCATAGGAGGCGGTGCCCAGAATGGAGAGATGGAGGCCGGAAATCGCGAGAAGATGTGCGGCTCCGCTCTCCCGGAAAAGCGCCCGGCTCTCGGCATCGAGTTCTCCGCTCTCTCCGAGAAGCACGGCCTTGCAGATTCCAAGCTCCTCCTTTGGATAGAGTGCGCTCAGGGAGTCGGAGAGGAAATATTTCCCGCTTTGCAAAAAGCGCTGCCAGGGGGATGCGCTGTCTCTGAGGAGAGAAAGCTCCTCCGCGCGGAAAGAGCCGCTCAGTCCCTGTGTTTTTTCGTAGAGGGAAAAATCGAATTCTCCCTCATTTCCGGCCCTTCGCTCCGGAAGAAGCTTCCCGCGGAGCCTTACGCTCTGTCCGGGAATGAGCCGCTCCTCCCCTTCGCAGTAGACGAGGAGGCGCCCGGCCGGACAGAAATAGCGGGCGCGAAGACGAGGATCCGCGTCCTCCGGGAGAGCTTCCGCGCTTCCATAGGCGCTGGAGAGCACGGCATCCTTTAGGATCAGACGGCTTTTCCCGGAGAGGATCCGGACGGACTCCCCCTCCCCCGATAGGGAGAGAGAAAAATCCGAGAGCGCGGAGAGGCGCTCGCGGCAGAGAGAAAGTCTGCGGGCTTCCCTTTGGTAAGAAAATACAGCGAAAAGGAAGGGGAGGAGGGAGAGGCATAGGACCTGTGCGCGCCCGGGACAGGATATTTTCCTCTTTGGGGAAGGAAGGGGGCGGTCAGAACAGGGGAAAAGACGGAGCATCCGCATGCTTTCAGATCCATGCGGCGCGGGAGAAGAGAGAAGGAGAAGAGAAAAAAGGAGCAGGAGAGCGAAGAAGAGGAAGAAAATCCGAAGCCGGGAGGAAAGCTCTGCGGCGACACTCAGCTCCCCCAGAAAAAAGAAAACGGCGGCATGAAAAAGGGGACGGCGAAAAAGCATGGAATACCTCCGAAGGATGCGTCGGGATAGGACGAAATTTTTACCTGAGAGACCGAAAAGAAAAAGAAGAAATAAAGAAGGAAAAAAAGAAAGAAAGGAAAAAACACCGGATTCTTCCGTGAGTGAAGCAATGCTTTGATCATTATTATAGCAAAATTTTCCACGCCGTAAAAGAGCCTGACGAATCATTACGCTTCGGATCTGCCCGATGGGAGACTTCTGCGCTTTCTCTTCGCTGCATTCGCGCTCGGAGACTCGGCTTCGCCCGGGAGGCATCAGCCGATCTCCCTTCGGGAGACACTTCTCGAAGAGAAGACTCAAGGACGCTCCGAATCTGTCCGATGGCAGACTTCTGCGTTTTTTCTTCGCTGCATCCGCGCTCGGAGACTCGGCTTCGCCCGGGAGGCATCAGCCGACCTTCCTTCCAAGCCTGAGGCATTTTTCACCATCACAATCCGCACCACAGGAATAGAGATTTACTATGGAATATTTTACGGCGGCTGTGGCATAATAGGAGAGGCTCGCAGCGGGGAAAGCATAGGAGAAGCTTTGGGAAGGAAATAGGGGAATAAGAAGATAGGAATAGGGAATAGGAGAACTTCTATGGAAAGCGTAAAAAAGTTTCTGAAACGAAAGGATATCATAATATCCGCAAAGCGCTATGGGATTGACGCCATGGGGGCGATGGCGCAGGGCCTGTTCTGCTCCCTCCTGATCGGCACGATCATCAATACCATCGGACTTCAGTTTGGCATAAAGGCTCTGAGCAAAACCATAGCCACGATAGCCGGGACGGAATATACCGTGGGAGGACTCGCGGCGGCAATGAGCGGTCCCGCAATGGCGGTGGCCATCGGCTATGCCCTGCACTGCCCGCCCCTCGTGCTTTTTTCTCTGATCACCGTCGGCTTTGCCTCCAATGCCCTGGGGGGTGCCGGAGGGCCTCTGGCAGTGCTTTTCGTCGCGATCCTCTCCGCCGAAATCGGGAAGGCCGTATCCAAGGAGACGAAGGTCGACATTCTCGTCACCCCCTGTCTCACTATCCTCTCAGGCATGCTGCTCTCCGCGTGGCTGGCACCTGCCCTGGGGAAGGCCGCCATGAAGCTCGGGGACATTATCATCTGGGGCACCGAGCTGCAGCCCTTCTTCATGGGAATGCTGGTTTCCCTCTCGGTGGGAATGGCGCTGACGCTTCCCATCTCCTCGGCGGCCATCTGCGCGGCCCTTGGGCTGACGGGACTTGCGGGGGGCGCAGCCCTGGCCGGCTGCTGCGCGCAGATGGTGGGCTTCGCCTTTATGTCCTTTCCGGAAAACGGCTGGGGAGGGCTGATCTCGCAGGGCCTTGGGACCTCCATGCTTCAGATGGGAAATATCGTAAAAAATCCAAGGATCTGGAT
>ERZ772960.2668-NODE-2668-length-12724-cov-5.322677_pt1 | contig 12724 bp, 7 predicted proteins | sample MGYA00580678_ERZ772960 | MGnify/ENA primary metagenome ERZ772960 (study PRJEB29015, sample SAMEA2737930) | human oral metagenome | biome: human oral; feature: human-associated habitat; material: dental | place: China | collected 2059 ... | reverse complement strand
AGCTCCAGGCTAAAATCAACGGAAGACCAAGGGGAAAATAGAACTTCGCAACATCGAAGCTGGAGTTTTACAAGTATTGTTCGGAATGTTGTACTTGATGGGGAGAGTTTTACTTTTTATTGCTTGCAAGCTCGATCTCTCCTCCTTTGGAGGGGGCTTTAGGAGGGCTGGACTGGGGGCGATCTATTAATATTCTATAAATTATAAATCGTGGAACGGCCTTTTTGTCAGTAATTATGTAATTTTGCAATGTCAATAATCAAAGACCGTTATTGGCACCAAGAGAGGATTATAAAGAACAAAAGAGAGTATTTATGTTTGAAAACTTAAGCGATAGGTTAGAACGATCATTCAAGATATTGAAAGGTGAAGGCCAAATCACCGAGATTAACGTTGCCGAGACACTGAAAGATGTGCGCAGGGCATTGCTTGATGCCGACGTTAATTTCAAAGTGGCCAAGACGTTTACGGACAGCGTGAAGCAAAAGGCTATGGGCATGAACGTGCTCACAGCTGTAAAGCCTGGTCAGTTGTTGGTGAAGGTGGTGCATGATGAATTAGCTGACCTGATGGGTGGTGACACCGCCGAGTTGAAGTTGGAGGGTCGGCCGGCTGTGATATTGATGAGCGGTCTGCAAGGTTCGGGTAAGACGACCTTTAGTGGCAAGCTGGCCAACCTGCTCAAGAATAAAAAGAATAGAAAACCGTTGTTGGTGGCGTGCGATGTTTATCGCCCTGCTGCTATCGCACAGCTGAAAGTGGTGGGCGAACAGATAGGTGTTCCTGTCTATTCGGAGCCTGACAACAAAGACGTTGTTGCGATTGCTGAGGGTGCCGTGCGTGAGGCAAAGGCCAAAGGATATGATGTTGTTATTGTCGATACTGCCGGTCGTTTGGCAGTAGATGAAGAGATGATGACAGAAATCTCTAACTTGAAAAATTCTCTCCATCCGGATGAAACTCTCTTTGTTGTTGATTCCATGACCGGTCAAGATGCCGTAAATACAGCAAAGGAATTTAATGACCGTTTGGACTTTGATGGAGTGATATTAACAAAACTTGATGGTGATACTCGTGGAGGTGCAGCGCTTTCCATTCGCACCGTGGTCACCAAGCCAATCAAGTTTGTTGGGACGGGCGAAAAGATGGAAGCTATCGATGTGTTCCACCCTGCGCGTATGGCCGACCGTATCTTGGGTATGGGCGATATCGTTTCGCTTGTTGAACGTGCCCAAGAACAGTTCGATGAAGAAGAGGCCAAGCGGCTGCAAAAGAAGATACAAAAGAACAAGTTCGACTTCAACGACTTCCTCGGTCAGATTGAACAAATCAAGAAGATGGGCAACCTGAAAGACTTGGCAAGCATGATTCCGGGTGTTGGCAAGGCCATCAAGGACGTGGATATCGACGACAATGCTTTCAAAGGCATTGAGGCCATCATCAAGAGTATGACGCCCAAAGAGCGAACGAGTCCCGAAATACTGAATACCAGCCGTAGGCAGCGTATTGCAAAGGGTTCGGGAACGAACATTCAAGAGGTGAACAAGCTTATCAAGCAGTTCGACCAAACCCGTAAGATGATGAAGACGATCACCGGCAACCAAATGGCTGGTATGATGAGTCGCATGAAAGGAATGAATATTCCGGGTATGCCGAAACGCTAAAACGAACAGCTATGCAATTAATCGACGGGAAAGCAACGGCAACAGCTATCAAGGCAGATATTGCAGAAGAGGTCGATAAGATTCTTTCTGCCGGAGGCAAGCAACCCCATTTGGCAGCCATATTGGTTGGGCATGATGGAGGATCTGAAACCTACGTGAGAAATAAGGTTATTGCTTGTGAGCAATGCGGATTTAAATCGACTCTTATTCGTTTTGAAAATGATGTGACGGAGAAAGAACTCCTCGCATGTGTAGACCGCTTGAACAAGGATACAGACGTAGACGGCTTTATCGTTCAATTGCCTTTGCCGCAACATATCGACGAGCAGAAGGTGATTATGGCGATTGATTATCGCAAGGACGTGGACGGCTTCCACCCCATAAATGTAGGTCGAATGGCTATCGGACTGCCTTGCTTCATCTCTGCCACCCCTTTGGGCATCATTACTTTGCTGCAGCATTACCATATTGAGACGAGTGGGAAGAAGTGTGTCGTGCTCGGACGCAGCAATATCGTAGGAAAGCCCATGGCACAGCTGATGATGCAAAAGAACTTCGGTGATGCCACGGTGACGGTGTGTCACAGTCATTCAAAAGATTTGAAGAAAGAATGTCGCGAGGCTGATATCATCATTGCGGCCATCGGGCACCCTGATTTCGTCACGGAAGACATGGTAAAGAGCGATGCGGTGATTATTGACGTGGGCACGACGCGCGTCCCCGATGCCACACGCAAGAGTGGTTTCCGCTTAAACGGCGACGTCAAGTTTGACGAAGTGGCTCCCAAATGCTCGTTCATAACACCCGTTCCCGGTGGGGTAGGGCCGATGACCATCTGTTCGTTGATGAAGAATACATTGGCAGCAAGTAAAAAAGAATATTACATATAATTTTTTACCTTAAGACTTGATTTTTTTTATAACTCTCTAATTTTTGGAGACTGGTACGCAGTGATGCGCGTCAGTCTCTTTTTTATGTTTTAAGGAACATGTTGTTTTAATCAATAACTTACGCCTTGCATTTCAATATCAGCCATTATACCGTACAATATGACCCATTTCGCACGCTAAAGTGGCTGATATTATACGCTGAAATGAGCCATATTACCACGCAATATAACTGATATTATACACCCGTTCAATGCTAAAAGATGAAAAAACTCAAACTTTTTGCAATCTACAGTTTGCAAATTTGGAAATAAGTATTATCTTTGCAGGGTATTTAGATAAACAAAGCCGGAACTCAATATAATATATGGAAGCTTTCTTTCGTACACATGCTTATCTTGTCGAACATACAAACGTGCCCGTTCGTCGCACGCTCATGGATGAGATTGATTGGAACGACCGTATGATTGGCATTAAAGGGACGCGCGGTGTGGGAAAGACGACATTTCTTCTGCAGTATGCAAAAGAGAAGTTTGGGGCACAAGACCGGCAGTGTCTGTATGTCAACATGAACAATTTCTATTTCCAAGGAAAAGGAATTGCCGAGTTTGCAGGAGAGTTTGTAAATAATGGGGGAAAGGTTTTACTGATAGATCAGGTGTTCAAACAGCATAATTGGAGCAGAGAACTCCGTAAATGCTATGACACTTATCGTGGTTTGAAGATTGTATTCACCGGAAGTAGCGTCATGCGGCTGAAGGAAGAGAATCCCGAATTGAACAACATCGTTAAGAGCTACAACTTGCGTGGGTTTTCTTTCCGTGAGTATATCAACCTCATGACAGGAAGTAACTTCCAACCTTATGCCTTAGACGATATATTGCGGTATCATGAGCATATCGTCAAAGATATTCTTCCAACAATTAGTCCCCGGAAATACTTTCTTGATTATATTCATCATGGCTTTTATCCCTTCTTTTTAGAACATAGAAACTTCTCGGAAAATTTGCTTAAGACAATGAATATGATGACAGAGGTGGATATTCTGCTCATCAAACAAATTGACTTGAAATACCTGACTAAAATCAAAAAGCTTTTCTATTTGCTTGCAGTTGAAGGGCCGAAGGCACCTAATATCAGTAATTTGGCGCAAGAAATACAAACCAGTCGTGCCACGGTGATGAATTATATCAAGTATCTTGCCGATGCAAGACTTATCAATATCATTTATCCTATGGGGCAGGAATTCCCCAAAAAGCCCGGTAAAGTGATGATGCATAACTCTAATTTGATGTATGCAATTTATCCTATTCAAGCGAATGAGCAGGAACTTATGGAAACGTTCTTTGTCAATTCGCTTTGGAAAGACCACAAGGTTAATCAAGCATCAAGAGACCATTGCTTTATGGTTGACGGCATTAAGAAATTCAAGATAACCGATTCGCAAAGCGATTATAAGTTACGTTATAACCCAGATATCATCTATGCACGTTACCATACTGAAGTCGGAAAGGACAACCGCATTCCGCTTTGGCTTTTAGGTTTCTTGTACTGACGATATATAATAAGGAAAACAAATCATACAAATTATATACAAAAACATTTATTAATATTTTTATCAATCATAAAATGGCTAAAGAAAAAAAGTTTATCACTTGTGATGGTAACACTGCTGCCGCTCATGTAAGCTATATGTTTACTGAGGTTGCTGCTATTTACCCTATTACTCCGTCATCTCCGATGGCAGAGCATGTAGATGAATGGGCCGCCAAAGGCCGCAAGAATCTGTTTGGGCAGACTGTCTCAATTCAAGAAATGGAGTCTGAGGCCGGTGCAGCCGGTGCTGTGCATGGTTCGCTTCAGGCCGGAGCACTAACTTCTACATACACAGCTTCGCAGGGGTTGTTGTTGATGATTCCCAACATGTATAAGATTGCCGGCGAATTACTTCCTTGCGTATTCAACGTTTCAGCCCGCACATTGGCATCGCATTCTCTCTGTATCTTCGGTGATCATCAGGATGTGATGGCTTGTCGTCAGACAGGCTTTGCCATGTTCTGCTCCGGTTCGGTTCAGGAAGTGATGGATCTTTCTGCAGTTCCGCATTTGGCGACGTTAGAATCCTCGGTTCCATTCATCAACTTCTTCGATGGTTTCCGTACTTCTCATGAGTATCATAAGATTGAAGAGATGAGCATGGAAGACATTCGACCGCTTGTAAATCCTGAATTTATTAAGAAGTTCCGTGATCGTGCGCTTACTCCAGAGCGTCCTGTGACACGTGGTACGGCAGAGAATCCGGAGACTTTCTTTACACATCGTGAAGCTTCCAATCAATACTATGATCGTATTCCAGCTATCGTAGAGAGATATTTGGGTGAGATTTCCAAGATTACTGGTCGTGAGTATCACTTGTTCAACTATTATGGTGCAAAAGATGCAGAGAACATCATTGTCTTGATGGGTTCTGCCACAGAGCCGGCTCGCGAGGCTATCGACTATCTTGTTAAGCAAGGCAAGAAAGTTGGTATGGTTGCGGTCCATTTGTATCGTCCGTTCTCTGTCGAAGCTATCCGCGAAGCCATCCCTGCTACAGTAAAACGTATTGCAGTTCTTGATCGTACGAAAGAACCGGGAGCAGAAGGTGAGCCCTTGTATCTTGATGTTAAGAGTGCACTTTATGACGATCCACGCAAGCCGGTTATTGTTGGTGGTCGTTACGGTCTTGGCTCTTCTGATACGACACCGGCCAAAATCATCTCCGTATTCAACAACCTTGAAATGCCAGAGCCAAAGAACCACTTCACGGTTGGTATCGTTGATGACGTAACTTTCACTTCCTTGCCCGAGGTAGAGGAAATTCCGATGGGCGGCGAAGGCCTTTATGAGGCTAAGTTCTACGGACTTGGTGCCGACGGTACCGTGGGAGCAAACAAGAACTCGGTGCAGATTATCGGTAACAATACAGGCAAGTATTGTCAGGCTTACTTCAGCTACGACTCCAAGAAGTCTGGTGGCTTCACATGTTCGCATCTTCGCTTCGGTGATAGCCCCATTCACTCTGCTTATCAGGTGAATACACCTAACTTTGTGGCATGCCATGTACAGGCTTACCTCCACATGTATGATGTGACACGAGGTCTCCGGAAGAACGGCACCTTCCTGTTGAATACGATTTTCGATGGCGAAGAGCTCGTAAACTTCATTCCGAATAAGGTGAAGGCTTACTTTGCAAAGAACGATATCAAGGTTTATTACATCAATGCTACAAAGATTGCACAGGAGATAGGCCTTGGCAACCGTACCAATACCATTCTTCAATCAGCATTCTTCCGCATCACGCAAGTCATACCGACAGAACTTGCCGTTGAACAGATGAAAGCCTTCATTGTGAAATCATACGGCAAGAAGGGACAAGACATCGTCGACAAGAACTATGCTGCCGTTGACCGTGGCGGTGAATACAAGGAGTTGGCTATCGATCCGGCATGGGCTAACCTTTCTGTTGAGAGCAATGACAACGATGATGCTCCTGCTTTCATCAAGGAAATCGTTCGTCCGATAAATGCTCAAAACGGAGATTTGCTCAAGGTTTCTGACTTTGTCAAGTATGATACCGTAGACGGCACATGGAAGAATGGTTCGGCCGCTTACGAGAAGCGTGGTGTCGCTGCATTCGTTCCCGTATGGAATTCGGAGAACTGTATCCAGTGCAACAAGTGTGCCTACAGTTGTCCTCATGCAACAATCCGCCCGTTCGTATTGGATGAGAAAGAGAAAGCCGGATTTGACGGCACAACCATGGATATCCTTGCTCCGAAGCAACTCAAAGGCATGCAATTCCGCATTCAGGTCGACGTGCTCGACTGTCTCGGTTGCGGCAACTGTGCCGACGTTTGCCCGGGCAAGAAGGGCGAGAAGGCGCTCGTCATGGTTCCGTTCAATGTTGATGCGCCCGACATGGTGAAGGAGATGAAGAACTGGGACTACATGGTAAAGGAAGTTACTTCGAAGCAAGACCTTGTCGACATCAAGCAAAGTCCGAAGAACAGCCAGTTTGCCCAGCCTTTGTTCGAGTTCTCGGGTGCATGTTCGGGTTGTGGCGAAACGCCCTACGTGAAGTTGATTTCCCAACTCTACGGCGACCGTGAGATGATATCCAATGCAACGGGTTGTTCGTCCATCTACTCGGCGTCCATTCCTTCTACGCCCTATACGACCAACGACAAGGGACAGGGTCCGGCTTTCGACAATTCGTTGTTCGAGGACTTCTGTGAGTTCGGTCTCGGTATGGCCATGGGCAATAAGAAGATGAAAGAGCGCATCGTGAAGTTGCTCAACGATGCAATGGCGCATGAAGACAACCCGGCTGAATTCAAGGCAGCTGCCGAGAAGTGGATTGCAGGCAAAGACGATGCCGACGCTTCAAAAGAGGCAGCGGCAGAGCTTAGACCACTCATTGCAGCAGGTGCTGAAGCCGGTTGCCCAATCTGCAAAGAGCTCCAGACCCTCGACCACTACCTCGTTAAGCGTAGCCAGTGGATCATCGGTGGCGACGGCGCCTCTTACGATATTGGTTACGGCGGTCTCGACCATGTGCTCTCTACGGGTGAAGACGTGAATATCCTCGTGCTCGACACCGAGGTTTACTCCAACACCGGTGGTCAGAGTTCCAAATCAACACCGCTCGGTGCCATCGCACAGTTCGCAGCACAAGGCAAGCGCATTCGCAAGAAGGACCTTGGTCTGATGCAGACTACCTACGGCTACGTATATGTGGCACAGATTGCCATGGGTGCCGACAATGCGCAGACGTTGAAGGCTATTCGCGAAGCCGAGGCTTACCCCGGACCATCGTTGATCATTGCTTATGCGCCATGTATCAACCACGGCATCAAGGGCACGAAGAACATGAAGCGCAGCATGGGTCGCAGCCAGAACGAAGAGAAGCTGGCCGTTGATTGCGGTTATTGGCATCTGTGGCGTTACGATCCGCGCTTGGCCGACGAGGGAAAGAACCCGTTCCAGCTTGATTCCAAGGCGCCGAACTGGGCCGACTTCCGCGAGTTCCTCATGGGTGAGGTGCGTTATTCTTCTGTGGCAAAGGCTTATCCTAATGAAGCAGAGGAGTTGTTCACCGAGGCCGAGAAGATGGCCAAGCTGCGCTATCAGACTTATCAGCGCAAGAGCAAAGAAGATTGGAGCGAGGTTATAGCATAATCTTATCCACATACACTATCACGAAAGGCCTGCAAATCAGTTTGCAGGCCTTTCTATTTTTAGGGCAATGGACGTTTGACAATAATAGTCAGCCTCGTCTCCGTCATCTTATTGGTCAGACAGGACTCCCACTGGAGGTCCGATAGGAGTTCCACTGGAGATACAATAGGACTTCCATTGGAGGTCCAATAGGACTTCCACTGGAGGTCCAATAGGACTTATATAAGGGGTAGGATAGGAGGTATATAAGGAGTCGGGTAGGACTTATATAAGGAGTCCGATAGGACTTATACTTAAAGTCCTCTTGAACCTATACTTAAAGTCCTTGAGGAGTTATACTTAAAGTCCTATTGGACTTATATAAGGAAATGGATTGTATACCTATTGGGAAAGGTCTTGTCTTCCTATTGGGAACTGTTAGGTCTTCCTATTGGGAAGCCTCTTGCCTTCCTATTGGGAAAGGTATCGTCTTCCTATAAGGAAAGGTATCGTCTTCCTTATAGGAAGGCTTTCGTGTTCACAATCCCTTTATGCTTCAAGACATGGAAAAAGGCCCGGCAAAAAGATGTTGCCGAGCCTACTTGTTTGCAATGTTTGCGTGATGCCCCTTCGATATAGGGTGGGGGCTTACTTCAATGGGATTTTCTTCACGCGACGCTCGTGACGCCCGCCTTCGAAGGTTGCCGAGAAGAATTCATCAAGCATCGTTTCTGCCGTTTTGTTGTCGATGAAGCGCCCCGGCAAGACGATGATGTTGGCGTCGTTGTGCTGACGAATGAGCTGTGCCGTCTCTTTGTTCCATGCAAGTCCGGCACGCACGCCTTGATGTTTGTTGAGTGTTATGGCCATGCCCTCGCCGCTACCGCAAATGCCGATGCCGGGATAAACCTCGCCGCGCTCGACGGCCTCGGCCAAAGGGTGGGCAAATTCCGGATAATCAACGCTCTCGTCGCTATATGTGCCGAAGTCTTTTACCGCATAGCCTTTCTTCTCAAGGTATTCGAGCACAAATCGTTTCAACGGATAACCTGCGTGGTCGCAGGCTATTCCAACAGTTTTAACTTCCATAGGCTTATATATTTAAAAGGTTAAAGGGAAAGGCCGTCCGACCTTTCCCCGATAATCGTTCTCTATTCTGCAAGAAAGGCCTTCACCTGCCGGTAGACGTTCTCGCCCGTGTAGCCGAGCTTCTCGTCGAGCACTTTGTAGGGGGCAGAGAAGCCGAAGCTCGGCATGCCGAACACCTTGCTGTTCGGTCCGATGCCGACAAGGCCTTCGAGCGTCACGGGCAGTCCGGCCGTCATGCCGAACTTCTTGACGTCGTAGGGCAGCACAGCCTCTTGATATGCCTTGCTTTGCGTTCTGAAGAGTCCTTCTGAAGGCGCACTGACGACGCGCACCTTGATACCATCTTTGCGCAAGGCTTCGCAGCCCGAGACCAAGGTCGACACTTCGGAACCGCTCGCTACCAAGATAACGTCGGGTCGCTCGTCGGCGCCTGCAACGATGTAAGCTCCTTTGTCCGCCTGCTCGTAGTCGTTGCCTTCGGGCAGTTTGGCAATGCCTTGCCGAGATAAGATAAGGGCAGTCGGCGTCTCGGTGTTCTCCATCGCGAGCTTCCAACAAACTGTGGTCTCGTCTGCATCGGCAGGGCGGAACACGCGTATGCTATCTTTGCCTGCATGGTTCTTGAGTTTCTCCATCAGTCGGATCTGTGCCTCCTGTTCAACAGGCTCATGCGTCGGTCCGTCTTCGCCCACGCGGAACGCATCGTGCGTCCAAATGAACTTCACCGGCACTTGCATCAATGCGGCCATGCGGACGGCAGGCTTCATGTAATCGGAGAACACGAAGAATGTGCCCATTGCCGCAATGACACCGCCATGAAGCATCATACCGATACACATATCGGCCATGGTCAGCTCTGCCACACCGGCTTGGAAGAAAGCACCGCTGAAGTCGCCTCGCACGAAACTCTTGGTCTTCTTGAGGAAGCCGTCGGTCTTATCAGAGTTACTGAGGTCTGCAGAAGCACAAATCATATTGGGCACTTCTTCTGCCAGTACACTCAAACAGGTTGCGCTGGCTGCACGTGTGGCTATGCCTTCCTTTTGGGTTACTTTGCTCCAGTCGACTTTCGGTGCCTTGCCACTGAACCATTCTTCCATTTGGGTTGCCTTCTCAGGATTAGCCTTACGCCAATCGGTCTCGGCAGCCTTACGTATAGCAACTATTCTCTTTAATTCTTCTGTGCGCTTTGCATAGAGGTCTTTAACATCATCAAAGACAAGGAATGCATTCTCTGGGTCACCCCCCAGATTCTTGATGGTGTTAGCGTAGGCATTGCCTCCGAGTGGTGCACCATGGGTCTTGATATTATGCTCATAACTTGTGCCATCTTCTTTCAAGGCCCCTTTACCCATGATAGTCTTGCCAATGATGAGAGTCGGGCGGTTCTGTTCCTGCTGTGCCGTGTCAAGAGCCTTGCGGATATCGGCAACGTCATTGCCGTTAATCTTCAGAACGTTCCAGCCCCAAGCCTTGTATTTCATTTCAGTATCTTCGTGCATAACAACACTGCACTCGGTAGAAAGCTGAATGCCGTTTGAGTCGTAGAACATGATGAGGTTATTCAGTCCCAAATTGCCTGCGATGCGACCTACGCCTTGCGAAATCTCTTCTTGCACACCGCCATCACTGATGTAGGCGTAAATCTTATGCTGCATCATCGTTTTGCCTAAGCGTGCCTCAAGGAACTTCTCTGCCACGGCCGCACCGGCAGCCATTGCGTGGCCTTGGCCAAGCGGACCTGATGAGTTCTCTATGCCGCGTACAAGGTCGAGTTCGGGATGCCCGGGAGTTACTGAGCCCCATTGCCTGAACTCCTTAAGATCATTGAGCGAGAAGAAACCACGAAGCGCCAAGCCTGCATAGAGCATCGGACTCATGTGTCCCGGGTCGAGAAAGAAGCGGTCGCGACCGGTCCACGTTGGGTCTGCAGGGTCGTAGACAAGGTATTCAGAGAAGAGTACGTTGATGAAATCTGCACCGCCCATAGCGCCACCCGGATGACCAGAGTTCGCTTTCTCTACCATGGCAGCAGCAAGGATACGGATATTGTCTGCCGCATGGTTCATTACTTTGATATCGTTCATGTTTGTGTGATTGTTTTTACAAATGTACTACTTTATATTCAAAACGACAATAGAAGCGGCCGGGATTTTAACCTTTACTATGTTTTTCTTGATGCTTGCCTCCTTAAACACTGCCGGTTTAACCGTTTCGGGATGTGCGAAGTCGTTATAATCCGTGATGTTTTTGCTCGCAAGGACTTCTCCATTGATGGCTTTTGCGGTCATGCCGTCAATGGCGAACTCAACCTCTTGTGCCTTGTCAAGGCTCACATTGGCCAAAGAAACGACAATGGCTCCGTCTTTCGTCTTAGCCGCACTTGCCGACACCATCGGAATAGTTCGGTTATCCCTCACCTTCATGGAGTCGCACTTCACGTCCAGAGGCAGAGCTATTGCTTCCTGAAATGGCTGATACATGCGGAATACATGATACGTCGGGGTCAGCACCATGTGTCCCGTTCCTTTCGTGTCTGTCAGAATCATACTCTGAAGCACATTGACAATCTGTGCAATATTGGCCATCTTCACACGATCTACATGGCGATGAAAGACATTCAGAGACAACGCTGCGACAAAAGCATCGCGCATCGTATTCTGCTGATAGAGATGTCCTCTTGTCGTGCCGGGCTCTTCGTCCCACCACGTGCCCCATTCATCGACAAGCAATCCTATCTTCTTCCCGGGGTCTTTCCCGTCCATGATGGCACAGTGCTTCTTGATGACGTCTTCAATCTCAAGGCATTTGCCCAGCGTCCAATAATAATCGTCCTTGGAGAACTTCGTAGCAGAACCCTTGCTGCCACTCCAGCCCGTCACGGTGTAGTAGTGGAGCGAAAGCCCGTTCATGCGGTTGCCGACGTTGTCCATGAGCACCTTCGTCCAATTGTAGTCGTAATCGCTGGCACCCGAAGCAATCTTATAGAGCCGATGGTTGTCGTAGTTGCGACAATAAACGGCATAGCGACGGAACAGATCGCTGTAATATTCGGGCCGCATATTGCCGCCACAGCCCCAACTCTCGTTCCCGATACCGAGATACTTCACATTCCACGACTTCTCACGTCCGTTCTTTCTGCGCAGGTTAGCCATGGGCGTATCGCCGTCGCTGGTCATATATTCAACCCACTTGGCCAACTCTTCCACGCTTCCCGAACCAACATTGCCACTGATATAAGGCTCAGCCCCCAAGCGTTCGCAAAGGTTCAGGAACTCATGCGTACCGAACGAGTTGTCCTCGATGGTTCCGCCCCAGTTGTTATTCTGCATTTTGGGGCGCCGTTCACGTGGTCCGATACCGTCCATCCAATGGTATTCGTCGGCAAAGCAACCACCGGGCCATCGAAGCACAGGCACTTTCAAGGCTTTCAAAGCCTGAAGCACGTCAGTCCGATAGCCATCGGTATTCGGAATGTTCGACTCGGGCCCAACCCACAGTCCGCCATAGATGCACGAGCCCAAGTGCTCAGCAAACTGACCGTAGATTTCCTTATTGATTTTATCCCTACCTTGGTTCGCGTGAATAGTAATCTTTACATCTTGTGCCGAAACGTTCATAGCGAGCGCCAGCGCCGGCACGACAAAGGTCATCAATTGTTTTCTCATTTTGTTATTGGTTTTTAAGATAATATGAACAGACGAGGCTTTCACCCTTATCCGTCCTCTGGATTATAATTAGATATGCTTCCTATACACGTTTGTATAACTCATTATACACGTTAGTATAACTTATTATACACGTTTGTATAACAGATTGGACACGTTTGTCCAATCGGCTGGACACGTTTGTCCAATTCGTTGGACACGTTTGTCCAATTCGTTG
>ERZ772960.2665-NODE-2665-length-12728-cov-12.068966_pt1 | contig 12728 bp, 12 predicted proteins | sample MGYA00580678_ERZ772960 | MGnify/ENA primary metagenome ERZ772960 (study PRJEB29015, sample SAMEA2737930) | human oral metagenome | biome: human oral; feature: human-associated habitat; material: dental | place: China | collected 2059 ... | reverse complement strand
CAGTGTTCTATGGCGCTGCCGTCCCGGCGCGCGTTTACGACGTGAAGTGTTCCGTGTTTTCATTAATCATAGCACAAGATTTTCAGAAAAGCAACGTCTAGGTATTTTGTCCTATTTTACACTGTTTTATTTTCCAAAAAACGTGGTAGAATACAGGCAGGGAATCTATGGGAAAGGGAGTCTATCTATGAATTGGAAAGTCGTCCTCGCGCTGCTGACGTGCAACGTGCTCTTCATGTCCGCAAGCTATACGATGATCATTCCGTTCCTTCCAATGTATCTGACGAGTGAGCTCGGTGTCGACGATGCGACCGTAAATCTTTGGTCGGGCGTGGCGTTCTCCGTGACCTTCCTCGTCTCGGCGGTGATGGCTCCGATCTGGGGGCGCATGGCCGACCGCAGAGGGAAGCGCCTCATGGCGATGCGCGCGAGTCTGCTCATCTCGATCAGCTATTTTTTAGGCGGCATCGTCACTTCGCCCGAGCAGCTTGTCCTCGTACGGCTCTTTCAGGGATTTGCAGCGGGGCTGTGGCCGATGGATCTCGCGATCATGACGCTCTATGCACCGCGTGAACGGCTCGGCTTCTCCCTCGGCATCATGCAGGGCACGCTGACGGCGGGCGGGGTCATCGGTCCTCTGCTCGGCGGTGTGCTCGCAGAGGCGTTCGGGATGCGCGCGAGCTTCTACATCGGCGGGCTGGCTCTCTTCATCAATTTCCTCGCGTTCACCTTCATCATCAAAGAGCCGCCGATGCCCGAGGACAGTACTCCGCTCACGGCGGAGGAGAAAAACCCGTGGCATCTCTGGCGCATTCCCATCCTGCGCACAATGATGATCGTGAGTACGCTCGCGCAGATGGTGACGTTCATCCTGATGCCCGTCATCACGACCTACATCAAATACCTTGCGGGAGATATGGAGAATATCGTGCTCGTCGCGGGCGTTGTCTTCTCGCTCGGGGGGATTGCGGGCGCAATCGCCGCACCGCTCTGGGGCATCTTCGGCACACGGCGCAGCTACTTCGTCGCCATGTGCCTCGCGATGTCCTGTGCGGGCACGATGCTCACCCTGCAGGGAATTCCCGACACGCTCCTCCCGTTCGCCGCGATGCAGTTCGGCGTCGGGCTCTTCCTCGCGGGCATCCAGCCTTCGCTGAACGCCGTCATCGCACAGCACACGCCCGCACAGCTCAAGGGCAGCGTGTTTGGGATGCTCTTTGCCGCGCAGCAGGTCGGCGGATTCACGGGACCGCTCCTCGGCGGCATCGTTGCGACCTATCTCGGGATGCACTACCTCTTTCCAACGGCAGGCTCGATTCTGCTCATCCTCGCGCTGTTTGTCTGGTGGAGGTATATTATGCGGGGACACGCTCCCACGTAATTTCATAGAAAAATGGAATGCCGCGCGGGCATTCCATTTTTCTATGTATGTTTACAGATGCGCAAGCACGGCATCTGCCATCTCGCGCGTGCCAACCTTTGTGCAGCCCGTATCCGCGAGGTAAATATCCGTCGTACGCTTGCCATCTGCGAGCGCGGCATCCACCGCCGCCTCGACCGCAGCAGCAGCCTCCTCCTCATGGAGTGCATAGCGCAGGAGCATCGCCGCCGAGAGGATCGTCCCAAGCGGGTTTGCGATGCCCTGCCCTGCGATGTCGGGTGCACTGCCGTGAATCGGCTCGAAGAGACTCGTGCCCGTGCCGATGGACGCGGACGGCATCAGACCGATTGAGCCGCCGATGACTGCCGCCTCGTCGGAGAGAATATCGCCGAAGAGATTGCCCGTCACGATCACATCAAACTGCGTCGGACGCACGGCAAGCTGCATGGCGCAGTTGTCCACATAGAGATGGTCGAGCGCGACATCCGCATACTCCTCGGCGAGCGCCGTCACCGTACGCCGCCAGAGACGCGAGGTCGCAAGCACGTTCGCCTTGTCCACGGATGTGACCTTCCCGCGTCTGAGACGCGCCGTCTCGAACGCGAGACGTGCGATGCGCTCCACCTCGGGGACGGAGTAGTTCTCCATATCCCACGCACGCTCCGCGCCGTCCACCTGCTCAGACTCACATTTCTCACCGAAGTAGATGCCGCCGATCAGCTCGCGCACGATGACGAGGTCGACGCCGCGCACGAGTTCAGGCTTCAGCGGCGAATGCTCGATCAGTGCGTCCGCGACCTTCACAGGGCGCAGGTTCGCATACAGCCCAAGACCCTTGCGCAGCCCGAGAATGGCACGCTCGGGACGAAGCGCCGGCTCGACCGCATCCCACTTCGTCCCGCCGACCGCGCCGAAGAGCACACCGTCCGAAGCCTTGCAGGCCGCGAGCGTGTCCTCGGGCAGCGGCGTGCCGAATTTATCATATGCCGTACCACCCGCGTCGCGTGTCTCATACGTCAGCCCGAGTGAGAATTTCGCATCGACGGCTTTGAGGACGCGCACGGCTTCCGTCGTGATCTCCTGTCCGATGCCGTCCCCTGGGACGACTGCAATCTTATATGCCATGACGAAACCCTCCATTCTCGCGGATGTAGCTTAAGAGTCCGCCCGCGCGCGCGATGTCCTGCACGAAGCCCGGCAGGGGATGTGCGCGGAACGTGTCGCCCGTCGTCAGATTCTCAATCGCCCCCGTTGCCGTGTCCACGCGCAGACGGTCGCCCGCGCTGATCCGCTCCACCGCATCGCCGATCTCAAGGAGCGGCAGCCCGATGTTGATGCCGTTGCGATAGAAGATGCGCGCAAAGCTCGCGGCAATCACGACGGGCACACCCGATGCCGCAATCGCAATCGGCGCGTGCTCACGCGAGGAACCGCAGCCGAAATTCTTCCCGCCGACCATGATGTCCCCCGCGACAACCGCTTTCGCAAACGTCGTGTCGATGTCCTCCATGCAGTGTGCCGCGAGTGCCTTTGGCTCGAATGTGTTGAGATAGCGTGCGGGGATAATCACGTCCGTGTCGATGTTATCGCCGTACCGCCAGACCTTTCCCTCGAACATCACGCCACCTCCTCGGGGGCTGCAATCCGCCCCAGTATTGCACTTGCCGCCGCAACGTGCGGACCTGCGAGATAGACCTCACTGTCAACGTGCCCCATGCGTCCGCGGAAATTGCGGTTCGTCGTCGAGACACACCGCTCGCCTGCCGCGAGGATGCCCATGTAGCCGCCGAGACACGGCCCGCAGGTCGGTGTCGAGATCGCCGCGCCCGCGTCCATGAATATATCGAGGTAGCCGCGCCGCATCGACTCCTGATAGACCCACGGCGAGCCGGGGATGATGATGCAGCGGACATGCGGGTGCACCTCATGTCCCTTGAGTATTTCGGCTGCGATCTCCATATCCTCCAGCCGCCCGTTCGTGCACGAACCGATGACGACCTGATCGATTGCAATCGGCTCGGCGATGTCCATGACGCGCTTCGTGTTCTCGGGCAGATGCGGGAACGAGACGACGGGACGCAGCTCGCTGAGGTTGATCTCCACCGTGCGCGCGTACTGTGCGTCGGGATCGGCGTGCACCGGCTCGAACGGTGCGGTCATGCGCCCCTCAACGTATTCTTTGCACACATCATCGTACGGGAAAATGCCGTTCTTGCCGCCCGCCTCAATCGCCATGTTTGCAATCGTCAGGCGGTCGGTCATAGAGAGGTCGGCAACGCCCTCGCCCGTGAACTCAAGGCTCTGATAGAGCGCGCCGTCCACGCCGATCATGCCGATGAGCGTCAGGATCACATCCTTGCCGCTGATGTCGGCGGGCTTTCGTCCCGTCAGATGCACGTTGATCGCCTCGGGCACCTTGAACCACGCTTCGCCCGTCGCCATGCCGACCGCGAGATCGGTCGTGCCGACGCCCGTGGAGAAGCCGTTCACCGCGCCGTAGGTGCACGTATGCGAGTCCGCACCAATCGTCAGCATGCCCGGCCCAACGATGCCCTTCTCGGGCAGGATGACGTGCTCGATGCCGACGCGCCCCTGCTCGTAGTAGTGCAGAATATCGTGCTTGCGTGCAAAGTCGCGCATGATCTTTGCCAGCTCCGAGGACTTGATGTCCTTCGCGGGCTGGAAATGATCGGGAATCAGCGCGATCTTCGTGCGGTCAAAGACAGGGCGGCCCGTCTTTTCAAACTCCTTGATCGACGGCGGCCCCGTCACATCGTTTGCGAGCACCATGTCGAGGCGGCACGTGACGAGCTGCCCCGGCTCAACGTGCTCCAGTCCCGCATGGCGTGCGAGAATCTTCTCGCTCATATTCATGCCCATATTGCCCTCCTATAGGAAGCACTGATAAATTCAGCCGCGCCATCTTAGCACATCTTTTTTGCCCGCACTGTGTCAGCAAATCCTCCACATAGCCCTTGCTATGCGTCCGGTTTGCTTCCTTGTTCGGACGAAAAAATCTGCGCCAATCTGACGTGCTTCATTTTATCAGCGATTCCTAAAATCCTCCGAAATGGCAGACTTTCGCATCTCCGAAGTCTTTGAAAAAAGAAGTCTCTCCGCACGGAAAGACTTCTTTTTCGTATAGAATAGAGAATCAGCGATTTCTTAGAATTCGAGCTCTTTCTTGTCACGCAGCCACGGCATCATATTGCGCAGCTGTGCGCCAACCTGCTCGATCTGATGCTCCTTGTGGAGGCGGCGCTGTGCGAGGAAGTTCGCACGGCCGGCGGCACGGTTCTCGAGCAGCCAGTTGCGGGCGAAGGTGCCGTCCTGGATCTCTTTGAGAACCTTCTTCATCTCTTTCTTCGTCTCCTCCGTGATGATGCGCGGTCCGATCATGTAGTCACCGTACTCCGCCGTGTCGGAACAGGACTGGCGCATCTTCGTCATGCCGCCCTCGTAGCAGAGATCGACGATGAGCTTCATCTCATGGAAGCACTCGAAGTATGCCATCTCGGGCGGATAGCCCGCCTCGACGAGCACCTCGAAGCCCGTCTGCATCAGCTGGCAGACACCGCCCATGAGCACGCACTGCTCACCGAAGAGATCCTCCTCCGTCTCGTCGCGGAACGTCGTCTGGAGCACGCCGGAGCGCGTCGAACCGACGCCGCGTGCATAGGCGAGCGCGATCTCAAAGCACTTGCCCGTCTCATCCTTCTCGACAGCGAACACCGCCGGAACTCCCGAGCCCTCCGTGAACGTACGGCGCACGAGATGACCGGGCCCCTTCGGCGCAACCATGAACACATCGACACCCTCGGGCGGGACGATCTGCTTGAAGTGAATGTTGAAGCCGTGTGCGAACGCGAGAGCACTGCCCTTCTTCAGGTTCGGGCCGATCTCCTCTTTGTAGACATCCGCCTGTTTCTCATCGGGAATAAGCACCATCGTGATGTCCGCCTGCTTGACCGCCTCAGCGACCGTCGCGACCTTCAGCCCATGTGCCTCCGCCTTTGCCTTGGACTTCGAGCCGGCATAGAGACCGACGACGACATTCACGCCGCTCTCCTTGAGGTTCAGCGCGTGTGCATGCCCCTGACTGCCGTAGCCGATAATGGCAACCGTCTTGCCCTCGAGCACGCTCCAGTTGACATCCTGATCATAGTAAGTTTTTGCCATAGTACTCCCGCTCCTCACAATGCTCATAAATTGTGTGTTCTCCCCGCTCGAGCGCAATGAGCCCCGTACGGATGACCTCGACGATCCCATATGGTTTGATTACCTTGAGGAATGCCGTCACCTTGTCATCGCTGCCCGTAATCTCAAAGATGATCGAGGAGGACTCCACGTCGACGACGTGCGCTCGGAACAGCTCGCCCATCTTGAGCACGTCGAGACGATTCGCGTCGTCCGCACGCACCTTGATGAGTGTCATGCCGCGGCATGCCGCGTTCTTTTCGTCCAGCCGCTGAACCGCCCGCACCACGGGCATCTTTTCCAGCTGCTTGATCATCTGCTCGACGAGATTTCCATCCCCCTGCATCACCACCGTGATGCGCGAGAAATCCGGCGACTCCGTCACGCCGACAGACAGGCTGTCGATGTTGAACTCGCGCCGCGAAAACATACTCACGACGCGCACCAGAACCCCCGTCTGATTCTCAACAAAGACGGACAGCACATGTTTCATGATAGCAAACTCCTCTCCGCCGCGCCGCAGATGATTTCGTGAAAACTCCTTCATTATCGCCCACACATGAGCGTTTGTCAATATGTTTTAGCGGCTGCGTGCGTGTATACGTCTATACGCGAACCTCAAAGCGCGGCTTCTCCTCCTCGCTTTCCTGCGGCGCGATGCGCTTTGCGGGCGGCTGCGCAGGGGCAAGCGGCTCTGCAGGGGGCTTCTTCACCGGTGGCTGCGGCGCCGATGTCCTGACGGTCGGCGCCGGCGTGCGCCGTGCATCCGCTGCACGCGGTTCCTCCTCCATCAGACGCGCGAGTGCCTCACCCGCCGTCAGCCCCGTGAACTCAGGCAGGATCTCGCTGCGCGTATCACGTGCACGTTTCGTGCGCTCCGCAACTGCCAGCAGATCATCGTGCGCGCCGCGCTCCTGTGCGCCCGTGGGCACCGCTCCCTCCTCCTCGGCGCGTTCACGCGCAAGGATACGCTCGCCGAGCGAGGGCTCCGTCTCCGCATCCGTCTGCGGCTTCTTCTGAAAGAAACGCCGAAAGAAAACAATCCCGAGCACAAGTGCAGCGACAATCATCCCAGCCCAGTACAGACCGCTCGTCGCTGTGTAGGACTGCGGTGCCTGCGGCGGCTTTTGTTCCGTATTTGCAAGCTGCTGCTTGAGTGCTGCATTTTCCTGCGCCATGTCGAGACCCTTTGCCACATCCGCACCCGTCTGCCCCTCGACCTTTGTCCCGCGATCCACCTTCGATGCAGACGTACTGACGGAGTCCCCCTTTGCCGCATCCGTACGTGCGGCAGCATTCGGACGCTCCGCCGTGTCACCCGTCTTTGGCGCGCCTGTCGTTGTCTTCGAGAGCGCACCGTTCCCCTGTGCCACGGAGTCGCGCGCCTGCTGCTCCGCCTGCGCATCACCCGTCGTATGCGTCGTATTCGCCTGCGCGTCGCGCGCCGCATCGCCGAGCGTGATCTTCGGCGGTGTCGGGGGTGTCGGCGGCGTCGGCGGTGTAATCGCCATAGCAGCACTCCTTTCTCATATCGATTGACTTTTAATAACGAATTTGTTATCATGTGCGTGGAGGAATTTTCATGTATGAACTGATCTTCTATCACGCCCGAAACGGACAATCAGAAATCGAAGCCCATCTCGATACGCTCGCCAAAGAGGGAGAGACAAGCAAGACGAGCCGCATCAACCGTGAGAAGATACTCTCCTATATGCAGGCACTCTCCCTCTACGGAACAAGACTCGGAATGCCATTTGTCAAACACATTGGTGGGGATCTCTGGGAGCTTCGACCTCTGAGCAACCGCATCTTTTTCTTTTATTGGAAAGATAATCGCTTCGTCCTTCTGCATCATTTCATCAAGAAGACGCAGAAAACCCCTGCAAAAGAAATTCAGCAAGCAAAGTTAAGGAATCGCTGATAAAATGAAGTCCGTCAGATTGGTGTAGATTTTTTGTCCTATCAAGGAGACAAACCGGACGCATAGCCGCCCGCTATGTGGAGGATTTGTCGACGCAGAGAGGGCGAAAAAGATACGCCAAGATGATGGTGCTGAATTTATCAGTGCTTCCTTAAAACTCAAGGACTTTCTAGAGAGGAGTCGGGAATCATGAGTGTAGAGATCAACGGCGAGCAGTACCGAACCTTTGCCGACTATATGAGCGACGAAACAAAGGTAAGCCCCGCCGAAAAGAACCGCATTGAATTTGAAGCCTCCCTGATCGGTAAACTCATCAAGGCACGCGAGGAAAAAGGTCTTTCACAACGCGGACTGGCACAGCTCAGCGGTATCAAGCAGCCACAGATCGCGCGCCTCGAAAGCATGAAGAGCAGCCCCCAACTGGATACCCTGTTCAAAATCCTCACGCCGCTCGGCTACACACTCTCCATCACACCAATGGAAGAAGCCCACTAGCACAAGTATATAATAGCAGAAAAAAAGCGCCAACGAAATAGCAAAAGCGTCCCACTGCCACGGGACGCTTTTCGTTCGCAAAAATACTCAGTCCTTATACGCGCGCACGTTGAGGCGATCCGCCTTCAAATCCTCATCCACCTCCACACGTGCAAATCCCGCACCGATGAGCAGAGCTTCGAGCTCCTCGCCCGTGTAGACGGACATCCCATCGACGAGCTTTTGCCACTTCTCATGTGCGCCTGTCTTTCCCGTCGTCTCGTTCGTTATCATAAAGACGCCGCCGGATTTCAGCACGCGATGAACCTCGGCGAAGCAGCACGCAATCTCCGGCCAGAAATACACCGTCTCGAATGCCGTCACGACATCGAACTGCCCATCGCCAAACGGAAGCTCCTGCACATTCCCCTGCACGATTTCACAGCGTCCCGCATCAATCGCCGCGCGGTTCACCGCACGCGCCTTCTCCACGGAGACGGGCGAATAGTCCAGCCCCGTCACAGCCCCTGTGGGGAGCAGCTGCAAAAATTTCGCGAGGTTCGCCCCGCCGCCGCAGCCGCAGTCAAGCACCTGCTCATTCCCTTGCAGGTCGAGATGCGAAAAACCCCACGCCGCAATGTCCGCATGACCACGATTCATCATGGCGACGACGACCTTCCCCATCGTGCCCTGTGGTTTCCCGCAATTACTAAAAAATTTGCGAAGCAAGCCCATGCTGCTCCTCCTTTCTGCGAATGCCACAGCACCAATACAAAAGTGCCCCGTGCAAAAATGCACGAGGCACTGGATTTTACAACAAAGCCGCACGAAGTTCCTCACCGCTCCGCGCCGAGAGATCGGCGGGGGCGATGTCGAGGACGGTTTTGCAGCCCTTCGCGCCCTCGGACGCGAGACGATGCGCTGCACGTGCATACGCCGCGAGAACACACGCCGTGAACTCGGGGTTCGAGTCGAGCTTCAGGTTGAACTCAATGACGTGCTTGTGCTCGCCATCCTTACCCGTCGCGCCCGAGCGAACGACAAAACCCGCATGGGGCAGCCCCGCATGGTCACGCTGCAGCTCCTCCTCGCTGATGAAGTGCACCGTCGTATCATAGTCCGCGAAATAGTTCGGCATCGTCACGATCGCCTTCTCCACCGCAGCCGCATCCGCGCCCTCCTCGAGCACGACGTAGCACTCGCGCGTATGCTTCTCACGCGTCGTGAGCGTCGGATTCGAGCCGCTACGCACGGCATCGAGCGCGGCGGGCACGGGAACGGTGTACTGCTTGGCATCCTTGACACCCGGCACGCGGCGAATCGCATCCGAGTGCCCCTGACTGACGCCGCGTCCCCAGAACGTATAGTCCGTTCCATTCGTGAGCACCGCATTGCCATAGACACGCGCAAGCGAGAACAGCCCCGGATCCCAGCCGACCGAGATCACACCGACGTGCCCTGCCGCCTTTGCCGCCGCATCCACCGCCGCGAAGTGCGCGGGAATCTTTGCGTGCGTATCAAAGCTGTCCACGACGTTGAACAGCTTTGCAAATGCGGGGGTCTGCTCGGGCAGATCGGTCGCAGAGCCGCCGCAGAGAATCAGAACGTCAACCTTGTCCTTCCACTCTGCCGCCTTGTCCGCGTGGACAACCGGCACGTTCGTGCGCGGCTTCACCGATGCAGGGTCGCGACGTGTAAAGACGACGACCAGCTCCATATCCTTATTTGCCTCGACCGCGTACTCCACACCGCGGCCGAGATTACCATAGCCAAGAATACCAATACGAATCATAAAAACTCCTCCCACCATCCCCCCAAGGACGGCGTCAAACGTAGGAGAAAGTGCTTTCGCACTCCCTCAATAATGCGGGTGTGCCTTCACATAGTCGACTGGACGCGACCAGTCCACCTGGACGTTCGTTTCATTCCACAGGCGCGTAAGAGCCAGTTTGAAACTCTCCTCATCTGCGAGCGGGGTCACCGTTTCCTTCGTGAAGTCCATCAGCGTCTTATGCGGCACCTCGACCTCATGATCGGCGGCGAGGAAGTCCTCCACCGCTGCACGTGCCTTCTCATCCGCGAGATTCACCGTCGCAGAACGCGAAGCCGCATCATAATCAATCCAGCCGAGAACGTCGCCATAGCTGACGGCGACACTGTACGTATCACTCACTCGTATCACCTCTTATATTCGCCAACGATAAATCCGTTTTATCGTTGAGCCCTTTGGATATATCCTGCCCTATCGGGCGTGTCTTATTATAGAACGATTCCACCGGACACGCAACCGCCCAATGAAAATAATCCTGTATACAGGAGACAGGCATATCCGCAGTTTGGAGTCCGTTCACCTACTGGACAGGGCTTTATATTGTGCTTATAATATGCGTAGGTTTTCAAATGCTCAGTCTGTATGATAAGCAAAGGAGCAGACAAATGGACTACACAAGCAAGATCGCCGTCGGCATGACCCATGAGGCAGTGGACACGGTGACGGATGCAAATACGGCGCTGACGGTCGGCAGCGGCTCGCTCGCCGTGTACGCAACGCCCGCGATGGCGGCACTGATGGAGCGTGCGGCGGCGGAGCTTTGTCAGAGCGAATGTCCCGAGGGTTGGACGACGGTCGGCACATCGCTGAACATCGCGCACCGCGCGGCGACTCCGACGGGACTGACAGTACGCGCCATTGCCGAGGTGACAGCGGTGGACGGACGCGCGATTTCCCTCAAGGTAACGGCATACGACGAGCGCGAGGAGATCGGCGCGGGCACACACACGCGATTTGCCGTCGCTGTGGATAAATTCATGGCAAAGGCGGAGGGGAAGCGATAACGCAGTCTCATATTTGACAAAACGCAAGAGCGCGGCACATAAATGTGCCGCGCTCTTGCGTTTTTATACTGTTTTTTTAACGCTGTGATTAGAACGCCCAGGCGATGTTGAATCCGCCCGTGATACCCTTGCGCTTGCCCTTGAAGCCCGTGAGGTTCAGCCCGTAGCTGACGGTGCTGTCCACGGGAGCGAAGCGATACCCGAGTTCGAGGAGGGTTGTGCCGCCCTTGAGACTCGTGCTTGGCAGGTCGAAGCCCTGGTAGGACGCCGTGCCCTTGCCGTCGAACTCGTACTCCCACGCGAGCCCTGCGTAGAATTCGCCGTCCATGTCGTTCTTCATGGTAAAGCGTGTGCCGAGACGGATGCGGCTCGAGGTCGATGCGCCGAAATCATAGGTCTCACCGGTTGAGAGTTTCGTGCTCATACCCGCCTGATGCGCGTAGAAATACTTGGCATAGGTATCGATCTTATTTCCGTTCAGGAACTCTCTCTTCTGACCGATGCCGAGATGGCCGGCAAAGTAGGTGCTCGATCCGTCGTAGCTCGTCGCACGATCACCGACTGTGCCGCCGTAATCGCACTTCGCCTTGCCGACGCGCAGGCTACCCTCAAGGTAGGTGCCGCTCTCGCTCTCCGACTTCGCCATGACGCCGATGCCGAGATAGCTCGTTTTCCCATCGCCGTGTGTGCCGTCGTCGAGGTAAGAGTCGTACGAACCGCGCCCGTATTCGACGAACGGCCCGAATGTGATCGAGCGGTCGAGGAGTTCGTTGCGGCGTGCATAGCCGACGTTGAGATTCCAGCCCTTCGTATCAACGTAGGAGCCGGTCTTGAGGCGTATGCTGCCATAGCTCTGTGCCGCAAACAGCTGGTAGCTGCCGAGGGTGGAGAGTGGAGCGGAGGCAGCAGCAGAGTTCTTCTCGCTGCCGGCATACGGAGTGTCCACAATGTCCGCGATCTGGGTCGCCGCCGCCTCGGCTGCGGGGATGCCGACATCGGTGAGGAGGTCGGAACCGCTTGCAAGGAAGGCAATTGCCGCTGCCTGTGTTTCGACGAGGGATTTCGTCTCGTCCTTCACCTTGATATTCGTGACGTGTGCAAAGAGCTCGTTTTTCGTGCCCGTCGATGCCGTACCACGCGTATTCAGTGTGTACTCATAGTCGAGGGTAACGCCCTTCGTCGTCTGATAAGTCGAGCCCGAGAGGTTGTTTGCCGTCACAATGTTCTGCGCGTCGGGCAGTCTGACGAGGCTGATGTCATCGCCCACGCCGATCGGCGCGTATCCGCCGTCGAGCTCCATGGTGATCGTGCTGCCGCTGATGTCCTTGTTCTTTGCCTGTGTCGTGGTCAGCATGGATTTCGAGAGGTCGGCTTTCGGGGAGAGGTAGAAGTTGAGGTTCTGGAAATCCTCGAAATACCCGACTTTCGCACCCATGTCATAGACGTTCAGTATGTTCCCATCCTTGACTGCTGCCGATGCGCCGCTCGTGAGCTGACCGCCGTAGACGATGCCGCCGACCTCGGTGCCGCGCAGTGTGATGGTATTGTTCTTTGCGGCCTTGCCGTGACCACCTACGACATCGCCGCCGATCTGGACAGAGGAGAGGTCGACGCTGTTGTTCTGTGCATCGTTACTTGTCGACCAGCCGCCATAGACCGCACCGGACACGGAGCCGCCCGTCACCTTTACCCAGTTTCCGTCCGCCTTCCCCTTGCTCTCACTCTTGGCTCCGTAGATGTTGCCGGTCAGTGCGCCGCGCAGGAGTGTGACGCTGTTGTTCTTCATATCGCTCGAGCCGCCGCTGCTGCCCGAACCGCTGCTTCCACCCGAGCCGCTACTGCCCGAACTGCTCGAGGTGCTCGTATTCGCTGCGTATGCACCGTAGACATCGCGGATATTGAGTGCATTTGCACTGTCAA
>ERZ772960.2661-NODE-2661-length-12735-cov-4.344716_pt1 | contig 12735 bp, 12 predicted proteins | sample MGYA00580678_ERZ772960 | MGnify/ENA primary metagenome ERZ772960 (study PRJEB29015, sample SAMEA2737930) | human oral metagenome | biome: human oral; feature: human-associated habitat; material: dental | place: China | collected 2059 ... | reverse complement strand
AATTTTTATTTTGTCATTTGCGGAAGCTCCGCAAGCACTAAGACTTTTATTTTGGCTCGTCGGAGCTTTCAGCCCCTTGCCGGCGGCGTTCCCCGAGTGTTTTTCAGAGTCCTCTTTTAATAGTAGAGACTATTTCCACTTCGTAGTGGAACTTATGATGCGGAGTGCTTAGAAAAAATTATGGAAGGGCGGTGGCATTCTCTCAATATTATTGGTTACCTTTGCCAACAACAAACCAATTATAAACACAATAAAAAGATGAAAACAGTGTATGATTTCTCTGTCAAAGACAGAAAAGGAAAAGCAGTTTCGTTGAAAGAATATGCCAACGAAGTGTTGCTCATAGTCAATACAGCCACCAAATGCGGCTTTACTCCGCAGTATGAGGAGCTGGAGAAACTCTACAAGAAGTACCACGCCCAAGGGTTTGAAGTGCTCGACTTCCCCTGTAATCAGTTTGGCCAACAGGCACCGGGTACCGATGAGTCTATCCATGAATTCTGTAAGCTGACCTATGGCACGGAGTTCCCTCGCTTTAAGAAGATAAAAGTGAACGGAGAGGATGCCGACCCGCTCTACCAATTTTTGAAGAGTCAGAAGGGCTTTGCAGGCTGGGACATGAGCCATCGCATCGCACCTATCCTGCATGAGAAACTCTCGCAGGAAGACCCCGACTATCAACAGAAGCCCGACATTAAATGGAACTTTACGAAGTTTCTCATCAACAAGAAAGGTCAGGTTGTAGCACGCTTCGAGCCTACAGAAAGCATCGCTAATATAGCCAAACAGATTGAAACGCTCTTATAAACCGATACGTCATGGAGCAAAGAGAACATACGAAATGCCTCATTGTGGGTAGCGGGCCGGCAGGCTACACCGCTGCCATCTACGCCTCACGCGCCAATCTCGCACCTGTATTGTATACAGGACTGCAAATGGGCGGACAACTCACTACGACGACCGAAGTGGAAAACTTCCCCGGTTATCCGCACGGGGTGGACGGCAACCAACTAATGGCTGACCTCCGTGAACAGGCCGAACGCTTCGGCGCAAGCATACGCGACGGAGAGATTGTGAAAGCCAACCTCGGTGTCCGTCCATACGTCGTAACCACCGACCGCGGTGTAGAGATTGAGACCGACACCCTTATCATCGCCACCGGTGCATCGGCCAAATATCTCGGCCTCGCCGATGAGAAGAAATACAGCGGACAGGGCGTGAGCGCTTGTGCCACATGTGACGGATTCTTCTACCGCAAAAAGACGGTGGCTGTAGTTGGTGGCGGCGATACAGCCTGCGAAGAAGCCATGTATCTGGCCGGATTGGCCAAGCAGGTTTATCTCGTGGTACGCAAGCCTTTTTTGCGCGCCTCAGAGGTGATGCAGAAGCGTGTGCGCGAGACGCCCAACATCAAGATACTCTTCGAGCACAATGCCGTAGGACTCTTCGGCGAAAACGGCGTAGAGGGCGTACATTTGGTCAAGCGTATGGGCGAGTCCGACGAAGAGCGATACGACCTGCCGATAGATGGATTCTTCCTTGCCATCGGTCATCAGCCCAACTCCGATGTATTCCGCCCATGGCTGGAGGTAGATGAAGTGGGCTATATCAAGACCGTTCCCGGCACTCCACGCACCACCATCGAGGGTGTGTTTGCGGCAGGTGACGTGGCCGACCCGCATTACCGGCAGGCCGTTACTGCGGCAGGTTCGGGCTGTCAAGCAGCATTGGAAGCCGATAGGTATCTTCAAAGGGCGGGACTGAAATAAATGTTTTCGGGATAAGAAGGACTATCTGAATGCCTCTTTTACGTATCTTTACAGCATGAAATTCAGAACAAGTATAGAGATAGAAAGGGCTCCATTCAACATCGCGCCGTGTGAGCGTATGCTGTTTGTCGGTTCGTGCTTTGCCGACAATATGGGCAGACGGTTCGAGGCAGACCGCTTCCGCGTTACAGCAAACCCATTTGGAGTCATGTACAATCCGGCCAGCATCCTGCATACTGTAGAGCGTTGCACCGACTTAGCCCCACGTGTGGCAGTACTGACATTGGGAACAAACCGCGTTTATGTGGAACGGTTGAGTGGCCGTATCGTAGACAACTGCGAGAAACGTCCGCAACGGTTATTCAGAGAAGAGAAGATGAACGTGGAAAAATGTACAGACTGTCTGCAAAAGGTAGTAGCATTACTCCAAGAAGCTTGTCGCGAGGTAAAGGTCGTTGTGACAGTTAGTCCCGTGCGCTATGCCAAATATGGCTTCCACGGTAGCATGTTGTCCAAGGCCACGCTGCTACTTGCTGCCGACAAGCTAGCGACTTCCCACCCCGAAACAGTGGTCTATTTCCCCGCCTATGAACTCATGAACGATGAGCTACGCGACTATCGCTTTTATCAACCCGACATGATTCACCCCTCGGAGCAAGCCGTGGAATACATCTACGAACGGTTCATGGAAACGTTTCTTAGCAGCGAAGCAAAACAATTCATTGCAGCTTGGCGCCCTATCAAAGAGGCTTTGGGACATCGTCCGTTCCATCCCGAAAGCGACGAATACCGAATTTTCATGGAACAAACACGACAAAAAGCGCAGGCATTGGCGGCACAATATGGCTGCGAGTTGCCCGAAATCTTGCATCCATAAACAACAAAAGCCGTATGCTGCCGCTATAAGAGGCCAGCAAACATACGACTACAGAAAAGGAAAAAGCTGCCACCCCTTGGGGTAGCAGCTTTATTTTATGCCTTCAAATGAAAGGACTTTTCTATGCTCGTTAGCTCATTACCGAAAGCATGATCGAGTTTGAGTCGCGCTTCTATCTGACTGCAACTGTGTATTACCGTCGAATGGTCGCGCCCTCCCACGAGCTTTCCGATACGGGCAGCGGGCATCTTCGTATATTTCTGTGCAAGATACATCGACACCTGACGGGCGGTCACGATGTCTTTTTTCCTGCTTTTGCTATTAACAGCTGTAGCGGAGACGTTGAAATGATGACACACCGTTTCGAGAATGTCATCAATGGTGAGTGGTTTGTTATCCACCTTAACCGCCCGCTTGATAACCCTCTCGGCTAGTCGCATGTCGATATTACTGTTGTAAACCACCGAATAAGCCATGAGCGAATTAACCACGCCTTGCAAATCGCGCACGCTTTCGTTAGCTGTTTGTGCGATATATTCGACGACATCGGCAGGAATCTTAAGCCCTTCGCGGCGTATCTCGGTATCAAGGATATTGCGACAAAGCTGCACATTAGGCCTCTCCAACTCTGCTATCAGACCGCAACTGAAGCGCGTAAGCAGTCGGTCGTTCATACCTTTTAACTCCACAGGCGGACGGTCGCACGCCAGCACGATACGCTTGCCATTGCGGAAGAGGTGATTGAAGATATGGAAAAACGTATCTTGTGTCTTCGTCGCGGTCATCCACTCTTGTATATCATCAACAAGCAGTAGGTCGATAGTTTGATAGAAGTTGATAAAGTCGTTGGTAGAGTTCTGCAATACCGCGTTGGTAAATTGCACTTGGAAAAGACGTGCACTGATATAAAGCACTCGTTTTTCAGGGTATAGCTCTTTCGTTCGCACGCCAATAGCGTTGATGAGATGGGTCTTTCCACAACCTGACGGTCCATAGATGAACATGGGATTGAACTGAGTTCCTTCAGGATGTTTGGCAATCGACATCCCAACAGAACGTGGCAGTTTGTTACTGTCGCCCTCAATGAAATTGCGGAAAGTCTGGTGAGGATTGAGCTGCGATTCTATTTGCTGGGGCATGGCCGCGTCGAGCACAGAGGGAGGTCTATTACCCGTGGTCGTACTCTGTGGACGATCAATGGCTGCTGCAGGGTCAGACTCCACCTCCAAGGTTTGATTGTTGATCTTGTCCACAAGGATACGGTAATTGAGATTAACACCAACCCCATAGGCACGAGTCAGACCTTTCGTTAGCAAGTCTGTAAAATTCTCTTCCAGATATTCATAAATAAAACGGCTGGGCACACGCACCAAAAGCGTCTTCGTCGAGGTGTTGAACGACTCGAAGACAACGGGCTTGAACCAAGTGTCATATGTCTGTTCTGAGACGTTTTCCCGAATAAACTTCAGGACATACTCCCAGAGAGCTTTTGGAGTTGCTTCCATTTGAATCTGAATACTTAGAAATGTATGTTTACAAGTATAAACTTGCGACAGTGCATGCAAAGTTCGTCATCTTTTTTGATATACACAAACGATGATATTTAGCTTTTTTAAGGTAGCATTTGTAAACTCCTTTGATGGGGCACTTTATAGTGATAAAGATGATGACGTTCTAAAAAGAGTGTTGCATATATCCAAGTATTTGGTATTAAAATATTTGTAGTACTCCATCCCATCTGCATACGTCAAATGAAGAAAAGCATCCCTACGGCAAGAGAATCCGTAAAAAGAAAGGTTTACAAAACTCACATCATGTGCAAGACATCGTAAACCCTATTTAGACGTTTTATATTTAGAAACTCATCATATCTATTCTATAGCCTCTTTTTATTTGTCTTTTTTACCGAACAGAGAGAAATGTACATAGCGTTTGGGGTGCTGCTTGATATTGACTAACAAGGAGTCGGCACTGAGCACAGTGGTATTGATCCGGTTGTAAAGCGATGGATCGTTCAGTAATAACCCGAGAGTCCCTTGTTCGTTGTTGAGTTTCTGTGTAAACAGCTGTACACCGTCGAGGGTAGCATCTATCTTTGCCATGGTGCTCGTTACATCTATTTGAGCCAGATTATTAGTGAGTTGTTGTGTATTGCTTAATATATCATCAGCTTTACCCAACATACCGGGCACTCTATGATTGAGAGTCGTCATAAGTACATTGAGTTGCTTTGTAGATACGGTAAGGTCAGACGTTATAGTTCTTACGTTATGCAGAGATTGCGCAATAGCGGGATCAGCAAGCAACACGTTGATACTAGCCATGATGGAATCAAGCTTAGGTAGCATTTTCTGTATGGTAGGAATCATGTCTTTCATCTGTCCGACAGCCCCATCGTTGAGATTTCCCACAATGACTTCCCCGGGTTCGATGCGTTCACGTGGGTTATTTGCCAAGAGCAGATTCACTTGTATATTACCCAAAAGGTCACTCACAATCTCTGCACTCGACCCTTTCGGTATGCGGAACTCCTTGTTGATGTCTACATGTACCAAGATAGTATCGTGGTTCCGATAGTCGTAGTCGATGCTTTTCACTACCCCCACTCTATAACCATCAGCATAAATGGGGCTAGACGTAGATAAACCGCTGATATTGTGAAAAGCAATCGTATAACTGTTATCTGACGAAAAAACAGTGACCCCTTTTAAAAAGTTAAGTCCGTAAAACAAGATAACGCCCCCAACGATGGCAACAAGGGCTATTTTTACCTCCTTTGTAAAAAACTGCATATGCACTATTTTTTATTGATTTGTTTGTATTCTTTCACAGCCTCGACAATATTTACTTTCACACCATCCCTGAACGCAACGACAAAGGCATCGGGGAAGCGATCTCTCACCTGTCGGCGCATTTCATTGACTACGTCGTAGTTGGTGGATGCACCATAGGTGTATTTCATGAGGTTGTCTTCTTGATAAACGTCTACATCTGTAAGCCCTTTGAATTGATTACTGCCCGGGCGCAACGTGCGGTTACTGACAAAAAGCTGTACCTTGAAGATGAGTTCTCCTTTGTTTGTGGATGGTTGAGGCTGAACTGTTCGTACCGGCACCTGTGGCTTTGGTTTTTCTACTACAGTGTCCTGCACAGTCTTTTCCTTCGGGACAATAGCTGGAATGGCAATAGACGATTTGCGTGACGGTTGGAAAGGTACAGTGAAACCGTTGTCGTATGCTTTCTTATAACTTACGAATGCCCGATAGATACCCTGTGCTATATTGTCGATGCCCGTATCGCTGTTGAGTAATTGCTCTTCATCAGGTGTGGTAATGAAGCCCAATTCGATAAGACAACTTGGCATAGATGTCTCTCGCAACACCAGAAAACCTGCTTGTTTCACACCCTTATCGGGTCTGCCGGCAAACGCACATGTCTCTTGTTGTACAAGTCTTGCCAAATCCACACTCCGCGACATGTTTTTGTCTTGCATAAACTCAAACATGATATAACTCTCTGCTGAGTTAGGATCGAACCCCTCATAGCGTTGCTTGTAGTCTTTTTCAATGAGGATGACAGAGTTTTCCCGCTTTGCTACGTCTAAATTATCGCCGGCGCGGTGCATACCCAGTGTGTAGGTTTCCATTCCGCGGGCGATACGTCCATTGGGCAAAGCATTGGTGTGTACGGAAATAAACAGATCTGCTTTGTTTTTATTGGCAATATTGGCACGCTCGTGCAACGGTATGAATATATCCGTTTTCCGTGTGTAAATCGCACGCACATCGGGACAATTTCGCTCCACATACCGCCCAAAAGCCAATGCGACCTTCAGGTTGATGTCTTTTTCCATAGAAGTTGCACCTTTAGCTCCGGCATCGTGTCCGCCATGTCCAGGGTCGATGACCAGCGTAAAGCGTCTGTTGGCCGCATGACTGAGCGATACCAACAAGCATATAACCAGTAAGCAGAATAGAAACTTTCTTATCATACCGTTCCAATCTTGTGCAAAAATAACGCTTTTATACGGAAAACGGGAACTTATCAAACGGTTTTATCATTTATTAAGTGTAATTCCACACCTGCACCATCGCAGCTGGCACTCATAGGGGGATTCTGTTTGGTAATCCGCAACACGAGAGATGCAGCCTTGGGAAAACGGAGAAAAACGGTCTCCCCAATCCGATGGGCAACATGCTCAATAAGTGCCGAAGGTTCTTTCATCTCCGCCTTCACAAGTTCAAAGGCATCGGCATAACTCATCGTGTCTTCCACTCTGTCCGACAGCATGGCCGTTTCCACCGGATATTCCACCATAAGATCTATCAAATACTCGTTGCCCGTAAGCCGTTCTTGAGGTAACACACCGTGGTAAGCATGGAGTCTGATACCTTTTATATATATATAGCTTTGCTGCAGTTGCATGGTTTGTCATCAATAAAGGTCTGCAGATGCCTGCCCATCATCCCCTACAGATGATGACCTGCACCCGCAGATACGGTTTAAGGATTACCCACAGCGGGAGGCTCCGCAATTCTTACAAATGAGACATCCCTCCTGATAAACCAACGTTTCACTGCCACACATCGGGCACTTCTGCCCTTTGGCTTCCGTTCCGTCGATGATATATTTCTTCAACGCCCGCTCTACACCTATCTTCCACGTGTTGATGCTTTCGCTCTTCAACTGCAGCGAACCCACCAGCTTTATTACATTGTCAATAGGCATGCGGTAACGCAACACGCCACTAATCAGCTTGGCATAGTTCCAATATTCTGGATTGAACTTCTCGCTCAGTCCCTCTACCGTGGTCTTGTAGCCGCGTTTGTTCTCAAACTGAAAGTCATAGCGGCTACGTCCGTCGTCTTCTTTCTGCTTGATAATTTTACCCTTCACGCAGGTCTTGGGCAATACGATACCCTCTTCGTCGTCTTGCAGACCGGTGAAAATCTCGTAAGGATAGCCGTCGAGCAACCCTACGAAAGCAACCCACTTCTCTTTGTTGTTTTGGAATCTTACGACATCGCACTCCAACTCTTTCGGTCTTACCTCTGTGACCTCCGGTTGGCGACAGGGAGGCAACTCCTCGTGTTCATCTTCCTTCTTCTCTTTTTTCTTGTCTTTTTCCGACACCGAAATCATAACGCCTGCACGCGAACCATCACGATAGATGGTACAACCCTTGCAACCGGAGCGCCATGCTTCCACATAGAGACGGTTTACGAGGGCTTCGTCTACGTCATTAGGCAGATTTACCGTCACACTGATGCTATGGTCTACCCACTTTTGGATAGCGCCTTGCATACGTACTTTCATGAGCCAGTCCACATCGTTGGCTGTAGCTTTGTTGTAAGGAGACTTAGCCACAAGGGCATCAATTTCGTCTTGGGTATAACGTTTCTCCGTATCATAGCCGTTTGTTTTCATCCACTGCATGAATTTGGGATGATACACGATGTACTCTTCAAAGGAATCGCCTACCTCGTCTACGAAATCAATATGTACATTGGTATCACTTGGATTTACCTTGCGACGACGCTTATATACGGGCATAAATACGGGCTCTATACCACTGGTAGTCTGCGTCATAAGACTTGTTGTACCGGTGGGGGCAATGGTGAGACACGCAATATTACGACGGCCGTATTTTACCATCAGCTCATACAATTCAGGGTCTGCTTCTTTCAAACGGAGTACAAAGGGATTCTTTGCCTCCCGCTGCGCATCGTATACAGAAAACGCACCGCGCTCTTTGGCCATTATTGCCGAACTGCGATAGGCTGACAGTGCCAAGGTTTTGTGCACTTCCACAGAGAATGCCGTGGCCTCTTCCGTCCCATAACGCAAGCCCATGGCAGCCAGCATGTCGCCTTCCGCTGTGATACCCACGCCCGTACGACGGCCTTTACTGCTCTTGTCTTTTATCTTTTCCCATAAATGATACTCTGCGCCTTTCACTTCACCCGACTGTGGGTCATTCTGCACCTTATTCATAATGGCGTCTATTTTCTCTAATTCAAGGTCTACGATGTCGTCCATCAGTCGTTGTGCCATGCCCACATGCTTCTTAAAAGTATCGAAGTCAAACCGCGCGTGGCCTGTAAAGGGGTCGATGACATAGGAAAACAGGTTGATAGATAGCAGACGACAAGAGTCATAGGGACAAAGGGGAATCTCTCCACACGGGTTTGTACTCACAGTCCGGAAGCCAAGGTCGGCATAACAGTCGGGGATGCTCTCACGCAGGATGGTATCCCAAAAGAGTACGCCCGGCTCTGCACTCTGCCACGCATTGTGTACGATTTTCTGCCACAAGCTGCGAGCATCTATCTCTTTACTTACCATGGGGTTGTCGCCGGTGATGGGAAACTGTTGCCGATATGGTCTCCCATTGATGGCTGCCTGCATGAACTCGTCGTCTAACTTCACGGAAACATTGGCACCCGTTACCTTTCCTTCGGTCATCTTGGCATCGATAAAGGCTTCGCTGTCGGGATGCTTGATACTGACAGACAGCATCAGGGCACCGCGTCTACCGTCTTGTGCTACCTCACGGGTGGAGTTGCTGTAACGCTCCATAAAGGGAACAAGGCCGGTACTCGTCAGAGCCGAATTATTAACGGGCGAACCTTTTGGACGCACATGCGACAGGTCGTGCCCCACACCCCCGCGACGTTTCATCAGCTGCACCTGCTCTTCGTCAATACGCATGATAGCACCATAGGAGTCGGCATCGCCGTCGAGCCCGATAACGAAACAGTTGCTCAACGAAGCTACCTGATGGTTATTGCCAATACCTGTCATGGGACTGCCCGCCGGAACGATATAACGGAAGTGGTCTAATAAACTGAACACCTCTTCCGCTTTCAAAGGGTTCGCATATTTGTTTTCTATGCGGGCTATCTCGTTGGCAATACGCCAATGCATGTTTTCGGGAGACTGCTCATAAATGTTTCCGAAGCTATCCTTCATTGCATACTTGTTTACCCAAACGCGAGCAGCCAACTCGTCGCCTTCAAAGTATTTTAAAGAGGCATTATAGGCCTCATCATAAGAGTAGGTATTGTTATTTTCCATTATTTTATTTGATTGTATTCTGCTTGCAAAGCTACACTTTTTTTCTTAGATATAGCACAATTTCGGGGAAATTTTTTGGAGAAAACCTTGACTAAAGTTTACCCAAACGGGAAACTTTCTACGAATAAATCTTGAAAAAATTGAACATTTAGAAAAACTTCATTCCGATTAAAGGATGTCCTCATAACCGATTTGGGTTTCAGGGTCGTAAAGCTATGGATGATAAGTCGGCATTCGTACTATGCACAGATGGCGTTTGTACGCGGAAAGATCGGCAACCTTTCTCACGGCAAATGGCCTTTGCCGATGTAACCAAGGTAAACGTTGCAAGTGCGAAACACCCTTTTGTGTATGCTGCATTGTAGATTAAAACAAGCTCTTTTCCATGATGGGAGAACGAGGAAAAGAAGTTGCACGTAAAACAGTGTGTAAAAGAAATTTCGTCTTTATCGAAATAGATAGAGGAAAGACCGAAAACGAATAAGAATGAAGCGATATGCTATTACTAAGAAAAAGAGGAGAATGGCAAGGAAATTTCACTCTTCTTTGCTAATCCCTGCGGCAAGCACAGTCCATAGTGTATCGTCCGGCAAAGGTGCCGTCACACTGACAGGCTCTTTTGATACAGGGTGCGTGAAAGCTATATGGCGGGCTAACAGAGAAATACTGCCATCGGGATTGCTGCGCGGTGCACCATATTTCAAGTCGCCTTTGATAGGGCAACCGATATGAGATAGTTGACAGCGTATCTGGTGATGCCGACCGGTTAATAGTTTGATGGCGAGCAAGGTATAGCGGTCGCCCTGCGCGATGATACGATACTGCAATTCGGCCTTCTTTGAGTGGGGTACTTCATGGTCGTAAGCATAGCTCTTGTTTTGCTTTTCATTGCGCACAAGCCAATGGATAAGCGTTCCTTCAGGTGTAGCTGGACGGTTTTTCGTGATAGCCCAATAGGTTTTCCGTACTGCTCCTGTGCGGAACATTTCGTTAAGACGCGACAAAGCTTTAGAGGTTTTAGCAAAAACGACAAGTCCCTCTACGGGACGGTCAAGACGATGAACCACGCCTAAGAACACGTTGCCAGGCTTAGCGTATGCTTCTTTGAGATAGGCTTTAACGGACTCAGACAGAGGCTTGTCGCCTGTTTTGTCGCCTTGCACAATCTCTCCGCTACGCTTGGAAACGATGATAATGTGATTGTCTTCGTACTCGATGTGCATCATAAAATGGTGGAATGTGGAATTTCTCTGTTATTATTCCACATTCCGCATAGATTACATGTTCATACCGCCATCTACCTGAATAACCTGTCCACTGATGTAGCTCGACATATCGGAAGCAAGGAAAGTGGCACAGTTGGCAATGTCATCTACTGTTCCACCACGACGCAACGGAATTTTGTTTGTCCACTCTTTGCGTATCTCCTCGGATAACTCCTGCGTCATAGCCGTATCGATGAAGCCCGGAGCAATGGCGTTGGCACGTATGCCCTTAGGTCCCATCTCCTGTGCTACCGACTTAGCTAAGGCTATCATACCAGCCTTAGAGGCGGCGTAGTTGGCCTGACCGGCATTACCATGCACACCTACTACGGATGCCATGTTGATGATAGAGCCACCACGCTGACGCATCATTACGGGTACACAGGCATGGATGAAGTTGAAAGCACTCTTCAGGTTTACTCCGATAACGGCATCCCACTGCTGCTCGGTCATACGGAGCATCAGTCCGTCTTTCGTAATACCAGCATTATTTACCAAAATGTCGATAGAACCGAAGTCGTCTTTCACCTGCTTTACCACAGCTTCACTCTGTGCGAAGTCAGCAGCATTGCTGGCATAGCCTTTTACTTTTACACCCAATGCAGCAATCTCTGCCTCTGTAGCCTTGCCATTTTCATCGATGACAAGGTCGGTGAATGCAATATTTGCGCCTTCTGCGGCAAACTTCAACGCGAGAGCCTTGCCAATACCGCGGGCAGCACCCGTGATAAGAGCTGTTTTTCCTTCTAATAGTTTCATCATATCTATATTGAATTAATGTTTGTTATTGGCTATTTAAATAGATTCTTACCTAAGGCACCATAAACGACTTTAGCCACCAAAGGACGACTGGCTTCCTCTGTGAGTCCGTGTCCGAGACGCCCATAAATATATGGCACTTCAAGTCCTTTGATACAATAATGGGTGATGTCGGCCACGAGTTCCACATTGTCAATATCGAACTCGCCCTCTGCTTTGCCTTCGGCATAGACTTTTCGGAAGAGTTCAATCTCATCTTCATCAAAATTCTTCCTCACTTTCTCCACCATCCAGATATTACGGAAGAACTCAGCACGCAGATTTCCATTCCTGACAACTGTCTCGCGAATCATGCTAAGATGAGTGTATATTAGCTCGATAATCTTGTCTTGCGGGCTCATTTTCTTAGCTGCCACCTCGTCGAGTTTATCGGAGAGACGTTCCAGCTCCGACTCTATCACTGCCGAATAGACATCCTCTTTACGACTGAAATAGGTGTAAAGCGTACGCCTTCCCTTGCCTGATGTAAGGGCAATATCATTCATCGTGGTATTCTCTACACCATTTTTGGCAAAGAGTTGACGGGCTACATCCACTAATTTCTGCCGTGTCTTTGATACTGACATTTGATTGCTTCCTATCGTTTATGGTATCTGCACATGGTAATTATCGTGTGCAAAAGTAGTCCTTTTATCTTAATTACACAAATAAATAGGCACAAAATCTATAAGAATCCATAGAAATCAAAGGTAAAAAAGGAAAATGGAAGTAAGGGAGTCAACCAATCTGAGAATCTTTTTCGCAGATTCCAATAGCAAGTGCAAATTTATGTAATTCGATTGTAAAACTGTTGTTTTGATGTTGAGAAGTTTAGTTTTTTCCTTGGTCTTGCATTAATTTTCATCTGTATTTGTTTTTATTGCTGTCCGGTAGCCCTTAATTCGCATAAAAATCCTTGCGGAATTGCCTTTATATAGGTAATTCCGCA